>Ga0315284_10003201_pt1 | contig 23218 bp, 23 predicted proteins | sample YL17G09_16_MG_FD_203696 | JGI IMG/M metagenome (GOLD analysis project Ga0315284, IMG submission 203696) | Sediment microbial communities from Yellowstone Lake, YNP, Wyoming, USA - YL17G09_16 | ecosystem: Environmental > Aquatic > Freshwater > Lake > Sediment | place: USA: Wyoming | collected... | reverse complement strand
TTCCTCCCTTTGATATTCCATTTTCACAACGTATCTCTGAAGCTACTCTAACATTTAGGAAATCTGCTTGGCTTGAAAGAAAGTTTCCTAATGTTTCAATTGCTGAAGGTGAGGGATGGATTGCAGGCCGCGAAGAGCAAGTTATCGAAATGCAACCTCAACAAATTATCGTGGCATTTTCACACGGTAATAATCAATCCTCTCGTCGTATTCCACCATCCGAAAATAAACCAGCGTGCTTTTGGGGATTTCCTAAAGAATATCTCATCTTTATTCACGGATTAATTGGTGTTCAAGTTGAAGAAGACAAGAAAGCTAATAAATCATCTAAATAGAAGGCTTTCTTTTTCTTGAATGTAGAATTCTACCACCTTTAACTGTTGGTTTTGCTTTTACTTTTGTTTTTACTTCTAGTTCTGGTTCTGGTTTAGCTTCTGGTTCTAGTTTTGCTTTTACTTCTGGTTCTGGTTCTGGTTTAGCTTCTGGTTTTGTTTTTACTTCTGATTTAGCTTCTTCTAGTTTTGGTTCTGGTTCTGGTTCTGGTTCTGGTTTAGCTTCTGCTTTTGGTTCTGGTTCTGGTTTAGCTTCTGCTTTTGGTTCTGGTTCTGGTTTAGCTTCTTCTAGTTTTGGTTCTGCTTCTGGTTCTGCTTCTGGGTTTGCTGGATTATTTTCTTCTACAGCATTTGCAGGATCATTTGTAGCAGCATTCACAGTAGCTTTTGTAGGAGTAACGGGAGCAGTTAAGATATCATCTGGATTTAATTGTATAGGTAAATCGAGTGTTGGTTCACCTTGAAGTTCATCTGCCTTTTGTTTATCTTTCATAGAGCTAGAAACGACTTCCTGAACAAATGGTTTACAAGGACCAGTACCACATATAAGTTCTTTATATTCCTTTGTAACAGGTATTCTTAAGATTTGTAAAATTATTCTAAATATAGCAGATTTATCAACTGCCCCAATTAGTGTATCAAATTCACAAGAACATAGATAAGCTTTATCAGACATCACAGCTTGAATATTATTTAAATCTTCAAATGTTGGTGATAAATAATCAGGTCGAGCAGATAACCCTTCATCAACTAGTTCACCATCAATTTCCGCCTTTCTCTGTGCTATTTTTTCTAATACACCTATTAATGGTAGACGAACCTCTTCAGGGGCTGTTATCTGGAATATAGATAACAATAACCCAATTATAAGTGACTTTGTAGCATCTAATGAACCAAAAACAATATCACGTTGTATCTGTGGTGATAATTTTCTAAATAGTGATAAAAATACTTTCATAACTTCTCCTGCGATAAGCGGCGTCATTCCATAAAACCCAATAAATGTTAGAATAGATTTCTTCCAATCACCTCTTAATAATTCTAATATTGCTAACACAATTGATAATAATTTTCTAGCGGTTGTTCTATCAGATACCCCCATTGAAATACGTGTCACATCCAATGCTAAATAAATAGCAAATATAATTGTTCTGAAAGGTATTTTAACTTTTGATAATACTTCAAATGTAATATTTGGTGGAATTGGAAATCCAACTGCGGTACTTAATGCAAATACACCTTCAGAAATTGCCATAGCAGCAGGCTTTGGAATTACACGTGGATCTGGCTCTAAATCGTGCTCCTTTTCTAATCTTAATACACCATACTTTGAAGCATACTCATTTACTGTAGCATCAATATTTCCAATCTTATTATATATTCTAGCATAAATATCATCAACCCCAAACATTTTTGTTGGATCATCTATAACACCTGTTGTTTGTGTGAGTTTTGTTTTAATAAAATCTTTTGACATATCTGATAATTTACTAACATCTGGTTTATACATTATATCATTTGCACCACCTGTAAAGGTATCTTTATCAAAATAGTCAATAATGACTCCTATATAGGGTTTGAATGCTTCATTAAATTTTACTTGTTCATTTTGTGTAAAAATGGGTTTACCCTCACTATCTAGTGCTTGAGCAGTCCATCTTTCACCTTTGGTTTTTACAATAGCATCTATTATACTAAAAATAGCATTTGTAGATTTATAAAGTCGTTGGGGCATATCTTTATTATGGAGCTCATCAGTTATCTGATTTCTGAGCGTATCAAAATTATATCTTTCTGCTCCGTTCATCCTACTCTAATTTCCTTTTTATTTACTTTTACTAAAAATACTCATTAGAACCGGACATTACCTATACAACACAATAAAAATATATTAATATTTTTATTATTTTGCTTTATTTATATTATTCTTTATAACTATGACTATGCACTACACATTGTACATCCTTCATCTGGAGCATATTTCTTATGTAGGCGATCCTGTTCAGACTTCTCTGCTGCCTTCTGTAGCTCTGGATCAATCGTAAATTTCTGCGCCATCACTGGTGCACGTGTTCTTAAGTAATAAATACCAGTCTTAAGACCTTGCTTCCAAGCATAAAAGTGCATCGAGGTTAACTTAGCATAATTTGGATCTGATACAAACAAATTTAAACTTTGTGATTGACAAATGAAAGCGCCACGTTGAACCGCCATATCAATCAATGTCTTCTGTTTAATCTCCCAAGACGTCCTATACAGCTTTTGAATTGCTTCTGGGATTTGATCGATTCCCTGAATAGAACCATTTCGAGCGATAATCTGTTGTTTCATCATATCATTCCATATATCAAGCTTCTCCAAATCCTTCATTAGATACTTATTAATAATAATGAATTCACCTGCCAAAGTACGTCGTGTATAAATATTTGAAGTGAAAGGCTCAATACACTCATTAAATCCCAAAATCTGTGATGTTGAAGCAGTCGGCATTGGCGCCATCAAAAGCGAGTTACGAACACCATACTTCGCCACCTTTTCCTTTAAAGATGCCCAATTTAGAGTTCCATCCTTCTCTGTAATTGGTGTAATTGACCACATATCATACTGAAATTGACCCTTTGACATAGGACTTCCCTCATATGTAGAATAAGGACCATCCCTTTCTGCCACTTCACAAGATGATTCTACTGCCGCATAATAAATATGCTCAAAGATTCTTTGGTTAAGATCGACAGCTTTATCTGATTCCCAAGGCACTCGCATTAGCGCAAAGACATCTGCGAGACCCTGTACTCCTAGACCCACTGGACGATGACGCATATTTGAATTCTTTGTTTCAGGAGTTGGATAGTAATTAATATCAATTACGCGGTTCAAGTTACGAATTGCTACCTTCACTACCTGACGTAGCTTTTCATAGTTAAACTTTTTAGACTTCGCATCTACATACATTGGTAAGCCAATTGATGCCAAATTACAGACCGCTGTCTCATCAGGCGCTGAGTATTCTAGAATTTCACAGCACAAATTGGAACTCTTAATTGTTCCAAGATTCTTTTGATTTGATTTCTTATTCGCAGCATCCTTATACAAGAGATAAGGTGTACCAGTTTCAATTTGTGAGTCAAGTACTTTGAACCAGAGTTTTTGTGCGTCAACTTGTTTGCGACCACGTCCTTCTGCTTCATATTTTGTATAGAGCGCATTAAATTCATCACCATACACATCTGCTAGGCCAGGAGCTTCAGAGGGGCAGAAGAGAGTCCAGGGCTCATTCTTCTCAACACGCTCCATAAACAAGTCAGGAATCCAAAGAGCATAAAACAAATCACGACAACGGTCTTCTTCAGACCCAGTATTGAGTTTGAGTCTTAGAAAGTCCTCCACGTCCGCGTGCCAAGGCTCCAAATAAATTGCAAATGACCCATTTCGTTTACCACCTCCCTGGTCACAATAGCGAGCTGTATCATTAAAGTTCCTTAGCATAGGTACAATTCCGTTTGAAGTTCCATTTGTACCTTTAATCAGAGAGCCTTTGGCGCGAATGTTGTGAATATGGAGGCCAATTCCACCAGAATTTTTACTAATCATAGCACAATCCTTTAAAGTATCATAGATCCCCGCAATACTGTCCTCTTTCATTGCTAAGAGGAAACAAGAGCTGAGTTGTTGACGAGGCGTACCTGCATTAAAGTTAGTTGGAGTGGCGTGAATGAAGAATTTTTGACTTAATAGATCATACGTCTCAAACGCCCTCTCTAAATCAACTGCTCCCCATAGTGCGAGTGATACTCGCATAAGTAGATGTTGAGGGCGCTCAAGTGTCTTTCCTTTAATATCACGAAGTAGGTATTGTAGTTTTTCAAGGGTTTTGAATCCAAAGTAGTCAAATAGATAGTCGCGATTGTAGTCGATTTTGGCATCAATTTCTGCGCCGTGTTTTTGACAGATTTCAACGAGTTCCTGTGAAACTATACTTGTTTTCTCACCTGTTTTATCTAGTATTTGGTTACTAAGGGCTTGGACAACTTCAGAGAATTTATCTGAAGTATTACGATGATGGTTTGAGACTGCAATCCTGGAGGCAAGTATTCCATAATCTAGATTCGTGGTCATTAACGAAATGGAGAGTTGTGCGGCGAGTTCATCCAATTCAGATGTCTTAACTCCGTCATAAATTCGAAGTAGAGTTCGCTGGGCAATTAGAGTTGAATTTACCTCTAGACCTTCTGCTGACTTACGAATTCTATTCAAAACTTTATCAAATGAAACATCTTCCTTGGAACCATCGCGCTTAACAACTTGCATACTAATCATTGACATCTTTCCGGAATTATATGGGGGACGCAATCTAGTCAATTTTTAATAATGACGCAATTATATAGGGCAAATGAAAGGAGTTCTAACACTAATTCTTGTGTTAATAATTATTCTCATTGTAATTATGTCAATGAAGAAAACCAATTTTGTTAATTATGTCGCACCTTATGCTCCAAAGTCACAGAAAAATTGGTGGAAGCGTGCAGGATGGGAACGCTTTGGATTCCCATATTATTCCTATTGGTCCGAAGGTTATGAAAATTTAAATGATAGACCAGCTGAAGTTAGTGCTGAATCTGAACAACAGGCCTCTTTACTAACAAGAAGTCTCGGCGATGAAGGGCCCATTATGGAATTCCCTCCCGATACACCTGGCCCAGCAGATTTATATAACAATCAGCCATATCACTTGCTCGCTGATGAAATGTCTCCGCCGCGTGTTAAGGAAACTATTTCTTGTGTGAACAGTCGTTCCTGTTATGCCACTGATTTTGAGCGAATGGTATCCAAGACTGGAAATTATCGCCAATTTACAAATAATTATAAACGTAATTATCCTGACAGCTGTTCAGCACCAACACAGGAATTAGTACTTAACTTCTACAAAGCCGATCCAATGCCAATTCCTCAAAATAATACGGGTGGTAGTGTAAGTGAAGTAGGATTTGGATTAAATTAATTTCCTTATATTAGAAATGAATTATGCGCCAAGTAATCATATAGTATTTCTATTTCTAATCTTAATTATTTTAGGGTTATTATTTACTATTAATATTTTAATGGATGCGTATGTCTGGGGCATATGGCTTAATAGAATGAAAAATAGTTCTGGAAACTACAGTGCTACCAGAATATTATTAATGGTTTCTGCTGGTATAGCGCTTTATTTCTTATTGGACTATCTTTTTAAACCTAAACAGACGGTTCGGGCGTCACTATCACGTTCTCAGGAGTAATTTCTTTACCATTCTCATCTAATTTATTAAACATAATCATACATTTTTCTATTCTTGGCCTTTTAGCAGGTCGTGTTGATTCTGGCACAACAAAATCACCACGCTTTGCTTTTTCTACATCTTTCCAAAATATATCAATTACTGGCTTGATAGATGTCCACCACTCTTCACTTCGTGTAATTACTTGTTCGCTCCATTGAAATAACCTCCAAGGAATAATTTCGATTATTTCTTCATCATCTTTAATTTCTGGTTTCCATTCACTATCTGCATTGACTGGACTATAAATATAATAAAACTCTTGATCACCTTTCATTTCAGCATATCGAATTAATCCAATATAACCATTATATAACGCTGGACCTACTTTTTCAGGTATATTATTATATTTAGATGTGAATCCTGCCTCAACATAATCACATTTTTTACAGCCTGTCACCTGGAGCTGTAGTTGCATTTGAGCATAATAATCCTTTGGTACAGTTCCATCTATCTCTCGAGTTACTGGGCATTTAATTTCAATTAATCGACCTGTTCTTTCATTCTTAGGACAACTATATACTAACCCATCTGGAGAAGCTGAACACCGTGTATCTGTAGGATGAATTAAACGACCAAGTTCTTTTACAGTGACACCATATTTATATTCGTATAATTGCTTTGCAACAGGTTCAAATCTAATACCCCAATCAAACGCTGCCATTCTATCAGAGAAGACTGCGAGTGGTTGATAACGAGGTTGTGGTGGTAGTGTTTTTGCTATAACCATTTTAGCACGAGTTCTTGGTGCAGCAAATAAATTACCAATTTCACTTGCTGAAATAATAGTAGACATTTGAGCATACCATTCAGCTGATCGCTGCTCTGTTTGTTTTCTACCAATAAGCTCATCTAGAAACTCCTTACTTGGAATATCGATAGCCGTATCAAGCGCTTTTTTAGCAATTTGTGTTTTAAATTGCTCTTCATACATTTCGATAATTCTATCAATGTATAATTGCTCCCTATCAGAGAATTCGAATGAGTGTGCGAGAGTATCGGCTGCCTCCAACCATTGTTCTAATTGAACGCTATCTTGAGGATCTGATAGCCAATTTTTAAATAGGTCTATCAAATCCTTTAACTTATCCTGGAATTGCATTACTAATTGTTTATATGTTTTTATTGATTAACTTCGTCCTCAATTTTTGTTTCAGTCGATTCTTCACCGTGTGTTGACACAGATGGAATATCATCCTTCTTCTTCTTTCGTGTTCCATCTGCCCGTGGTTTCTTTGTGCTAAATACCCATTTTAAAATACCTTCTGGATTACGTTTAATTTCTAATCCTCGAATTATAGTAATTCGTTGTGTTTCCTGGTCATAGTTTACAATCTTTAGCGTGTTTAATAGTTTTTTATCAAGTGCTTTTTGAAGAAATATAAAAAATGCGTCTTTTTCATCTTTAGTCATAGTAAATTGAGGACCAACTTCTTCAATAAATATACGAAGTCTGTTTAATCGTAAGCCACGCTCTATACGATGCCAAGGGCGACAATATGCCTCGCGTGCACTATCCTCTAAAAGATTTTTAAAGCTAGTATCTGCTTCTCCTACAGGATTTTCAATATCATTAAATGGCTTCTTATGAGTCTTATTATGTCTTTGCGAATCCATTTGTCTATATATAGAACGCACTTATCGTTTAGATGACTTAAACGTGTATTGTTATTTTTTCTGGATAATCTTTGCAATAAGATCTCTTATTTTGTATTTACCTAATATTTCAGATACAGGGATATCTAACCAATTTGCAGAACCATTTCCACTTAAATAAACATATGTTCTCCAGCAAAAAGTTTCCGTATCTTCAAAAGCAATTTCATCCCATTTATAAAAATCAGTTATTTTTGTTTTTTCAGTATTTACTTCACAAATCTGTAATTGTTTATCAAACTTAATAGTTGTTCCTTTACGATAAATATCATTTGGGTTTAAAATATCCTTATCCAGATTGAGCGAATTATCCTCTTCCCAGATTCCACGACCACCAATTGTTAAAACTTTAATAGTATGTATTTGAATACTATTTTGATCTACTACATTGTGAATAAAAGGTATAATTAACATCTTAAGATAATATTAAGTAGGTACTTTAAATGGCGCAACCTGTTTTTCCTGATAAACATACAATTTCAGCCTATGATGCTTTTCCTATGCCGCAATTTATGACTAGGACAAGACGCGAAGTTGATACAATAGATGCCATTAATGCTAGACAATTTGAACATTGGCAAACAGATGGTAAATATGGGGTAATGAATCGTCCGGATATTAATAAACAGGCACCGTTTTATGATATGTTACCTAATGACAGCCGTGGAAGTGACAAAAGCTATCGCTCACAACCACGCTTTGATGTAGATGCCAGTCGAGGCGTTCAGAATCCATATTTTGATAAATATGATACCACATTTGATGCGAGAAATATGACCCGCGAACTAAGAGCAAGCGTTTATGAAGATAAGCATACTGGGTACTTAAAGGAATCTGAGAAGCTGTTACAGAGGAATTTTGATAATCGTTGGCTAAATCCCACTGTAGTTGCACAACAAGCAGAGGCGGCAGAACAACTTAGACCTAAAATGGATGATATTCGATTATTCTACAATAATAAACCTTCTACCGATACTAGTAACAAACTTAACTTTAATTTTAATTGTTAATTGAATGATGGACGTGTTATTTTTTATAGTCTAGAACAAGTCTACTTCCTGTGACGATGACGGCGTGTAATCCTGCGTTTTCGAGATATGCGACGGTGTGTTTTGCGATAACCGCCAGAATGTTCTACCACTGCAACTGATTCTGTAACTGCAACTGGTTCTGTAACTGCGACTGGTTCTGGTTCTGCCACTGTGACTGGTTCTACCACTGCAACTGGTTCTGCCACTGTGACTGGTTTTGCCACTGCCACTGCAGGCCATATGTCATCAGCGTCATTATATAGAAACTTGCGTATACCTTCTACATTTTTTTTCCTGGGATGCAAATTATAACCCGAAAGAATGCTCACCACATCGTCAGTAAGTATATCTCCAACTATAGTCTTTACATTCTCGAGTTTTTGTTCGTAATTACAGTCTTTATCCCTCTCTGAATACACAAACTTACACAAAATATCAGGATCCGCTTCTATAGCAGGCATAAGTGTATCGATTACCTTTTGGAAATTTGTTTCATATGCCCGCACTTGGCCAACACGAAGTTTTTTTTCAGGCGAAGACATAACACGTAATATATAGCACAGATTCGTAATCTCATTCGTTAAATTCTGAACATATGATTTGAATTTAGGTATCATTAATGGGACGATTCTATTCAAATAAGAAAGTCTTTGAATGTGATTATAAAATTTATGTTGGGATTCTGGTTTGTTCATGAGTACAAAACGATTGGAAATGGAATCATAATTTTCCTCATAAAGTGATCGTAACGGTTGTACATATATATCATTGTTCAAATGTAAACTATTCCTGTAATCCTTATATCTAATTACGTCCTCTCCAGCTTCATTTAAATTATATACAAATTCCAAAAAAGGATCTTCACTTGTACTATCCTTTAATTTTATACTACATTGTACCTTCATCATATGAAGTATTTTTGCTCGGGTAATCAATATATTTCCTACATGTTTTGATTCAATTGCTATTGCTATTTCAGGATTGGTGAATTCTGTAATTTTTTCAGAAATAGGTTCAAAATATGCCGGAATGGGTGACACTTCAATAGCCCGTGCTACTTTTTCAAACAACCAATATGTCCAATTGTCTATGAGAGCATTGATAGTTGTTAAAGTCTCATCTGTATAATCAGAATTGGCAGGATCAAAATCAATATTGTCTCGATAGGATATTTTCGGTCGTGCTATATGTACATCAACATCCCCTGTAGGATCTAAAAAGGTTCGTATGTGCGGCACATCCACATTCAATGCCCTCTCTTTATAAAATTGGTTATGGAGTAGTTCGTATACAGAACCGCCGAAAAACTCGAAGGGTACAGCGCCATCTGGATATTTTGCTGTAATATCTTCATCAGATATATCATATTCTACATCGCTATTTGTATTCAGCTTGTAGCCACTACTCTTATTGTTCTCATTGTTCTCATTGTTCTTATTGTTCTCATTATTCTCAGGAACCTTCGGTATCCATAGTGGTATTTTTCCTTCAAATTCATAAGTGCTCCACGGAATAGCCTGCGGGATTTTAATAATTTCATCCATTATAGGATATATGGATTGTACCCATCTACGCCTTATGGGGGAAATGGTATATTTAAAATCTTCATCTTTTACATTGATTAGATTGCGATTTATATAAGTTCCTACAGGCGCCTCCATATCTAATTCTATAAATGAATACTATTCTATTTGCCGAAGACTACCATGCGTCACTGATATCAAAATCTAATCTAACTTTAATTTTAATTGTTAATCAAATGATAACTCAATTGGTATCTTATATACTTGTAACTTATTAAGTGATGAGGGCGTCTGCTTTGTACGACGCCGTCTAGTTGTTCGTGCTGTAGAATTAGAACTATGTGTTGACTGCGCTGACTGTGCTGACTGTGTTGACTGTGTTGACTGCGTTGACTGCGTCAATACAGTAATATTAGACTGAACTGACTCAGAACTTACATTTGAATCCGTTGAGGATGCAGTTTCATTTTTTACTCGCTTTTGAGTCTGCGTTGTATCCTTTAAATATGAATTGTAACCCGTGCGGATTTCTTCCTCGTGGGCTTCAATATACTCTAAAATCTTTGACTCCAACGCCCAACGGAAAAAATTAAGCTTTCCAATCGTTGTCATAAATTGCTCCTGGTTTGGAATCTTAAATATAATCCGTTCCCTACGACAATTTGGATCGAAATACTGCTTTGAATATGCTTTTAATTGCCCCTTATAACTTAAATACACTAGAAAGTCTTGACCGTTTAGAGGATATCGCACAAAGTTCTTTCGACTATATTTTGTAACAAACCAATCAATAATTCTGAGACTTAGCGGAGCTTCACCATTTAGATATGTTAGCACTTTTTCAATTTCCGGATGACTCGAATAAAATCTTTGAAGACTTGAAATTACTAACTCTGGCTTACAATCAATCTTACGCTTTCTCGTTTGAGGATCAGATGTGTAGGTATCCATATCTAGATGCTAGATGGTAGATTTTTCTTAGGTTCGTTTATCAACCAATATTTTAAACAAAACTTATCATAGAATGGCTGCGTTATCTGGTTATAATCCTGGTATGTCCTTACTACCCGCAGGCAGCGGAACAATTCAACCTATGAGTGGTGGTAGTATGACAGGACCCCCTCCTGGTTTTGATCCTGCTCACACATTAATTCCAGCATCTGGTGGTGAAATTGCACCCTACAAAGGTGGATTCTTTGAAGAACCTATAAGTATTGGTGGTGCTCCTCCTGCTACTCCTCCTGCTCCTGCTACTGCTCCTATTACAGATACTACAGGTAATCGTGCTGCTGCACTTGCTGCTGCTGTAGAAGAATCTAAAAAAGCAACTAGTGCACCTATCACTGCCATAACGCCTGTAAAAACTCCAGGTAAACCACCTGTTGCTCCTGTTACTGCCCCTGTTACTGTAGATGCGGATAAGATAACTCCTGTTATACCTGTAACACCAGATTCTACTCCAGTTAAGAGTGATAAAAAAGATATAGTATTATTTGGAACACCACTTACTCTTGAGGATCCAAATAAAAGCACTGGTTCTGATTTTAATGAGTCTCAAATCAAAGCTCTTGCACTATTTGGTCTCGATGGACCTGGCTTATCAAATAAAGAAAAACAAGATGTTCTTCAAGCTCTATATGATGGTAAATGTAACAGCGATAAACCACTTGCTATGTTAGTTAATTGTGAACCAGTTCGTAGAATTGTACAAAGTCTAGCACTTAATTTATTATCCAAATTACAAACTGGCGATAAAAATACAACTTCAAATATCTCTAAAGAAGAACAACCTGAAGTCAGATTTGATAAAATGGGCGATGGCTCAATGAAAGTATGTATTACATTTAAACCTAACAATCTATCACTATTAAGTAAATATATACCACCTTCTCCTGTCAATAAGAAGAATAAGAAAAATGCTTCAAATAAACCATCTGGAACAGCGTCTGGAGCAGCATCTGGAGTAGTATCTGGAACAGCATCTGGAACAGCGTCAGGAACAGCGTCTGGAGCAGCATCTGAATTAGTGCCACCACCTCCACCTCCAGCACCACCAGCTAATTCTATTAAACCTATAATTACTGAATCACATACAAATAATACTATTACTGCTAACTGGAAAAATATCGATGGAGTAAAATACGATGTTAAACTTAAAACTGGCACTAAAAATGGCAGTGGTTCTGAAGTAATTGGTACAATTACTACATCAGGTGATAATAAAACCGTTACATTTGAGGAATTAGAAGATTCAACTAAATACACTGTAATAGTTAATGCTGTAAAAGGTGCGACAACTGATACTGGCTCTTTAGAGGTTACTACATCAAGTTTAGATGAAGAACTAGATAAAATACTTGCTGAAGTAGGATTACCAATTAATGATAGTTGGTTATCAGAACATTTCCCACATCGTAATAAAATAGCGGCTGCTAAGAGGCCATTAACTCCTGAGGAACAAGCTGAAATAGATGAATTAATTAGAGAGATAGAGGCTGAAGCAGCAGAGAATGCGGCTAAGGCAGACACATCTGTCCCAGCCAGTCCACCTATAACACAAGAACAACTACGCGAAAAATTAAATCGCACTTTAGGAAGTACTGAAACTAGATTAAAGGCACCATCTAGTCCACTAGAAACTATAAATGAAAATAATAATGAAACTAATAATAGTAGTAATGCTGGAACTGAAACTACAGAAGAGACTAATATGAGTCCTAATGATTTTTCAAATAATGAATCTAATGGAGAAAGTAAGAGCAATGGTGAAACTACAAAATCTGGAACATCTGATTCTTTTGCGGTATCTAGCAATTCTGGAACACAACTTTCAAATAATTCTGGAAGTGAAGATGGAGACTTACAGGCTCAAATTGATGCTAGAAAGACACAAAATAGAGAAGCTGCTCAGAAATCTTTAAACAATGATGAAAAGGCCCGTGCAGCCACTAAACAAGCAGAAAATAATGCTACTAAAAATGTTCATAATATAGATCCATCCACTAAAGAGAATAAGAACAAATTAAAAACTTTTTTAAATGCTAATAATGATAATAATAATAATAGTGGTAATGCTGGAACTGGGCCTGGATTTAAGTCACCGTCTGGTCTTGATAGTACTCCTATTGTCCCTGATGATGCTTCTGCTTCTGCTTCTGCTTCTGCTTCTGTTCGACGTGCAACCACTGACCCCGTTGAAAGGGCGCGGCGGCAGGCGCGAAAGGAATCATTTGGTCTCCGCGAGGGGCGGCCGATGCCCGTGAATGCCACAGCAAATCTGAAGTTACCCCTGGGTTACAACCGTCCAGTCAACAAAAAAAATAATAATAAAGGTATAGAACTCACTTCTATTAAACCAGCACAAAAGGCAAGCAATAATAATTTATCCAGAGCTGCTGCTATTGCTGCTGCAAAAGAAGAGCTAGCGGCCAAAAAAGCCAAAAATGCGATCAAAAAAGAAGAAAATAATGCGGAAGCAGCAGCAGCGGCCAAAAAAGCCAATAATAATAAAACACCAAAAGGCAGTAACAATACAACGCCAAAAAGCAATAAAAGCAATAAAAGCAATAAAAGCAATAAAAGCAATAATAAAGTAACGCCCAAACAATATTCAAAAGGTAATATTAGTAACTTTACCCAAAAATTAAATGCTTTATCACGTAATCTTCAAGCAAAACAAAGATCGTTTAAAACACCCAATAGAGCTGCTACAATTAAAAGTATTAATAGTAATAAACAAACACTAAGGGGTAAGACAGGAATGTCATCAAATGTTATTAGAAAATCTTTAACTAATATTAAAAATAAATATGCCAATGTAAATACAGGAAAACGTTTAACACTTAGTGGAGGTAAGAGAACAACATTTAAAAAATCAACAGCATTAAAGAAACATAAAACAATGAAGAAGCAGAAGCAGATGAAATAAATATTAATGCTATAAAATAAATTAATAATAGTTTGTTTAAAACATATATTAATTTTTTAAATCTAGATCTAAAAACGAAGAGTACTACCTTTTTTAACAAGAAGATCCATCATAAAAAGAACAAAGATTCCACTTGAAATAAACATTAAGAGTTCAGAAGTGACTTGTTCAGGAGAGGATGTATTAATATCATCGAGGCGAGCCCATAATTTATCAAGCTTCTTCATAATATCATTATTCGATGTATCTCCATTCAATCTTGCAGGAGGACTATAATACTCTCCACCTGGCGGTGGTAGCTTTTCAATAAAAGAAGTTTGTGCTCCACTTGTCGTAATTGGTTTCCAGAACATATTCACAGATGGATTTGGTAGATTGGCGGCGGAGCCTGCCCGTGCGACGCCAGATTGTTCAAAAGCTGTTAAGAAGTCTGGTTGAAGACGGTAATCTGGGGCATCAGGTATATAGTCAGCAAAATTATCACCATCTGGGTCAGCACCAAAGTATTTCTTCTTACCTGGGCAAGGCTTTTGAGCCTCAGTTGTACCAGGAATATTAAGAGGAATTTCAGCTCTTACATAATCACCTTTAGCATCACCATCATTACGTGGTACAAATGGTTCAAGTGATCCTTGTGGGGCATAGACTGGAACGTGTTCACGCAAACCAGTGGCCGGATTCATTGCTGGGATGATAGGGAGCTTGTTAAGTTGTTGACGATCGGGATCCTTGTCAGAGATATCTAAATATGTAGCTAATGGGCCTTTACAACGTCTGGCTTTTCGACGTTCATCCTTTCTTGCCGTTTTCCCTGCGTAATCGTTGGTACATCCCGGGGATGGAGCACCATTCAATGCCTGAAAGGCATCATCTAAAGCACAATAGTTCATAGCCTCTACTACCAAAAGCAATCATTCTTATATCAGAGAAATGAACCTTGTAAGGCTCGGATTTAGCGCCTGGATTATTGTTCTGAATATTGTACTGCTCAGTATACTTTTAATAGTTGTAACCTCAAAACGCCGTGATTACTTTATAAATTACCCACAACAAGTAAATCCTAGTGCTCCAATTAAATCGAATCCAGAAGCCAATACGGCTAATAACAATTATGCCTCAATACTAATGTACATTCAAAAGAATCCCGCTAGTTCTGTTAAGTTTATATCAGATATTAAGCAAAAATTCTTTAGTGACAGTTGTAATGTAAAGGATAACATTGATTTTAATAATATAGCACAAATGCCAAATGGGATGCCATTTTCATAATATGTTTATTATATTGACTAACAAATAACTGGAATAATCAGGATGTCATCAACACAAAGCCAATTATCTTATCAGCAAGGAGGAATGGTTGGATCTTTTCAAGTACTTTTAACGAATATGGATTCTCCAGCAAAATTAATTTATGGATTCTTACTTATCTTAATAATTGTATATGCTCCCATTATTCCAGTTGAATACAGAATATTTGCGGATTCAATACTTGGTAAATTATTTGGTGTAGCGATTGTCTATGGAGTTGTGGAGAGCCTAGGATGGGTCTACGGCTTACTCACCGCCCTTGCTTTCCTTTTAGTTCTTAATGGTGCACCCCGATCAGATACTTCAAGTTTAGAGGCGTTTGATGGTGGCGGTAGTGTTAGTGAAAAGAAGATAGTTGGTAAACGTTGGTTTGTTGAAAAGGTTTTAGGAGAACACCCTAAAAAGATTGCCACCGATAGAGTTACAACTTCCGCTATTGAAGACTAAACATAGCAGTTAAATGTTATAGCATTGATTAGATATGCGCTCCTGGCCTTCATTTTTGTCCTTTCAAGGAACAACTGATGGTATTTTTCGTGCTATAACTATCCTTTTAGCTGGTGTAATTATTGTTAAGTATAGTACACTCTTTGAAGAAGGATATGCCCAAAAGCTTACTGACTTATATATTCATCCTTGGTGGCGTATTCTTGTTGTATTCTTAGCATTATCATCGGCTGTGTGGTGCCCTAGAGTTGGAATCTTAATAGCTCTTGTTGTATTTTTTTACTTAAGTGATATGAATACTTTAATTACACCCTTTTCTGAGTTATAATACACTTTCGCACTTTTTCGCACTTTTTAGGAATAGAAAACTCATTATCATTCGTTTTGCGCGCTTTTGACAAAGCGCTTAAGTGCCCAAAAAAAAGTTGAACAGGATGCGCAAAAATAAGTTAAATAGGGTGTGCAAAAGATAAGTTGAACGGGATGCGCAAAAGATATTTTGAATATTTCAAGAAAAGTATAAAAGTACCTTTTAATTCTCAAAAAGTGCTAGGATGAGTCTTCCGGCTGCTTTATCGGGTCAGGCACTAAGTGCCATAACGGCAATTAGCCCTTTAGATAACTTTTTACAAATATTTAACACCAATCCATACTTCATCGGTCTTATGATGCTTATCCTCAACTTAGGAGGTCGTTTCATCAGCTTAGAAGTTACTAAGAAACAAGAACAATTTCTACAATTGCCGTGGGTTCGCCGAGTACTTATTTTTACAGTTCTATTTGTTGCCACTCGTAATATTTGGGTAGCATTCTGGGCAACTGTGTCAGTTGTTCTTTTCTTAGGATACCTTTTCAATGAAAACTCCGCACTATGTATATTTGGAGATGGCGGGCGTTCTGGCTCCAAATGCTCTGATGCTCCCAAACCAGGTGAAGAAATGACACCTGAAGAAAAAGAAATTCTACAACGACTAAGTTCAAAAGCACAAAGATATCAGACTGGAGGCAGTGGAGATAAATCAATGAATAAAAATCCTCAGCAACAAGCCCTCGAAAATTCGGCTGGACGTCCAGCCGATGAAGAAGATGATGTACTTCATACTGATATCTACGCAGCAAATTTGACCCTATTACGTAATCCACAATAAATATAAAATTAATTAAATACTTAAATTAAGTAATAAATTAATTTATTAAAGTTTATATATTAATCAAGTTTTAAATAAATATCCTCATTATCTTCTTTAACAACTTTGTAACCACTATTTAAAAATTTTGTTAGTAATTCATTAAAATTTTTATCTCTTTTATATGTTCCATCCATATATTTATGCTCAAATACTATATTAGTTGGCTTAATAAGCGATAAATCTAAGATATTTAAAATTGTATAATCGTGTCCTTCAGTATCAACTATTAGAGTATCTATTGTTGCTATATCTTTTTCTTTAATTATTGTATTAATAGTTTTACATTCTACATTTATTTTCTCAATTTTAAAATCTGGAAATCTTTCAAATATATTATGATTATGAAAATGTTCATCTGTCATAGAACCTAATTGAGATATCCAATATGGCAATATAGAAAGATCACATTTATTAGATGGAGCATACATATCAATAAATCCATCTTTATCACTTACCGCAATATTTAAACATTCTACATTTATATTTTCTGTTGTACATTTAACTTTATAATTATGTACTAATATATCAAATAAAAATGGCACAGGTTCAATTAAAATTAATGATTTATTATTTAAACATGTATTATATAATGGATCATTTAAAGAATTTCCGATATGTGCTCCTATTTGTAATATATCAATATGTTTAGACATTACTTACATAATAAAATATTACTTTAAGTTCTAAAGATTAAGTGTCATTGTATTTGCAACTGGAATTGCGGCCTTACGACGACCTCTACGTTGACCAGTTGCCCCAGTACGAACACTTTCAAGCTGACTTAGTTCGTCATCTTGACGAGAGTGAATACTGGCAATTTCACTAGCTGCTTGCATAGCTGGTTGTTGATTAAAAATAGATGATGCTTGAGGCATCATAATAGGGTTTGACTCTAAATCTGCAGCTCGAACCTCTTGGAATGTTTTTAAGATATCATCAACGCCAGATGGGCCTCTCATTTCACGTCTCTGCACTGATTGAGGAGCCTGTGCCGCCATACTCTGAGGCATCTGTGGCATTGGAGGAGATCCCATTCCATTTGAAGCTTGATAGAATGCACCCGCACCACCCATTGGTTGAGGACCTTGTTGCTGTACTCCCATCGCAGCCCCCATAAAGTTACCAAATCCAGGACCAGCTTGGTTAGCAGCCGCTGCCGCAAACTGTCTCGCCAAATCTGGATTTTGTCTGAAAATATCACTTGGTGCAACATTCGCCATCTTTTGACGGAAGAATGAATTGCTCATATGGAACATAAAACCACTTCCAACAAGTGTCATTAGAAGTTTAGCTTCAGGTGGCATATTACCACGACCCTTGTACTTGTCATAGAGTTCTTCAAAGACATCATCATAGTCTTCGACGTTTTCGTGTACAGATTCAGACCAGCCCTCGAGTTGCCAATCGAATGGATTGAATTTACCGTTGAGGAATTCAAAACCAGTTACTGCCCCCATCAAGCATTGACGCTGGAAACGGATAGAACCTTCAAGATTTTTAGCATCGACAAGACGGTCATATTCGAGTTGAATTTCATCTAAGGAATTATCCATACTGAAATGTTTGCTGAGTGTGTAACCCTTGGTTTCAAGACGATTTAGTTTGTTGATAAGGTCAATCTTCTTTTTGCGTTCCTCCTCTGGACTTAAACGGTTGGCTGCCGCAAGATTAATTGATGGACCTGTAGCAGTTTGATCATTTCCAAACATATTTGATCCAAAGTCACCAGAATCTTTGTTAATTGTAAATTCAGGTAAAGACGAAGAATTACCACCACTGCCAGTTGGAATATCAAATGAAATTGCCTCAAGGGGTTCTAATTGGCTAATTCCAATATCACCAATAGGTTCAAGAGCTGAAATACTTTGTGAATTGGAACCACCATTAGCCGGACGAGAATTAACTCGACTGCTTGTTAAAAGGCTAGCACCTAAGTCATCACCCAAACCTTCACTACCGAGCTCAATAATGTTACCAATATTTGAACTAATTTGGATGTCGGAAGAACCCAGATTTTCGACGAAGTTCTGCATATCACTAATCGTTACACTGGAGCCACTCATTATGTCTTTCTCAATCAGTTCTTTTTTAAGCACTATAATTGGCGCACTACAATCCAACTTAAACTTAGTCCTAATAGCGCCCCTGCCACTATTTGATTAATTGTATGACATCGTTTAATATATCTCGATATCATCACTAATCCAGAATATCCAACTAACAAACTTCTTATAATTGGATTCGTAGTTTGCTGGTAGTAAAAACCTGAGAAAAAGGCAACCTCTGATGAATGTGACGATGGCATACCGGGCTGACCAGACTGATTTCCATCATTACACATTAAATTACAATCCTTTGCGCCTTGAGGACGAGGACTCGCTTCACCAATAAAAAAATACTTTATAGTTTCTGATATAATTGTAGTTCCAATTATACCTAAAAATGCCTTTAAATGTATATAATTACCAGTAAAAATATATAATAAAAATGGAATTATATATAGAGATATAACTGACATTGAAATTGTGTCTAGAACATTCATTCCTTGCTAAATACTACATAAAATCTACGCACATACAAAGCGCATCCGCCATATCAGACTTCTTCTTTGACTTCTTCCATTCCTCATAAATCTTATCATTCTTAACTTCTCCTTCATCAAAGAGGGTTTTTAGACGCTCTTCAGATTTATTCTTTCTTTCAGCATAACCTTCATCACCTTTTTTGGCATCAGTGACTTTCTTTTTGGCGTGAACAAGGTGATATTCTGGAGTCTGATTGTTTGTTAAGAATTTTTCTCTTAGAGTTGCAAATAGTAGAACCTGTACTGATTTCATATGCGGATTCTTAAAAGCTGGCTGATTTTCCAAGAGAACGTGTGTACAATTAGAGAATATTGGCCATTTTTCTTGAACAAACTTTCGAAGCGAATCGTGAATTAACTCTAAACTGACCTTTGAAGCATTTGCCTGCTTTGGCTGCTCAAAATGAAAAGTAAATTTCTTTCCTAATGACTCTAAATATTTCTGATTTGAAGAACCAAGATTCTCACAATTATGAGTCTTTATAAGCTCTTTTAGAATCTTATTAGTTGGTAACTTTTTCTGATCGAGCTCTGTAATAATAGTATGTGTTTTTGGAATATGACGCTTACAGAAAACATCGTCTCCTGCTTTATATGATGCCTTTAAGGCACAATTACAACAATTAACCTGTTCAACTGGCTCCAAAATATTACAATTCTCTAAGGCAATAATATTTGTGTCATTTTCTAGCACACAGAATGCTAAATTTTTAATACCAATATCAAATGCTATTACCTTTTTATACAAAGTTTGTGAAGTTTCTGATGACATTATCTTATTATATACCACTATTGTTTATATTACTAAAAAATAGAAGTATATTTTATTTAATCCATATGTTTCCAGTCTCCATTTAGAATGATTATATTATCTTTATTTAATTGTTCAAATGATTCTTTTGTAAGTAAATACGCTTCAACTTCAAATAGTCGCCCAGTAATATTTTTAACTTCGATTTTAGTTCGTTTATACCAAGTAGGATGCCCTTCTAGTTTATCACAGCGTTTCATACCGAGTTCATCTACATTATAGAGATCACCAACAATATTTACAGCTTTATCTACCATTTCAGGCCAGAATTCAAGTGGAAAGATAAATGGGAAAGACTTAGAGGTTTGAGTAACCATAATATATTTATTAACTGATATACAGGTTTCTTGGAAATTAGAATGTGAATTAAGGATTTCTGAGTTAGGTTCATCTACTCTCAGAGTTCCATAAGTAAATAGTTTGTATTCCATCTTATTTCCCATTCAATATTTATTGATTGGATGAATGTGCCGTCTAGTATGACGGGTTTTTCGTTCAAATTTTCTAAACTTTTTATGTGTTTTTCTATGTTTCTTACTATATTTATTGCCACCATTTGTCTTTACTTTTAGTTTAGCAATATTTACCTTTAAAGGTTCTAATGGTATTTCCTCACCAGCTTTTACCATTTGTCTGTATGTTCTATGTAGTAATTCAATAGCAAACGCTGTATACTGTGATAATGTTGTAATATTAGATGAAGATCCAAATAATCTAAACTCTAAAAGGGTGTCACTTTTGTATTTTAATGCTCTTTCTTTTCTATCAATATATGATTTATTCGTCATACTTTCTCGAATATTATTATTAGATTTAGTTGGCTTTGTTCTCTTTATTCTATTAAAATTTTTATATAATGGTTGTGCCCAAAAAGAGATATAATTATTATTATTATTTTTATTATTATTAATTTTTTTTGGGCGCATATTACGAACTAATGAATATATATCTCTCTCCTGAGTTATATAATTCTTTAAAAGCTTTCCAAGAAATGGCTGAGTTCCAATTGTAATATATCGCTTTTCTGTTGTATCATATAGTGATGTATTAACGTGAAACCCCATAGAATAATTTATAATAATACATTCTGGTTTTTCAAGACCAAATAATACTAAAAATGGATGAAGAACATTATTAATCTTATCATCTGATGATTGCCCAGTAAATGAAAGGATAGGTGTTATACATTCAAAGTTCATTGATATTAAATCTTTAGGTAGACGTTCTTTATCCCATTCCTCAGGTAGTAGACCTGCTTGATCCCAATTCTTAGGTATAAGACCTGCTTTCTTCCATTCCTTAGCACTTCCAGCGTCACCGCATATAATAGTACAATCTTGCTCAAAAATTGGAATTGAATAATCACTAAAATAATGTATTTTTGAACCAGCTTCTTCAGACTTTACAGTTACTCCATCAGCTTCAAATGGTGTAAACATATTATAAAGATAATAACCAGTTTCAGATTTTATTCCAATATATGTATATTTATTTTTAACATATTCAAATGAACGTGTTTTAAGTATAATATTCTTATAAAAAAGTTCAAATTTATCCTTAAATGGAATTCTCACAAGATCCATTTCTGATCCGACATAATTTAGACATAATGCATCAGCTTTTACACACATTTCCAATTCAACTCCAAATCGAGTTTCAATTTCATCTGGAATAACTATACCAGATGTATTGTCTGAATCATTCATAGCTATACTTAATTATTAGTTAGATATTCTAAGTAAATAATATTAATTAGAATATAATAATGGTCGCGGTGGGGCTTGAACCCACGACAAACACCTCACATACATAGTACTAAGCTATAAGAGTGTCTTTCTACCAACTGAAATACGCAACCACTGAGGGATTTCTCCCTTTCTTAGTATATGGTTAAGTCTTTAAGTTAATTATAGGGAAATGCACCACGCGGAGAATTACGACCCCCTTCATAGTATGAAGTTAAACCAATATTCTTACGATTATTACGAATTTCAGACATTGTTGGTTCAAAAGAGAAAGTTCCAAAAAGGGCAGGGCAAGGAACATTAGCACGTTCAACACCAATTCCGTTTAAAAGCCCAGTAGGATTTACTTCGGAATAGAATGGGTTTGAATGAACAATATCGGCTGGTGGTGGAACTGTATTAGCCATTGCTAAGGAAGCACCCGTCCATTCAACTTGTCTGCGACGAGATTCCTCAATTACATCGTCAGTATGATTTACAAGCCATAACTTAGTATCAAATTGTATTCCAGCACGAATATTCTTAGTACATTGTGGTCTGTAATCAGTTACCAAACGACCATCTTGCATCGGGCCTGCGTAGGCTGGGTAGCGAGAATCTCTGGCTGGGTATACATCCTTGACTGGAGGGACATAAGCCTTTCTGGCAGCTTTGTATTCTGTGCCAAATGGCGGATTGTGGTATAAATTGGGCGAAGTGTCGCGACTAAATCCAGGTTGATTAAGCTCTGCCATCTATCTTTACCAATTGTTTTGCTTATTAAATTACTGAGATTCACTGGAGCCCTGAAAAGGACTGCTGGTCTCAAGAAATGAAGATGACCCAGTTCCTCCAAGAGTGGAAGAGCCGGGTTCAACGGTAGAAGAGCGATCTGATGTTTTAAGAGCCTCAATAGTAGCACCCTTTTTCATAGAGCCAGCGCCAGTAATTCCACGGGATTTAGCGAGATTTTGAAGCTCCTTTAGAGTCATTGCCTCATAATTCACTGATACCTTTGAGGCATTTGATAAAGATTCATTTTCCTCCTTTACTGCCTCAGCAACAACAGACTTATACTGATCGACTTCATCGGCTGTGTCATTTTCCTCAGATTGTAATACAGATTCGATAGCACTCTCTTTCTCATTGTTAGTGTTACTAGCATTATTATCAGCATCATTGCCATCATCTTCGTCAAAAGGGGTATATTCACCGCCACTATGTTCCGTAGATGATGTAGCTCTTGGAACACTGGTTGCTGCCGGTAGTTCAGTGTATGATTTGATTTCAGCACTCATTTTGAGATCAAGTAAAATAGACTCTAAAAGACTAATTTTCTGCTCAGCTTGCTGAATACGAGTGAAAAAAT
>Ga0315284_10003199_pt1 | contig 23229 bp, 32 predicted proteins | sample YL17G09_16_MG_FD_203696 | JGI IMG/M metagenome (GOLD analysis project Ga0315284, IMG submission 203696) | Sediment microbial communities from Yellowstone Lake, YNP, Wyoming, USA - YL17G09_16 | ecosystem: Environmental > Aquatic > Freshwater > Lake > Sediment | place: USA: Wyoming | collected... | reverse complement strand
GGAAAGATATTATTTTTAATTTAGGTACAGACTATACAGGATTTGGTAATGGTTTTATAGGTATTGGTGGAGATCAAGGATTTGGAGAGCAATTAGTAGGATTTACATCTATACCATTATCAGGACAACAGTATATGTGTTTAACTCCGGTTTCATGTACTATTACTCCATTTATAGGATTTGCGTATTCATTTATAGCTAGTGTTAATGATATATTTACAAGTGTTACTTTTCCAGATACTATGACATTAGATTTTGGAACAATTTCAAGAGTAAAACCACAAACAAAATTACACGTAGCAGCAAAAGAAGCTGTTACATTTGGAACACGTCTTGATGGTTTTTATAATTCAGGTCAAACCTCATTCACTGTCGGTAACAATCATTCAGCGGTAAATACAAGGAACATTATTTTAGGAGGCAAAAGTCACATTACTAATGCTAATGATGCAATTATAATTGGATATAACGGTGGAGCTGGACAAACAAATTCTACCGCAAATTCAATATCACTTGCTTCACATACAAGCATAACAGTTTCTCCTACTCCAAGATTTTTACGTGGATTTGCAATAACAGGTGATATTGCAGATAAGAAAAATACATTAAATTTAACTATTAGTGGTATAACTGGACCAAATGGATTTGAAATGGAAGTTCAATATCCACTATCACTATCTTCAATTGGTGTACCAACTCAAACTAGTACGCCAGAACCACATCCGGTTTTAATGCAAGTAACAAGTAGACAAGATAATGGATTTGGTGGTTATAATTATGGTACAATTTTCCAGGTAAATGGACGTGGTAATGCTTCTATTGGAACAAATCCATTTGAAGTTCCACAATTTTTGAGTTTACCATCTACTGGTACTTATAAAGTATATGAAACTTCTTCAACCGAAAGAATATTCCAATCAGGACTTTATCAAGGGTGGGAATTTTTAGCAAACAATTCACAATGGTGGTTTGGAGGAGCACAAGGAGGAAGTGGCGTTACAATATCTAGAGCTGCATTAAGTATAGGTGGTAATGGTGGTATAATACTTAATCAACATACTGCAAATAACCCTCTTACTGCAAAGGAATCTCCAAGACTTTCACTTGCAAATTTAGTAATTAATAATGCAGGTAGCAGCTATTCTTATCCTTTAGGTTTATTTGGTGGAATATTAATAAATAAAACTACAAATACTTCATCTGCTACAAAAGGAGCAAATATAGAAATTGTTGGTGGTGAAGCTTATATGGCAGCTCCTGGTTTTATACCTGCAGCTGGAGGACTTATAAAAGGTGGAGATGTTGTAATAGCTGGTGGTCGTGCTAGTTATTTACAAGGAACAGATTATAATGATCCAAATACTTTGGATGATACATTCGGTTGTGTTCCTGGACATGTTATTCTTGGACTAGATCCTTTATCAAATTGTGTTAGACCAAATGCACAAGTAAAAGTGTATTCACAAGTGCAGATGATGGATCCTTTACCTGTGTCACCTCCTATTAATGCAATAGCAGGTCTTAACACAGTTGCAAGACCTGGTGGTGGATTAACAATTATTAATCCAACTTCTTACGATAGAATTATTACAGTATTTACTTTTGCTGGTGCTGGTGCAAATATCAACGTGCAAGGTCTTAGTCAATTCATAGTAGGTGGTGTAGAAGTAGCACGTATGTGGCAATTCCCTAGTACTGGATATTATCAACAATGTACAATTCCACTTCCAGCAAACAGATCAGTTGCGCATTATTTTTCTGCTGGTGGTGGTACACTATCTTATATGCAATTTACAGAGGTAAGAATGGGATTAATTGGAACTGCTTGTGCTGTACCAGTAGCTCCAGGTGGTCCTCCATAATAGTTAGGCCTTTAATGGCCTTAAACAATATATAAAATAAATTAATTATGAAAATGAAAGATATGATGCAAAAATTCTCGTTTGCGCAAATGACATCTAACACAGATGGCAAGACGAGTGGAAGTGGAACACTTGGTGTATTCGCAGGATTCGCAGGAATCTTAGCTTTTTTATATGGTACAATTGATTATTCTTTTATGTCTAAGGATGGTACTATCATGAGTCAAGCAATTATAGTTTTAACTATTGGTGCAGGTCTTCTTGGTTATAGAAAATCTGTAGAAAAGAAAGCTCCTAATGAACCAGCAGAAGTTCCTGCTCCAGCAGCTCCATTAAATGAATCAACTTCTGGTGAAGAAGTAAAACCATAAATTAAAATTAATACAATGAAAAAAGTAAAATTATTTGAAGAGTTTCATACAGACTTAGAATCTGCAAATGAAGGTATGATGAGTGAGATTGATATTATCGGTCAAAATTCTAGTACAAAAGAAGAGTTCTTAGCTGATGTTAAAAAATTCTTACTTGCAAAAGCTGCAAATCCAAAAGTTGCAACAGAAGATTCTTTCTTGGAAGATCTTGCTAAGACTTATTTTAATGAAAATGGATCAAAAAAAGAAAACGTTGATTAATGGAAAATACAGTCGAAATTATAAATTTAGAAGATTTTACTCCATATAAATTAACAGATGATGATATTTTGTTAATAACTGGAATAGTTCCTGTACCAACAGTTACTCCATAATTATTCATCGTATTTACTAGAAAATCCTTCTAATTCTTGAGACAGACGTTTGTCTGTCTCTTTTTCTATAATCATTTTTTTACGATCATAGAAATCTCTCCAACCCATTGTCCAACCCATTATCTTACTAATCTTAGGTAGAAGATTTTGACGTTCAATTCTATTTTCTAATTCAGTTAATTCACTTTCTAATTTTGGATCTAAAAGAATTCTATGCGTAATATAATGAGGTTGTTTTCTTAATTCAAATACCCATGGCTTCTTAAATTCATAAGTCCAATAACCACCTCTATTATTAGGATTATTTTTCCATTTACGTTCAAAGAAACTCTGTTGTTTATCTGTAAGCTTACCATCAGCAACAAGTTTATTCCATTCTCTAAGATCAATATCTTTTACATATTGCATAATAGGTTTCTTGGTCTTAGTCTTATAGTCTTTAAACTCAAATTTTTTATCACGAGATAATACCGTGTTTTGAACAAAGTGTAATATGCCTTTATAAAAATTAGCTTCTCTGCTCTTTGCAATATCTTCTCGTAAAACAAAGTAACGCTTATAACCCCAACGTTCTGGTTTAGGAAGTTCGATCCAATTCAAAGCTCTCTTGCCTTGCATCAATCTATTCTTCTTCTTCCAAGTAGCGATGAGATCTTTCTCATTCTCAAATTTATCCATGCGTGTCTGACGCCTCTTTGTAATTTCCTTCATAATTAATCTACGCTAATATCTAGTTTTTTAAAATCTGCTTTTTCCCAACAAGAAATACAAAAATGTATATTGTTCTTTCCCATTATTAACATTTGTTCAGGTGTGAATTCCATATTACATTGGGCTTCATATTCATATAGACCCCACATCGTAATTTCATTTATTCCAATCGCATTTAGTTTATCTATTTTTCCGTCAATTGCTTTTAACAAGTCATCTAATTCTCCGTCACATTCAACAAATGCAAAATCTACTTCTGTATGCGCAACTGATTTTTTAAGTCTGTATACAAGTGTTATTCCAATTATGTTGTAAAGGTTCTTTTTAATCTCTTCTATTTTAGCTAACATTTTTTCATTGCCAGTTAAAATATTAAAATGTTCTGAGTGGAAGCTTAAATGATATTTCATGTTATTTGTTTTTGCAATTCGTATACTACTTTGATGTATTCCTTAATCTTCTCAGGACTTGTATCTAATATGTAATCATCAAAAGATCCATCGTGGTCGTTCTCTCTAAACTTGTTCATGAATGATCCAAGTTCTTTTCCTTTCAATCCAGTTATCTCCATAATGATCTCACCATTAAACTTTGCCTTGATCTTGTCTTCTCTCTCCATCTGTTCTCTGAATGCTTTTAATGGTCCACGTATGTCACACTCGAAATGCTCTTCAATTTGGTGAATCCATCTATGAGGGAAATATTCGTCTACTAATTCCATATCATCCTTCTTCAAGAACTTATACTTTGCTTCTGGTTTAGTTTCTTCTAACCAATCCAAGAATCTAGAAAATGTTTTTCTCTTTCTATCTCTCTTCTCATTGATAGCACTAAGCTCTTCAAACAACATAGGATCAAAATACTTTCCTTGTGCAACCCATTCAAAAATATCTTCAAGCGTATTAAATCCTCCAGCTTCCCATTTATAAAAATCCAATCCTAAAAATTCAATAATCTTTTTAGGGTCTTTCGTAATAACTAATTCTTTCCTTATTCCTCTGTCATCTCTCATTGGATAGATCAAACCTTGATGCCCAAACTTCAATCCAAACTTATGGTAGAACCTTCCCAATATATTTCCAACATCGTTGAATGAATAATACGCAATAGAAGTTTCATAGTCTTCAACAGTACAAATTAAATCTACCTGGAACTTCTCAAACAAGAAGCTAAAGCAATTATGATTTGTAGAGTATTGATAATGTTTAACTAATTTCGTTTCACCTGGCAATCTAAAGTGTTCTATCACAGCAGTTCGTACATCACCAGTATTTGCTTTAACTAATATGTCTAAGTCTCCAAAGTCTTCCTTCTCTGAATAATATGGAACTACAGTGAATTCAACATCCGGGCCAAGAGCATTATACAGCTCTGGCAAGAACCTTGACATAAGTTCTTCAAATTTTTTCTTTGGCATTCTTTCTGCCCCTAACAATGCTCCGCCCATCTTTAATTTCTTTAAATATACTTTTTATTAAATTTATTACAATATGTTTTTTTCTCATTTTTCCAGATAACAATCCTTGATAAAAATCTTGGAATTCCCCAAGTGTAAGAATCGGAAAGCCATGTGGATCTTTTTCATTAAACCATGCTAAGACTGCTTCCCTATCTTCTGTTCTTATAAACCTAGTCCGCATTTCCATAGCAAATATCCCTTTATCATCTGGTTTAGTAGTTTTTTCTAAAAAGGATACAGTGTATCCAGCTGGATTCAACGGCCCAGGTGGAAAATTTGGCGACCAACTCATATCCTAAATTTTAATTCGAACGTTAAAGGATCCTTCTTCGGATCTTGTACCATAATCATTTCATATCCGATGCCTTGAATGTATCTAATAAATAGTCTTCTTTCAATTTCATTCGTGAATGTTACTTCAAAATATTCGCTATCTACATAATTTATTACTTCTTTTGCTGATCCATCTACTACACTACCTTCAACAAGGCGTTCTATCCTCCAAATACACTCAGTCATAAGTTCTGGGTTGCTGTTATTCAACCACTTAAATCTGGCTTCGTTTGCACTTATCATTGGTTCTATCATTTTGATCCGTTTTACGACAAATATATACAATACGGATGATAATTAACAATCCTTTAAAACCGATAAAAATGATATTAGAGCCAGCAGAACAACAACAAATCCTGAATCTTATGGACAGGTACAAGAAATTACATGACGAAATTGCTAGAGTAGAGGTTTCTATTGTCGATTTCGAGAAGAGTTTAAAGATGCTTCATGATGACAAAGATAAAGTTATTAAGGGCATTGAAGATAATAGAGAAAGCGAATCAACCATTATTAAATCATTGGTTGATAAGTATGGAGAAGGAAAACTCGACCTTGCAAAATTCGAGTGGATAATAAACAAGTAATATTATGAATACATTATTAGGAAAGATTTTTAACAGGAACAACATGCAGTTTCTAACCCTAGCAGGTTTAGTTATTGTTTGCATGCTTTGGTTTAAATCGTGCAGCAAACAGAATCAAATCAAAGCTGAAGCTGAGAGACAACAGAAAATCAATGAGCAAAACATTAGAGCATTGAACGATACTTTGCACTTTGTAAAGAATAAAGCTGGAGACATTGAAGCAGTTAAATCTGCTTTTGTTGCAAAGCTTTCCGATTTAGAAAAGTTGAATAAGGATCTTTATGCTGAATCTAAGAAAGAGATTGGTGAATTAAAAGGCATCATCAAAGGTTCAATGGGAGCTGGTGTTGGTAATGTAGTTATTTCAAATGAATTAAAAAGGTATCCAGACGGAAAGACTTATGGATTACTTTTTAAAGATACTAAATCTGATAGTGGAATGGTTTGGAAAATAGATGGTGAAAGTAAGTTTAAATGGGAGAACAATACTATTTTCGCAGGTACAACTACTATAAACAGCAACACAATGAAACTCAAGGTAGTTCTTGGATTCAAAGAAAATAAAGGTAACTACGAAGTATTTGCAAGGTCTGCAAGTCCAAATGTAGTTTTTGATGAATTAAGTGGAGTTCTACTTATTCCAAAGAAACCAGATCCATTAATTACTCCTCCTGGAAAGGATAAGAAATTTGGTCTTGGACTTCATGTTGGATATGGAGTTGGATTACTAAATAAGCAAGTCATGCTAACGCCTTACATTGGTGTTGGTCTGTCATATAACATAATTAAATTTTAAGATGAGCTACACGCAACGTTTTGTACAACTGACGGATTTTATTTTACTTGAATACAGGTACACGAGTCCTATTGCTCCTGATTATCTTAATTACAGTTTTACTAGAATTGTAAATAATCACATGGATGGTCTTGTTCAATTAATGAACCAAGACAATGCCATTGATGTAACTGGAAACGTAAGAGAAAGAGCAGCTGTACAAAATTCTACAGGTAAGTTTACAGACACTGACAAGGATCAAGTTCCAGATTGGTTGACATACGATCAAAGTCTTGGCGGTTTATCTTATACAACAGTTAACGGTTCAAACGTTCCGTATGATTCTTTAAGATTTCATATTGTCTCAGGTTATAACTTTGAAGATAAGGATGGAATAGTAGCACAAGTAATTGCTAAGGAGAGGTCTGGTAAGGACATGCAGTTAGCAAATATAGTATTCTTAAAAGATTCAGATTTCTTTGCATTTAATGCAAGACCTATATGGTTAGGTGATAGATTATATGACAGATACTTTGAATGTAAGGTTCCTTCAATTAAATTAAACAATGAAATTTTTTATTCATTAGAAGGAAATCCTGCACAAGCATTAACATTCGTTGCTAGAATAACATCTGATGGACTTGGGTTTTTAAGAGCTGCCCCATTAACAATAAAGATTACAGACATAGCTTCTACATCAACTCTTATGGTTGGTGGAGCAAGATACAATCAGTATGGATTAAGCACGACAAAATCTGTTGCTCTTAATCAATCAGATGAATTTGCTTTATTAAGTGCAGTTATTCAACCTTCTCCTGCGGGAGATTACTTTGAATACTTTGCTTCATGGGCAGGCGGATTTATAGAAGACTTTTTATTGAATGCAAATAATCTTCCTGGAAACAACTACATTGTTTTGCATGAGATAAGAGTATTTGAACAACAAGGATCTTTGTACAAACAGACTGATGTTCTTCAAATGATCCAAGAAGATGGATTCGATGGTCCTAAGAAATTTAGACCTACATTGGACAATGCAGACAGAGATGTTTCATTTACATTAGAATATACAACAAAGCTTTATAACAAAGCTGATTCATCTCAGATTATAAGAACTGCAAACTACACAAGCTTTAACCCTAAAGAGTGGGGAAAACATATTCAGAAATTAAACTTGTTAAATGATCCAGAGCCATTCATAATTTATAACAAGGTTGTTGATGGTCCTAAAATGGCAAATGAATCTTTCATTCAAACTTATACGAATGAGGTTTTACCATTCAATACAAAATACGTACCGTCATTCTTTGATAGATTCATGGTAAATATTCATCATGATACTGTTATCTTAGATAAGGATGGAAAGCTTGTTGCAGATAAAACATCTACAACAACTCTTGTTTATGGACAAGGTGATTGTAATATAATTATAAATCCATTTGACAACTTTACAAAGTTTACTATACTTAATGTTAATGGAACTGAAACTCCAACTCCATTAGATCTTGGAAGTAATGCAATGTACTATTTAGTATTCATTGACAACAATAATAAGAAGGTTAGATTTGCAGCAACCATGGATGCTATTTTAGCAGACCCTACAAAGGGTGATGTATTATTTAAGATTCCAGAAGTAGATGCAGAAAAGATTACAACGTTTACTACTAAAGAATTTTATATTGTATCTAAATTCCAAGATGGTAATGAGACTCTTATTTATCAAGGTGTATTTAATAAGCCTCAAGATATTCAAACAGTAAAAACTACTAATGAGAATATCAAGACTGCACAAAATGCAACCATTGAAACTAAGATTAACGAAATCGTGCTTAAGCAAGAAGAAGTTATTGCAACAACAAATGCAATAAAAAATTCTGCTCCTACAGAACAAGCTACAATAATAAATGCACAGGTAGAAATTCCTGGAATGAATATAGCAGTTCCACAGGATAACATGACTTCCATTGTTTCTAATATCGTACCAGTTTCTATAAAGAAAAAGAGTGCAGCAACTTTAGCAACTGACCAGAAACTTAAAGCGCAAGCAGATCAAAATCAAGCTAGTATATAATGATTATAAATAGTAGGTCATCCAATTTTTTATTTACATTCCCAAAAGGTTTCTTTTGTAAGGCTGTAATAGATAAGTATGAACATTATGTGAAGAGAAATTATCTTCCATACGATACGTTAGAACATTTCATGGCAGCTCAAATACAGAGTGTCACATTTCCTACTTTAAGTATGGACCCAGTTCAGCAGACTAGATACTTAGGAAAGAAGCAAGAGTATAAAAACTCTGTTCCTATTTCAGATTTATTCACAAGAGACTTACAAGTCACTTTCAAAAGTCTCGATGGTTATATTAACTATTGGATTTTCCTTGATAATGCTTTAGAGTATTTAAGTTTTGAGAACAAGATTCAATACTTTGATGATCTTCAAATGAGATTCTTAGATCAAGAAGGACACGTTGTATTGACTACTCAATATAAGGGCACTTACTTTAAAGGATTGACAGAGGTAACACTATCTTATTCAGACAACAACCCTGATTTTAAGACGTTCACTGCTTCTTTCGGATTCTTTAAAATGGACGTATTCATTGATCACGATTAATATATAGACAAAGTAAACTACTATACAAAATGAGAATTAAATTATTTGAAAACTTTGGAGCCAAACCAGTTGTTCTTGATTCATTTCAAGAAGCAGAAGGTAAGCTTTCAAACAAGACTGGAATCGTGTTAAGCTTAACAGGAGACATCACAGATATTGAGGAAGTTATTAAAGATATTCCGCACAAAGAGGCGTATGTTCTAATCACAGACCAAAGCAGCCAGGTTGCTTCTTCTTGGAAGAGCGATGTGTTTCTTGTTGGAGCCGGTGAAACACTTACCATGGCAAGCGGAACAAAGAACTTTCCAAATTTTAGAGAACTATATAATGCAATGACAATCAAACAATACTTTGATGAAGAATGGACTGATCCAGCTGGTGGAGTTCACAGAGGTGATGATGAAGATCCTGCAGCAATGTATGAAGCTTTAGCTGATGTAGATTTTGGAGGTATCTTAGACAAATTGCTAGAATTAAGAGGAAAGATTATCAAAGAAAAAAACAAAGTTGGTTCTGGTGGTCCTGAAGCAAAGGAACATGATATAATTGAAGATGCACAAAAACATGTAGAAAGTGCTATAGATAAATTAAGAAAAATACGTAAATGAAAAATATAAAATCATTTGAGCAGTTAAACGAAGGAACTATGATCTCAAAGAGAAACATGGACCTAGCTGAATTCAAAAGTCAAGGATCTTTCTTTAACAGGGAACCTCATTCAAATGATTCTCCTGTTCACGGAAAATCTATGTCGGAACTTAATGAAGAAAGAGCAGGAGATTTGGAAAGAGAGATAACAAACGTAATAGAACGTTATAAAACGAAGATGAATGCTAAAGAAATTTTTGATGTATTAAATATATTAAAAATAAAAATAAGTGATTCAAAACCGAAACAAAAAAACGATTACACCGGAAATAGTTATAACACATTAAAACATTTTTAATCATGACATTCGAAGAATATCACAATCAGATGAAAACAGTAATGGAATCAGATTCCTTCAAGCTTTTCACAGAATACAAATCAGAAGAGAACAACGGTCTTCACTATTTAACTGAACAAGAAAATGCTCAGGTTGATGAATATGTAAAGATGTTTGAATCTGAATATGGAAATGACCTATCACAATTAGATGAAGGCTTCTTAGGAAAGATTGTAGGTGGTGTTGCTGGCTTCTTGATTGGACCAACTATAGGAAGAATAATTGCTAATGCACTTGGAATCGAAAAAGGAATCTTATATGATATGTTCACTAGTAGATTAGTTTCTACTGCACTTGGTTCTGCATTATTAAAAGGTCAAAAGAAATAATGAGAATTAAAAACTTCAAAGCATTCAATGAATCATTTGAGGTGACTCCATCAAAGATGCCTTACATGAAGTCTATATTCATTATGCCGACGAAGGACGTAGACTTAGCAAAGAAAGATATAGAAGGAAGCACGTTAATGCCTAAAGTTCCACAATTTGATATTGTGAAGACTATTGCGATAATGTTAGAAGATGGACATCTAGTAATGCAAGCTGCTAAGTTATTTCCAGATACAGATTTAAAACAAGCAATGAAAGAACCAGGAATACTTGGTCAAGCAGAAAAGGATAAATTGCTTCAAGTGTACAATGAGATCATTTTAAAAGATTATGTTCTCAGACAAAAATATGACATGCTTCCATAATGTGCTGTTTAGATAAACCAAAGAAAATTGTTGAAGCTACACCAAAGCCTAAAACTCCAAAAGCGAAGATAAGCAAAGAAAAGAAGATTAAGAAAACTAAATGAAGCACATTAAATTATTTGAGCAATTTATAGAAGAAGCAATACTTCTTCCAGGGCAGCAGAAAATAAAAAGAGCTGATGCTCTTGATGTTGCTAAAATTATAATCGAAGGTTTAGGATTTGAATATGTAAATCCTGATACAGTTACAACATCATATTCATTCGTGCCAAAAGTTGGAATTCCAGTTGGTTCAATACGAAGAAAGAGAAGTGAAGTAGGAGATATTGATATAATAATAACTGCTCCAATCAACATGATGGAGTTAAGAAAACAACCATGGGCAAAAACAGTTTCGGGTGGAGAGAAGCAAGTAAATTTTATTTACGAATCTCCGACAGTAAGAAGAAAAGTAAACCTGTTCTCTTTCGTAGATCCAGCATCTTTCGGGGGAGCTCTATTACACACAACGGGATCTCACCAATACAATATAAGGTTACGTCACGTCGCCTCATTGAGAGGGTACGACAAGTTAAGTCAGCATGGTCTTATGTTAAGAGGAAATTTAGTAGCTGGACCAACTGAAGCTTCCATTCAAAAAGCAATGAGCGTAACAGTGCGTGAACCAAAAGACAGAGAAAGATAATATATAAAGCATGAAGCATATTAAACATATTAATGAAGCTGTTAGAGAAGATTATGATACAACAGCAATAAGAAATTTATTAAAAAAGATTTTTGAAAAATCTGATTCTATTAAAGCATTAAACTTTAATTCTTTGGGTTGGCATAGTCCATATTCACATATTTATGGTGGAGGAAAACTTGCTACTGGTGATTATTGCCAGGTATTGCTTACTGCATCTTGTATGAAGAAAAGAAAATTTACAGATAATCCTACTCTTCCTTTAGAAGAAATCCAAGAAATGTATCCAAAGATTACTAAAGCAATGGAAACTCTTGAAAAGAGCGGTTGGATAACAAGATTATCTTATGAAGCTTCTGGTTCTGCAATTAGCATTGTTTATTTTAGAGAAGATAAAAATTACGGAAAATAATATGAAGCATATTAAATTATTCGAAAATTTCTTAAATGAAGCAGCACACAACGTTCCTGAATCATACGTAAGAATAGGACCTGAGATCAAATTCGAAACAGATGAAGCAACATACACTGGTGCCATCTTTAAAACACAATATGGAAATGGCAGAACAGCACTTGAAATGGTTGGCACAAAAGGTGAATTCAAAGGTGAATCCATACTTGTTGCTTCAGTAAATATACCAGAAGAAAAAATTGAGAAAGACGAAGTCATAATTAAAAATTACAGTGAGAACGAAGGAATTCTTGATGTATTAATTAATGCAAAAATTATCAGTAAACCAATTAGAAGCGCAAGTGTTAGGGGCGCTTTCATCTGTAAATTACTCATTTAACCTATTGAGCGTCAATAGGATTCGTTTATAATAACCACAGCCTTGGACACAATCGTATGATATATAAAAAGAACGATAAAGTAAAATTAGAAGTCCAAGGTTAAAACAATTTAGAGGTGAAAAACAATTTAATAATAGGTATCGATTTCAGTCTTTTAAGTCCTGGAATCTGCATTATTCAAAACAACAAACACACATGTATCTCGGTCTACACAGTAGACGCTGAAGAACATCATAAGCTTCTCTCTAAAGAAGACGGACCGTTTAAAATTCTAGACGAGTCAAAAACCATCAGTATCAATCTTCGAGACAAAAAAGACAAACAAGGAATTACTTATTCTCACACAGAGCGAAATAAGCTAATTGCCTCAGTCGAAGAAGTGAATGCCCTTATCACAGAAATTAAAAAGCACACGGACAGTTTCACTGGTGACATTTATGTTGCCATGGAGGGAATCTCCTTTGGCTCAAAGGGTAATACACTGATTGATATTTGTATGGCAACCGGAATTCTAAGAGATGCAATCGTTTCAGATCTATTAAAAGGACAGCATGATAGGTTCTACGTCTTTTCGCCAGGCACAATAAAAAAATATGCACTGAAAGGTAATGCGCAAAAGAACGAACTCTACGATGCTATCGTTTCTAAACCAGAACTTGAACATATTGAATTTGTCAAGTTGCTAACCATGTATAAAGAATCTTGGATCACTCCGGGTGGTGTTGTTAAAAAACCTCTGGATGACCTTGTTGATGCTACATGGATAGCTTTATTGCTGAAGGATGTTGTTGAGAATGGGTTTGTGGCTGAGGAGGTGAAAAAGGTGAAGGTGAAAAAGTCTCCTCTAAAAAAGTCTAAGAAACTTAAAGTTCTTTAAAGATATAACATGTGAAACTTATCTAATACTTTTCCCTTTTGAATGTGTTACAAGTTTTATGCCCCTCTCACTAAGAAAGTTTCGTTTTTGCGAAAATAATTTTTGAGAAACAAACAGAACTCAATTCTGTATAACATAGGTGATTCACAGGGTGTAAGTCACGAAGTCAAATTAATGTCAAATTAAAAACAATTAAAAAAATGGAAGAAAATTTCAACGACGGAGACATCTTTAATCTCCAAACAGAATCATTTATTAACCCAATCAAAACGAAAGCGGTTAATTTTTACCAGCCACAAGCTGACGAAGGAAGAGAAGGAGTTTATAAAGCAATCGTAAGATTCTTACCTTTTCACAAGAATCCAAACAAAAGCAAAATCCAAAAGTACTACGTATGGATTAACAATACAGTTGATGGCGAAAGCTTCTCAGTTGATTGTCCAAGCACAGTAGGTAAGAAGTCTATTTTAAAAGACACTTATTGGAAGTTAAAAAACAGTCAATCAGCTTCTGAGCAAGCATTGGCTGAGAATTTCTCAAGAGCTGAGAATTTCTATTCATTGGTTCAAGTTGTAAAAGATCCAAACAAACCAGAATTAGAAGGCAAGATAATGGTTTTCAAATTCGGTAAGAAGATCAATGACAAGATTGAAGCACAATTAAAGCCACTTGTAGGAAATGCGTGTAACCCATACGATTTATTCGATGGTAAGTTATTTGCTCTTCATATCACGAAGAAACAAAAGTGGAATAACTATGACTCTTGTGATTTCGTAGGAGACAGATGTGCTTTACAATTGCCAGGTGCTACAGAGCCAATTGCAAAAACTAAAGAAGACATGGCGAAAGTTCTTGAATGGTTAAAGGAGAATTCTCCTGAACTTGACAAGTATGAATACAAAGATTGGACTGACGAAGTAACTGAAAAAGTTTTTCGTGCAATCAAGAACATCATCCCAGATGGTAGATTAGTTGAGCAGATTTTAAGTGCTGCAAATTCTGATAGACCAAGTACAGGTAAAACTTCAGTTTCAGAAACTCCAACAGGTGGTTTCTCTATTGATACACAAAAATCAATGGATGAAGTTGCTCATGTTTCTACACCAGCACCAAAGAAAGCAGTTGCTGCTGAAACACCTGCTGCAGGTAATGTAAACATGGATGACCTTTATAATGGGTTATAAAAAATCGAAGCTAAGTTCTACTGAGTGTAGATAAGTCCGGTTAACTTTAAAGCACATTAGTATTAAAGCGGAAACTAACGACTTAGTTTTGTATAAGAGGAGAGGAGACCCGTAAGTTTTCTCTCCTTTTTCATTATAATAATTTAACGTCAATTTAAAAGTAAAATCATGGTAACATTTAGTAAAACAGGTGAAGCAGATTCACAAGGTGTAGAAATACCTTTAGACAAAGTAAAAGCAACATTAAGAGAAATCCTTGTAAAGAGATTTCCTGGTGATTCAGAAAGACAGAGAATAGTTCCTAGCGGTCAACGCTTAAATTTCTGTTGTCCTTATTGTGGAGACTCGCACAATGATCCAAAAAAGAAAAGAGGAAACTTCTACGTTAAATGGCTTTATTTCAAATGCTATAACGGTGGTTGTGAGCAGTATGTAGACTTAATTAAAATGATTAAGGACTTCAGCGTAGAAGGACTTAGTTCTGAAGAGACACTATCTGCAAAGCTTAGAATTGCAGCATCACAGGACGCAGCACGCCAAGACAGATTATTACGTCATGAGCTTTCACTCAATGCACTTACCAATACAGATTTCACAAAGATACTTGTACCAAGACAACAGTTGATGAATACTCTCAAGTTAATGGAGGTTCATCCAAAATCCCCAATGGGAATTTATTTATTTAAGCGTTCTCAAGAAGCAGATAAAAGATTTGCATGGGATCCAAGAAGAAAGAGACTTTTTATTTTTAATCTCGATGAGACTAAAGAATGGATTTTCTCTTTGCAAACAAGACAATTTGATAATGCTAATTCAAAATACTTAACATATAATTTGTCTGGCATCTGGGTTAAGATGATGGGAAATAATGATGAAGAGTTTCTGACTAAGACGAGAGAGATCGATCAAATTTCTACTGTGTTCAATGTTCTGACAATTAATTTTAATGACATGATTACATTGTTTGAAGGACCATTAGATTCTTTCTTATACAGAAATTCTTGTGGTATGTGTTCTGTAAACAATGATTGGCCATTTGATGTTGAAAATGTTAGATGGTTTCAAGATAATGATGATGCAGGAAGAAAGAAAGCTTTAGCAGTCTTGAATGAAGGTAAATCGATTTTCTTGTGGAAGAAATTTATAGATGATTTCGAACTACATGGAAAGAAGATCAAAGATTACAATGACATTGTAACATACGGCAGAGCTAACAAAATAAACTTTGGCGATTTAGAAAAATACTTTAGTACTCACAAATACGACGGAATATACTTATGATGACAATAAAGATAAATAAAAAAGACATGATTCATGTTGGCGGAACTATTTTCAACTATGAATTAGATGTACCATACATTAAAGATGTAATCAATGAAAATGATGAAAAATTAAAATTCTGTTATAACATTAATAGTAAAATATTAAGTGTTTTAGATTTTAAAAAAGAGTTTTCAGAATTAACAATAACAACATTTGATGAAGATTTACATAATGCACAATAAAGAAGATTTAGCAACTGTCATGTCGATAGAGATGCCATGGGATCCAGATGAAGCAAAAGCAGTTGGCACATTAAAGGGTATTGCAGAATACAAGACTGACTTAGATCGTCCAACGATGAATATAGAATTCTCTGATCCAAAGCCTAAAAAGAAGATTAACACGACAGCCAAGGTTGTTAATTTAAAGAAGAACAAAAACTCCTTATTCTAATATAACAGTTATAATTAAACCATGATAATGGCAGCAGAGAAAAAAGACGAAAAGCAAGATGTATTCTATCATGGAGTGTTTAACTTAAATGATACACCTAAAGAAGTAAAGAAACCCGTGGAAGAAAAGAAAGAAGAGAAATCCGATTTGAGGACGGAATTTGAAAACGATAGAAATAAATGGAAGGGTATAATTCTGTCCATGGCTAACAAGTTCAAAGAGATGGGTAAGATGAGCGAGTTACAGGTAGAACTCTATAGCAATAGACAAATTGTGCTTGAACATTCTCACTACTTGCAAAGTCTTCTTGCCAAGGTTACAAAGACCTATAGGAAATCAATGGGAACTAAAACTCTTGATTTTATGAATGGCGATAGAAAATTAAAAATGGGTGAGACGAGCATTTTAGTAGAATCTTCTCTTGCTGACATTAAAGAACAAGTAGATTTATTTGAAGCACAGATTGAATACATGCAAGAAACAAAGAAGAATATTGACAACATGGTATTCGGTTTAGGACATAGAATACAATTAGAAGAATATAGAAAAATCAATTAAACAAATATAACATGGCAAAATTTAAAGTAAACACAGAAGTCTTAAAAACATTGGAGCAAACACAACCAGGTTCACAATTAAACAATTTAGTTTTTGATGCATTAAGAAACTATTTATTCGATGGTACATCATCATCGGAAAGTAAAGGAACTCTTTTCTTAAGAGAGATGAATGTTTTAGAAGAAATGCCTGTAACAGACAAACAAGTTCAATTGAACAGCTAATTAAATGCTAAAATTCATTTTATCTGAAGATAAGAAATGGCTACGTCTCGTAAGCTATGATGATCTACTCGAATTCCGTCAAGTCCAAATAAGCTTTACCAAACAAGTAAAGAACCATTGGCTTTATAAGAAGAAAGGGTGGAACGGAGAAATTGCATTCTTTTATAAGGATAAATTTCTTCCATCTGGTTTATGGGGTGAACTCATTAGAATGTGTAAAGAACACAAGATCGAAGTAGAGATAGAAGGAATTGACAAATTATTTTATCCTATAACGGAAGAAGAATTCCATGCATGGGTTGCAGAATTTTTTGAGGGCTCAGAAAGAGCTCCGAGAGATTATCAAATCGATGCTGCATATAAGATTATTAGATACAGTCTGTCTACACAAGAGCTTGCAACGAATGCAGGTAAGACTCTTATTGTGTATATGGTTGTTGCTTATATGATGTCAAAAGGATTGGCAAAAAAATTCTTAATGGTTGTTCCTAATACAAATCTTATTTTACAAGCTGTTGAGGATTTTCAAGAATATGAATCTCATAGAATGAATAAGATTGGAATCAAGACTCAAATGGTTTATGGTGGTTCTGAAGATAAATTGAAAGTTGGAGCTAACATGGTCATTGGAACCTTTCAAAGTCTTGTTAAATCAGAACCTGAATTCCTTTCTCAGTTTGAAGTTGTAATGGTTGATGAAGCCCATTTTACAAATTGTGTTAGTATTAAAAAGATTTTAACTAGTTGCACGAGTGCTCAATGGAGATTTGGTTTATCTGGAACTCTTGGTGATCCAAAGGTAGCGGACTATTTTACGATACAACAATTCCTTGGACCAATAGTAAAGAAGATTTCTCCTGATTTCTTATTTAAGAATGATTTTGCAACTCCAGTTGATATTAGAGTAATACGAATGAATTATCTTCCTGAGGATGCTAGAAAGAAATTGTTCGAATTAAAAGTTCAAATGAAAGAAACAGATCCAACTCATGTATACAACTTGGAAAGAAAACTAGTTGTTCGTGACAGGAATAGATTAAACTTCATTTGTAACTTTATAGCTAAAGCTTCTAAGAATTCATTAGTATTATTCCAAAGCGTACAGGATCAATATGGAATGGCTATTTATAACAGACTCAAAGAGATAACAAATGACAAAGAGATTTTCTATGTAGATGGAGATATTTCAACTGATTTAAGAGAAGAGTATAAAGTTAGAATGAAGACTGGTAACAATAGGATATTGATTGCTAGCTTTAAGACCTTCTCGACTGGTATAAGTATCAACAACTTGCATAACATCTTTCTAGTTGAATCCTATAAGTCAGAGATTGTAATTAAGCAGTCTATTGGAAGGATGATGCGATTACATGAGGATAAGGAGGTAGCCATAGTAGTGGATTTTGTAGATGACTTCTCTTACAAGAATAAGTTAAACTATTTAATGAAGCATAGTGAAGAGAGGATAGAAATATACAAACGAGAGAATTTTCAGTATAAGATTTACAATGTCAACATTGACATGGACGAGGGCTGATGAGGCCCTTGTTTGGTTTAGAAAAAGATATATACAAAAAGAACAAAAAATAAAACTTACAGGAATGAAAAAGATTACAACACTTGTGCAGGAATCTGAGAAAGATATGCTAACAGAAGCTGCTTCGTTGTCATTTGAGAAGGACCTTAATGATTTAGTTGCCAAATATTCAGCGGCAATGGAAGCAGAATTACAGGACCAATTGAAGACTAAGATTGCAGATGTACTTAAAAAGAAAGCTATAAAAATCTAATGAGCCACATTAAAAAATTTAGTGAACACCTTACAGAGAAAGGCGGTTCAGACGAATCTCCTCAAGGAACACCTTCATATTTGCAGAATATGAAAGTTGTTGTTAAAGGTGATAAGGATATTGCTGAAAGAGCAAAGAAACAAGTAGGTGATGGAAAAGAACCAAACCTGTTTTATGTTACTATTAATAATGATTACATGTATTACAATGAATCAGGTGATGTAACATGGTATTCAGATAATTCAAAGGAAGCACCTGTTATTGTTGAAGACCACATTGAAGTAGAAGTTTTTGAATTTGAAAATTTCAAAGATGCTATGAAAAAAGTGGATGAGACAGACATCAATGAAGAAGTTGGACCAAGATATGTTTGTTTAGAAGATAGAAAAACTGGACAAATCTATGAGAAGTTTTTAAAGGCTGAGAAGAAAGTTATTTGGGGAGATGAAACCAATGACGATACTAAAAGATACGGTTATTCTAAGTAATGAGAATAAAGAATTTTGAGCAATATATTTTCGAAAGCTATTCCCCATTGAATGAAGGTGGAAGAGTTTTCGGAGATGATACAAGAAAGATAAACAAAGACGAAGTTGCTGGAACAATAAGCGACATTGAAGAACGTTTATTTCCTTCTGTAGGCTTAAATTCTAAAAATATCATTAAGGTTGGAAGTGCCGGTCATGCAGATGTTTCTGGAGATATTGATTTTGGAGTTGTTGGAAAAGATTTAGAGATACTAAAAGGTATTCTTGAAATGAAATTTCCAAACAACAAAATCAACTTCATCAAAGGACTTGAGGTATTGAGTATTGAATGGCCAATAGGAAAAGATAAAAAGAACGGAAAAGTTCAAGTTGATTTTTTCCCGGTATATGATAAGAATTGGAGTGCATTCATTTACAAATATCCAACCGATAGCAAATACAAGAGCGCTCACAGAAATTGGCTTTTTATGGCAGTTTTATCTACGATCAAAACTGATATTGAAAAAGCAGAGACTGGTGAAGAGCTATCGTACGATGGCTACATGATGAACCTTAATAAGGGATTATTCTCTATTAAGAAAGATTATCAAGGTAAGACAAAGATTTTAAAGCATGGTGAGATAGTAGAAGAGAAGTTAGTAACTACTGATCCAAATAAATTTGTTGAATTTATTTTTGGTAAAGGTTACAAGCCAGAAGATGTTAGAACATTTGAAGCTTGTTGGCATATAATCAACAAGAAAGATTTTAAATGGCACGACAACTTAGGCGAAATAAAAAAGAATTTGAAAAAGTTCTTAGAACGAGTGAAACTGCCGATACCAAAACAACTCTCTTGATAATGAAAAAAGTTAATGGTGGAAATTTACAACTCCTGCATTCAGCTCTAACACATTTTGTTGGAGAACCTATATCGCAAATGAGTAAGTTCAATGATGCTAGTTTGTTATTCCAAACAGATAGTGGAACAACTGGTTTAGTTGAAGCTAATGATATAGGTAACATGGAAATATGGATAGGAGAAAATATTGTATATGAAATAGAAAGAGAACTCTTTGAGCTTCTCGAGTATGACAAAAAAGAAATAGGACTTATAGAATTTTACAACTATCTAAAAGGTGTTGATGGAAGTGAATTCAAAAATAGATCAAAACAATTTTTCGATATAGTAAAAACATCAACAGAAAATATAATACTAAACTACAATCTTCCGCTAGTTGGAGATACAACAATAGGTGAGACGCAAGTCCACTATACGCAACAGCAAAAGATGAAGATAAATCTTAATTAATCATGGCCGGCATTACACACTTACAAGAAATATACAAGAAGAAAGGAAAAGATTTTGTTCAAAGCCTATTCGACAAGTACGTAACAATCAACGAGAAGTTGGATGCTTCCGCATTTGGCATAGAAAAGAATGCTGCAACAAAGAAATTAGAATTCTTTAAAAGGAATACTGAGACTCCTATATCTTTAATAGATAGGACTTTAATGAAGTTGTATGAACAACCTATTAATTATTTCGAAACACTTGATCAAAATCTATTAGATACTATACCTGCTAGATGGAGATTTGGTATGGAATACTTTGCTAATGAACATCCTCAAGAAATTTCTTATGATAGACTTCCTAAAAATAATTTAGTTCTTTCTTATATTCATGTAAAGAATAGTAATGGTAAACTTGTAAGAACTATTCAAGACAAACAAGAATTAGACAAATGGGCAGATCTTTTTAAAATAGAAAGAAGCCCTATAATTTTCCAAGGACTTTTAACTCCAGAACAGAAAATTGATATAATGAATTTTCTTGATACTCCATTTGAAAAGCTTGTAGACAAATTTAAAACTGATTCATTTATAAAATATGTAATCTCTATTCTTAATCCTAAGATGAAGAAGACTACATTAAATACAGACCTTAACAAAAGTACCGAGGGAATTGTATTTAGATTTGGAGATGAAGATGACAAAGAAATTGTTCTTGCTAAAATGGTAGATCCTATTTTTGAATTAGTAGCAAGAGATAAAGCAGAAGTAAAGAATGATGATGAACCAAATGATATTTTTCAACTGACTGTAATTGACATGATGAATTTTATCGAGAGCTTAAGTTTTAAAAAACTTCAAGTTAAAGGTAAAGATCTTGAATCGCGTTACTTAAATTTTATTAGTCAAGTATTTAATTCATTTATAGAGAAGCATGGAGAGAAATATAAAGATTTGAATTTCAATGAACCTGAGTTCATGAAGAAAAAGAATTTTGATCTTAACATGGATTTTATTAAGAATGATAAGACAATAGAATTAATATATGAGAATGATTCTTATAAAAAGCTATTCAAAATATTCTTAGCAAGCTTTAGAAAGAAGAAGAAGAAACCAAGTGGTATTTTTTCTATTGAAGTAATAAAACAATTTAATGGAACTGTTGATAAAATTCATGACCACCTTTCTCAAGGACTTATGGAAAGTGAAGAAGCTATTCCTACATTTGGAGAATTCCGATTACTTAAAGGAAGTTATTTAGAACCTGAGAATGAAGATAATTCTGATGTAGATAACTTTGTAGAGTTTGGTGGACAAGTAATAGAAGATACAGATGGAGAAGCTGCTCCAGAAGCAGATGCAAAACCAGAAGAATCTAAGAAGAAAGTAAACACTGACAAAGGTTCTAGAAAAGTAAATATAATTGTAGGAAGATTTCAACCATTTCATAATGGTCACTTATCAATGGCAAAAGATTTGCACGATATAAATAAGTGTCCAGTTGTTATTGTAGTTGTTCATCCAGGTCATAACAAGAGTGGACAAAGTCCATTTACTATTCCTACTATAAAAACCATGATGAGTAACCTCACAAAGGATAGTGATGGAATAATTAAAGACTATTGTGTTATAAGCAGAGGTTTTATTTATGATGTCATTAATAAATTAAGAGAACTTAATTACGAACCTGTTCTTTGGGGAGCTGGTGAAGATAGAATTAATGATTACAAAAAACAATTAGAACTTAATTACAAAAGAGATAACGAATTAAAACTAAGTGATAATTTTCAATTAGTTAAAACTGATAGATATGGAACTGGTACTGAAGTGCGTAAAGCAATTGAAGACGGTCAGTTCGGTATTTTTAAAGCATTAGTTCCTAAAACAGTTCAAGGAGTTTATACTCTTTTAAAGAATGATATGGATAATGCAATCAAAGATAAAGAAGCTGCAGAAAACGAGAAGAAAGTATCCACCCAGTAAAATATATTTGATGAGTAAACTCACCAAGGAATCTCTAATAGAGGTTATTAAGAATACACAATTTGATGATAAGACTTTAGAAGATTTTTACCGAATGGTAAAGACAAATCCAACTAATATAAAAGACTTATCAAAACACTTAGAACTTTTAGAGTTCAAAGAACATGAAGAATTATCGAGGCTGATATGCCTGTCAGATCATGGAGATGTAATTAAAAATTTAATTGCCAAGACCATAGTAGAATCTGATTTTCCACGTCAAAAACATTTTAGTCTTATTGCTTTATGCCGATTAAAAGGGATCAATTTAAGTCCAGAGGTTCTTGACTTGTTATTGAACCATAAATCACCAGATGCTAAAACATACGTTGGAAAAGGAGAGACTCTAATGAGAATCCTTATGAAAGGAACTCCGGTAAACAAAGGAGACCTTGGAGCAAACGGAAAAAGATTCGAAATAAAATATAATAGCGCGAGATTAAGGGGTGTTACAGGTTATGATGCAACTGATGCAAGTCAAGTATCTATAGCCCTTGATGAAATGTTTATACACGAATGCCGTTCCCTTGGCTTTGATGTCAAATCTTTAATAGGGACGGAAGAAGGTAGATGGAATTTCGTATCCGATAGAAATTCAAGACCATATTTATTAAGTGAGATAGTTACAAAGACTGGAATGGATCCAGTTCAAGCATGCAAGATATTCGTAAATGCATTTGCAAAATACTTTACAGGAATGACAGATCTTGAAGCTTTAAAACTTGCAAGGAGTCTGTCGAAAGAATTTATGTCCACTGGAATTAAAGAGAGAATTGATGGAAGAATACAAAGATATTCTGATTTCATTTACAAAATGTGCGCATACTCTATGAAGTATTATGCAAGAGTTG
>Ga0315284_10003198_pt1 | contig 23243 bp, 27 predicted proteins | sample YL17G09_16_MG_FD_203696 | JGI IMG/M metagenome (GOLD analysis project Ga0315284, IMG submission 203696) | Sediment microbial communities from Yellowstone Lake, YNP, Wyoming, USA - YL17G09_16 | ecosystem: Environmental > Aquatic > Freshwater > Lake > Sediment | place: USA: Wyoming | collected... | reverse complement strand
TCTTCGTGTTCCTTAATATATTGTATTTGATAATCTAATAATTCTTCTCTATTATTTTGATAGTATTCTTTATTTTTTTCTACCAGTATTTCTTGATTAATTTCACGATACTGTATATTTTTTTCTTTTAGATAATCTCTATTGTCTTCACGATATTGTTTATTGTATTTTACTATGTCCTCTTTATTATATTGATTATATTGTTTCTGATAGCACAATCTTTTATTCCGATTTTTTAAATAACACTCTTTATTATATTTTGAAATACATTCTTTGCATTTATTTTCCCGTCTATTTTTTTTATTATTAAGATAGAATGCGCTTAATTCTTTTTCTTTGCCACATGGCCCAGTGCATTTTTTCATTATATTTAAAAGATTAATTGTTATCATAGGGCGCGGACGAGCCTCCTTTTTTGGATCAAAATGTCCGACAATGTTTTTGTTAATGTAACCAATGGTAAAAGTTTATATTCAATTAACATATCGATTCCTTTATCCGCATCTAGCAAAACAATTTCTGTGGCCTTATCTGAAACAAACTTTGGCGGCAACTCACTTATTTTTTTATGATTGTTTAACATTGCTGCCTTCAAACCATCTTCTATTTCAAACCCAAACTTTATGGAAAATCTAATTGCTCTCAATATCCTGCGAGGGTCAACGCCTATAGTAATTTCTGGATTAATTGGGCAACGAATAATTTTCATCTTAATGTCATTCATTCCCTCACCAGTCAAATCATACATTGCAGAAAAATCTAATGTTTCTAGCAATGTATTAATTGTAAAATCCCTGCTTAAGATTTCCAATTTCATTGGGTTTACTTCTTTGCCCATCTTTTTTAATTCTTTTTCAACTCCTGGAGCAATAAAATTGCTACTAAAATCGAAATGAATGCCCTGATAATCTACTGACGAATGTCCATCATTGTATACTGCATAACGACTGTTTTCTAATTTTTGATTTAACAATACGGCTAGTTTTAACGAATCTTTATTTCCAGTCGTAATGTCTATATCTCTAATTTCACTTTTTTTGTCTATTAGTCCTATTATCCTGTCTCTTGGTACGCCGCCAACAATTAATGGCTTGCTAAGTCCACTTTCAGATGCAACGCTTTCAATCGTGGCCAAGAGTTCGTCTAAGTTCATTTAGTTATACGACCTTTTTGGGTGCCTCTTTGGGCAACTCTTGTTTAACCTCACCAACAGGCTTATTCATTATCTCGCCAGTATCAATTGGTTTGGCTGGAGGAACGGTCTTAACTTGCGGGGTTGGCGCTTTAACATCTGGCGCCCGCGGCCGACTAACGCCACTTCCTCTAAGTTTAGCAATTATACTTTCTACTTTATTGCTAGCATACCCATACGACTCAATCAATTTAGATTGAGCATCAGATAATTCTGGAAAATAACTAGCAAGCCCCAACTCATTAAGAAGTATGTCTATACTTGCCAACTCTCTTATCATGTCACGAGATTTTAGTGTTTTGCTTAATCCTTCTAGCCTATCTATTATTCCCTTTATGTTTATTGCTGGAACTCCTGCCGGCAAATTAGGCTGATCAGAAATACCCTTTGGCATGGACTCTAGAACATCTCTTCCAGCTACAGGGTTTTCGGCAATTTTTTCCAAAAGTTCAGCCCCTTCAGAAAATCCAAATTTACGTATTCTGTTGGCCGAACGATACAAACAATCTTGCATAGAGGCATAAATATTTAGTTTACTAATACTTATGTCCAAATTATGAATTTCATTATAAATGTTATCAAGATTTTGTTTTGGAAGAATGTCGTTATATTTGTCCAATAATCTTTTAAAAGACAGTAGTCTTCCGCGCATTTTAATCTTTAACATTTGCGCATTTTCTAATTCTTGTTCTTTGCGAGTCTTTTCTTTATTAATTTTGTAATTGGACATGTAGGGCGCCTGAGTTTGTCGACCATCCTCTTTAGCCCATGACGGAGGAATTGTAAAATCTAAGTCTGCCTCTTTGGTTAGTTTAGCGTTTTTCACGTTGTATTTCTCCATGTTTCCTTCTTCATGATATTTTAGCCAATTAATAAAATGCTGTCTCTCATCTGTGTCCCAATTCTGCGTAAAATATTTAACCGCATCTCCTCTTTCTTCCCTATTGTTAATAGCGGCGTATATGCTTTTAAGAGTTGTTATCCACTTGTCTATGTTGTAGGTTGTATCTTTGTTGTAGTTTTTTCCACCAATATTGGGATGAGCAGTTTTGTGAAAATTATTGTTACACAACCAATCATAAACCAAAATCCTAAAATCTACCAGATTGGTGAATTTATATTTTTCATCATTTTTGTGTGAAAATAAATATTGTTTTAAATCTCTTTTTTGACTATCGTTAAGATCTACACCAAACGTATCTTCTAAAATATCATCGGTTAAATTATTAATAAAAAAATAGAGATTATAACCTTTTTCGTCTTCTACTCCAAAGTCACTGGCGTCCTGTCCATCTTGTACCAACTCGTCTATTAAATTATCACTCATTCCTTTTTCTACAGCACCACTAAGACGATTGTACATGTACTCGTTCAATCTGCCATTTTCGCGGGATTGGGTAATTTTATTTGACGCCATTATGTCTCCGACAATTTAATATATGGGCTCGATTTCCGCTTCTTGTAAATCATCTAATCTTATAGGAACTACCTCAATGGGCCGATAGTTTAACTCACTCATTCTTTTGTTCATTCTGTCCATAAAAAGCATGGCCTGTTCTGGAGCTATTTCCGCCATACATTCTCGTATAACATCTCTTATAATATTAATTTGGTCATTAACAATAGTAATATTAACGTTATGATCTATAGTCTTGTCAGCTAAACCTTCAACAAACTTTTTATACTGTGCGAGAAGATTCATTAAACGATCCATGTAGAGACGCAATTCTTTGTCTCCCTTGCTTGCCGTTTCTTCCCCACTCTTTATTGCGTTAAACCAATATTGCATTCTGTCATCGATTATAGAGTCTAATTCTAATATCTTTTTGGCAACATCAAGCTTTGTATCAACTATGGCATTAATTTTTTTATTATATGCGTCTGACATCTGAATCTTCTGAGTTTTTTCAAGTTCTTCAGTTTTTTGTTTTTGAATTTTTCCAGCTTCCTGTATGTCTCTTAGCACCTTGCCCTCTAACTGAAGATTGGATTTTCGGAACTCTTGTAAAGTAACAGAGGTAATCCACAAGTTCTTGTTCTTTGGGTACTTCTCTTTTAACCACGCTTCCATATTGCGAACGGACTCTCCCGTGGTTAATTTAGATATTATCTCTTCTTTGTCTGGATGCCTTAAAATTTTCTTGGACATTTTTGCTACATCTTTGCTTTAAAAGCTGAAATTTCTGGATTATAATTTATTTTTCTACTCATCCTGAGCTTGTCATAGTGTTTAACAAACTCTCTAAACTCTTCTACATCTTCGTTTCTCAATTTGGCTATTTCATTAAAATTGCCTTTCAACTCTCTGACTATACTTTCAAGCTCTCCCTGCAGTTGTTTTAGCTTAATGGGATCTTTGGTTTGTTTAATCTGTATCTGAATATCATCAATGTCTTCTTGTCGGGCCAGAGTGTGCTCGGCGAGCATAACTGCCGGAGCTGGACTTAACGACTCTAGCTCATGGCTGGGCGCCATCTCTTTGAATTTATGATCCTGAAGACGAGAGAAAATGTCTAAAATTCTAAAAATTTCTGGCAAAGCACTCTTAATTTTTGAAAACGCTTTTCCTTTTGAAAAATTTGTAAAAATCTTTTTTAGATCATCAACAAATAAGCCTATTGGAATTTCTTTTTTTTCTGAAATCTTTATTATAGAATCTATAAATTCTGCTTCTTTGGTTAAACCCATTTCATCTAATTCATCAGATATTTTAATTAAATCATAAATTTCCATTAATAAGTGGCCCCACTTAAGGTTTTTTCCCTAGAATCAAATATGCGATGAGACGTTTCGTATTCTGTGGACTCTGGAGTTTGTGCGGCCACACTTCCGCCTGGATGAACTTCTCCGTCTGGTCCGGTCCATCCGGTTTCCCAATTAAACACTTCTCCATCTAAAGAGCACTGATAAGTGTGGTCTCCAATGCGAGACATTGGCACACCAATATGAACTGGGCAGTGACGTATGCTTAAGGTAGAATTGCCAGACTGATATGAAGAAACATGATGATCTTTAGTTTCTTTGTTTTCTTTTTTCGGCTGCCTTACTTGTGTTTTGCGATGTTCTTTTGAGTCATAAGGGTCAGCGGTTTCGGTCTTTTTTGCTGCGCTCTTTGGATTAAGATTTGTATAACTCTCATGAAGGTCTAAATATTTTTGCAATGACTCTACGGCTTTATTTTTTGTTTCCTCTCCGGGAGAATTAACAAAAACACTAACGGCGCTAGTAATCTCATCTTCTGTGCCCTTAAGAACGTATTTGTCTTCAGGCGATGAAGCATATTTTTGTAAAAATTCATCTATTAGGCCGGCCTCTTCTGGAGCACCAATTTCGTCTAGTTTGTCTGCAATGGCTGCCAGTTTTTCAAACGCAGCGCTCGTATTGCCAATTTTATTTTCTTTTAATGTCTTTTGTTCTTTGTCTTCCACTTCATCAAAATTAACCTTTTTGATATCTATGGGTGGCAACTCAGCCGCTATCTTTTTTACCATTTCGTCTATTCGATTGGCTTCTTCCTCCTGACCGGCTTTATCTAGTTTGTCCGCTAATGCTATTAAAGACTCGATGTTCATTTTGTTCTCCGCCTTTGGTTGCTTCTTTTTTAATTGTTTAACCGGCTTCACTGGTGACATTGTGGTAACACCTCTGGGGGTTTGTGACAATCCAGAAGACTCCGACTCTTCTTCGTCACCCTCAGTGTCTCCAATCTGATTAGATCTTAGTGCCAATTGTTTTTCGTCTATTTTTTTGTTTTTTTCTTTTTCAATTTGTGTTTGATGTTCTAACTCTTGAGCTAGTGGCAAATAATCGCTTTCTTTCATTTTGTTTGTGTTAGCTTCATCAAAATCTACTATAACACCAGCGATAGCTCTAAGAAGATTATCCAGGCTGTTTGTAAAAACATTATATTTTTCGGTACTATTTAACTTTCCAATTATTTTTAATTCTCCCGACATCTCTGCCACTTCTCTGGCCGCGTCTATTAAATTACCACGAGATTTTATCAGATACATGTGTTCGTCAGAGAATTTTTCTTCAGCAAATGGCCTTTGTTCTTTGCGCTCTATTTTGGCTTCTTTCTCAAAAACGCCAATAACGGCATCAACTTCCTCTACCAATCTGTCTAATTGGAAACCCAAAAATTCAAATTGTGGAATTAAAGATAGAGTGCTGGATGTTCGGGACATATTATTCTTGATACTAAATAATTTTGTGAGACAAAGCCCAATATACTCAAAAGGTTTCATTTTTTTCCAACTTTTATGTTAAATTGATTTTGCTTGTAGATATCTCAGCTCCCGTTTTTTCAAGCGGATTCAGCCTTTCGCGCTCGATAGCGGTCTTTAATCTGCAGTTTCCCTGCTCATCAGTAACAACCTTGCTCATTGGAACAAGAAAATGCCCGCAACGCTCTTCAATTGATCCGTGGCCGGCATGAATAACTTTGGAACACTTGTGCTGTGATTGTTTATTTAATTTGGATTTCTGTGTTAAAACAAAATGATAATCAGCTATTGCGTTTTTAAAATTATCTTCGTCAAATCTTTCTTTTATTTCTGACAAAATCGTTTCACATGTCACATAATCATTTTCACTAGCAGCCTTCAAAATCTCATCTTTTAGTTCAGGCAGCAACATATATGAGTATGATGCGGAATAAACAGTTGTCTTAGAAGAAGGATTTGTGGACGAAATAGCAAAACGCTGTAGTTTAGCTGGAGTAAAGTCTTCAATTAGCCCATCGTATGCAAAATAAGTGGGCATTAGTGGCATATACTTGTTAGAGCCTACCGCTCTCATTTCCACCGCAACCTCAATCTCCGTTGCGCCCTTTGGAGTATTAATTGACGCCAAATAAATCACTGACTGGTTGCTTTCGCTACCAAACCTCACTTGTGCGTTTTTAAACCCAGCAGAACGTAATTCGCTGGCAATTAATTCTTTGCCGTTTCTAATAGACTCAAGCCCAAATGCGCTGGCTGCTTCTAAAACATCGTCTTCAAAATCTCTAGACAAATGTGCTAACGCCAAAGGCATATCGGCCTTCTGAGTAGCATAAGATAACGTAAGATTTGGCATAGATATTTGGGAAGCATCTAGCTCATCAACTTCTCCAGGAACTTTGTCCGAAACAGAATACATTGGGCTTATTTCTTTTTCGGTACTATCGGGAATAACATTGCTTATTTTAGAGAATTCGTTATTCTCCATATCTTTTTTGCCAAAAATAACACGAACAGCTGACAAAACATCAGAAGTCTTGGGAACGGAAAAATTTCCAGCAAGGGCTTTTTTCTCAACAAACATAGTTAATGCTGTAGCATTTAGTTCTTCCAGGTGATCATCGGCCACGAAGGTACTTGGAAACAACACTCTGCCGTTATTAATCTGTGTTGGTATTGCTACAGTAATGCGACCCTTGCGAGTGTCAAAATGTGCAGCATATATAATATTGTCTTGATGTCCACCCATTATTTCAACAGATGGTTTGAAACCAAGAGATTTTAATTCTGCGCTGACAAACTCTATTCCCTTGGTTGCTATTTTGTTATCGAAAGCTTTTGACGAGTCAATACTGTCGGAAAATATTGACGCTATCGTACTTGTGAGATTTGGGTCAATTTGATTGTCAATTGCCTTTTCAATATCCACATCTAGTCGATTTTGTTTAACGAAATCGCTATCAGTCTTGGCCACCGCGCTTTCATTAAGCAATAGTCCGCCCAAAACCTCTCTAAACCTAGAGTCAGAGGATATTTTGACAAAATTGTTATATATGTTGGAAATATCCGATTGACTTATAACTGCTCCACTTGGCGCACGTTCTGCCATTTTTTCTATGGCGGATGCAACCTGAGTAATAACAGAGTCGTTGGGATATTGCTCATATGCTAGGCGAGTTAATTTGTGAACATCTTCCAGCATAAACTCCCGACCCTTTGTTTTTGCGTCCAACATGGTTTGTGCAAGACGGACGATATCGCCTATATTAAAGCTATTTGACATTTGAGTGGCCTCCGATTATACCAATTCAGGAAATTGTGTCAGCAATTTTTCCTGTTTCTCTCTTGGTTGTGATTTTATGAGCTTTTCTACAAAAGATTTATCTGAACTTAGTTTTTCAACTAACATTTTCTGAAAAATATAGGCGTCATCTTTACTAAAACCAAAGTCGGACGACGCAAATTTTTGAATAGGAGTGTTTTTATACGCAAGCGTAATATTCTTTCCTTCTTTATCAAGTAACGCTAACCAATTGCTTTTGGACTCCAAAGATTGATCGGAATCTTCATATTTCGCCACCAAATACTGTTTGCCGTCTTCACCATCTTCCAAAATCCAAAGAGACTCGACTGTAGAGTCATTAAACTGCCAAACATCAAACGCTATCTTAGTAAAACGATGTTTGTTTGACTCAAATAATATCTTTTTTGTGTTTGGAACGATTTCGGTTGTTAGTTTTCCCCAATCTAAGGTTTCGGCCATTTTAGTCTCCAGTTATAGTGTTTAGTCTAATTTTATATTTTTTTGCCAACAATATACAAAATTAGATAAGTATTAAGAATTGTTGCCATCTTTAAAATTAAGCCAAGGCACACTATGCCATATAACTAATACTCAAATTATTGATAGAAAACAGAATATTATAGATTATTTTTATACAGGATTGTTTAAAAAAATGACGAATGAAATCAAACAGGTAGGATGTATGGATTATTATTTGGTGGGATTTAAGAAAACTATTATATTTTTTCCTTCAACCGATGGTCCTTTGTCGACACTTGCTATTCCGTCGGTAATAGAGGAATCGATGATGCTCTTTATTTTTTCAATGGCGAGGTCCCGAAGGCTTTCTTGGCGACCATGTAGTCGCATAGAAATCTTTGTTTTTAGGCCTTCCACTAAGAACTCTCGGATTCTCCTAACTTTGACATCAATATCATGTTGCTCGGTGGTTAGTGTGAACCTAATTTCTTTTATTTTGTGAGTCCTCCTTTGGGCTCTTTGATCCCTTTCTTTTTGTTTTTGTTCATATTTTAATTTGCCAACATCTGCCATTCTATAAATATTTTCTTTTGGATTAACTAAAACCAAACTTTTTCCTAAATCATTTGCTGTCTTTTTTGCTTTTTCTAGAGACATTTCCCCAAGCCTGCTTCCATCTTCTCCAATTACCAAAATATCCATATTGAGTCATTTCTCCTTTTTTAGGGTTTACTTTCTGGCGTATACGTTCTCATTTGTGCTAAAATTTGCTTTATTCTCTTATTACTTGAACATAACCGTTTTATTTTTTTTAAAGCTCCGCCATATCGTTTTTTATCATTATTATAATCTATATTTCCTTGAAGCATTTTGTGTATGGTTGTTTGATGCTTTCCAAGCGCAAAAGATATCTCACATTGGGTTTTTCCTTCCAAATAAGTCATTTGCATTACTTCTTTTTGTTTTACTGTTAAATTATTATTAATAATAAACAATACTTCTTCTAAAAGTTCGTTTTTAAGCTTTTGGAATTCTTCGGAGCAACTTTGGTTGGACAAAAAAGCCGCTATTCCCTCTTCGTTAGAAAAATTACTCAACAGGTGCGGGTCGATACTAATTTCAACATAATTATGAAGACTTTCTGCGTCAGTTGCGCTACAAGTAAAAGTTTTTGGCATAACATCTCCTATTACCACAAGGTACTAATATTTTCCTCGTTTAAGTCAATTTTATTATCAAATACCCGCATATTACCGCCCTTTTGCAAATACTCATCTAAATCTTTATATCCTTCTGGTGTAAACGCACAAGTTAAATGAATGTTTTCATCAAAATTGATAAACTTTTGCATAATTTTTTGAGCCGACATTTTTCCTGGCGCATCATTATCGAACAACAGGCAAATATTTTCCGTATATCTTGACAATATTATCAGCTGTCTTTCGGTGAACATTGTTCCGCATGTTGCTACAACGTTCATAATATTGTTTTGATGTGCTGTTATAGTGTCAAAATATCCTTCCACAACAAAAACTTTATTGCTATTTCTAATTGCGCCTTTAGCGCTGTCCAAACCAAAAAGGTGCGAGGTCTTTTTGTAAGTACTATTTCTATATTTTGGTAAACCCAACTCTTTTCGTTTATCGTCTGACAACAGAGTTCTACACCCAATCGCTATAGACTGTCCGACAATATCTCTTATTGGAATTACTATAGGATACATCTTAAATGGACTATGATTTGCGTTTACAACAATATTTTGTTTTCTCAACTCTACTGGGTCCATATCATATTTGTTATAAAAATCTCTTAGATCTTTAGGAAAAGCACCCAGTTTGTAAGTTTCTATTGTTTTGTCTGTCATGCCCCTTCCTTCTTTTAAATAAAACATAATATCACTATTATCTAAAAGAAGATTGTGACAAACAGAGGCCAGTGTTTCAAAAAATGATTTATTCATTATTGTTTCGATTCTGTTTTATTATCCTTTGATGTGTCAATCTTATCTAGTTTTTTGCCACTCTCTTGCATTGCTAGCTTAAAAGTTGCCTGAATTTTAATTGGATTGTGGCAACTTTTACAGATGGTATTGTCATTTTGGTCTAACACAACTTCTCTGTTGGCGTTACAGGTCTTACAGTGTACCATAAACGCCTTCTTCAGATTTTCTCTAACTATTTGTCCGGCCTGTTTTAGCGTAGCCTTCATTGATGCCGAAATATTAATGATGGGTCTATTGCACTCCGAGCAAATAACCTCCATGGTTTTTACATCTAACAATGCCTCTGACGACTTCATGCATCCCTTATTATTACAATAAAGATTCATTCCTATTCTCCTTCTTTTTCAAATGATTGATTTTCTTCTATCTCTTCTGTTTCACTGTCGCTATCACTATCTAATATTACACCAACAAAATTCTTTTTTGCCTCTTTTGTTCTCTCTAGCAAAGATATTTGAAGAGACGAGTCATTTTTAATTGCCTCAGACACAGCATCTTTTCCGTTATATTTTATTCCATCCAGCACCCAAACTTTATTATTTGGACGTTCAATAACGCCATATTTGGCCGCAATGTCTCTTAACTCTTCATGCTTACTAACAATACCTCTTAAATACTCAATAGAAAACTCAGCCGTCCTAAATGGTGGCGCTTTCTTATTCTTTTGTACTTTTGCACGAATCTTGTGTCCTATTTGTGTTTTAGACGCGTCAAAAATATAGGATTCTGTGCTGCTTTTTATCATTCCCAGATTTATCATTTGTGAACAAGCATGTTTTAGTGCTTGTCCACCAGGACTAATCGTAGGATCGCCGTACATGACTCCTGGCTTGGTTCTAACTTGATTTATGATTATAAGGGTTACTCCGGTTGCTGTAAGCAGTGGCGTCAATTTGCGGAGCTCTGGAGGCAGAAATCTAGCCATAAGTGCCATATTGTCTTTACCAGACCTGCTAGATTCTTCTGCCGGAGGTTGTATGGCGGCAACACTATCTAGCACAATAATCCCTAATCCAGTTCCGCCAGTCTCTAGCTCAACATCCAAAATGCCAGGCTTTACTTTTTTAACGGTTCCGTCACTTCCACGTTTTCCAGGAATACCAACCAAACGATCCATTATTGCTGTGCCTTTATTTTCTCGCAACACATATAGTCTGGTAAGATCTACGCCAAACGATGCTGCCCAGGTTTTATCGAATGTAAACTCTGCGTCAATAAACATGGCCCAATTCTGCGGATCCAGTTTTTGCCACTCTGCTATGGTACATAATGCCATAAGAGTTTTTCCAGAAGACTCATATCCGGCATACTGGACAACGTGCCCACGAGGAATACCCCAAATCCCCAAAGCATCGTCGAGAGCATGGCTTCCGGTAGAAATTACGTCAGAGTACGTAGTCATATTGCTGTCTCCAGCATATAACCCTTCTTCGCCATGCGCTTTCTCTATCTCTTTCCATACATCGGCCATAGTTTTCTTAACTGTCATTTATTTGCTCCTTTATTCTGTCACCCTTTTTTAGATTATCTTTGGCCCACAGGGGCTGTAAATTTTTATAATTACATGCTGCAGAAAATTGTTTTTTGTCAGTTAAATCAAAAGACGAAAGAGGCATAATGTGGTCGATATGCCAAAGTCCATAGTTTTCCCAGGACATTGGCTCGCCTGTTTCTGTATTTGTGTAAAACATGGGTGTAAAATATTCTATTAAATATTTGATAGAACACCCCAAATCGTTAACTGCCGATCCGACTTTTTGACCATGTCTGATGGCGATATTTAATCGCCCTCTTAAATGCACAGCTATTTTATAGTTTATATCAGTTCCCATTCTCTCATTGTGTCTTATTAATGCTTTTTCTCTTACAGCACTCTTTGTTTCTTTTGATTTATTTCTGCGTCTCGCATTTATTTCGTCTGCGTTCTTTTCTCTATATTGTTTTTGTTTTAATAGTATTTCATTTTTATGTTTTTCATAATATCTGTTTTTAGCGGCTTTTGTTTTTGGGTTCCCTTTTTTATTTTGATTTATTTTTTCTCTATTGTTTTTTGCATATCTTTTTGCTTTTTCATTTAAATCATCTTTATTATTATCTCTATATTTCTTTTTAGCAAACAATATTTTTTCATGATTATTCTGTCGGTATTTATTACATTTTTTAGAATGACATTCTTTACATATATTTTTATATTTTTTCGTATCTTTTCTAAAATAGAATTCTGACAATGGTTTTTCTTTCCCACAAACATCCGTACATTGCCTATACCCATCTGTCATTTTAAATTCCTAAGTTTTTCCAATAGTTCTTTTTCTTCGTTACTTAATTTGCTAGGAATAATTACTCTTATTCCAATCAAATGATCGCCCTTAACATCATTATCTTTAATTATACCCTTTTCTTTGATTTTTAAAACATGTCCTGGTTGAATTCCCGTAGGTATTTTTAAATTAACAGGGCCATGTATCGTGTCTACCTCTACTTTTGTGCCCAAAATGGCATCAATATAATCTATCTCTTGTTCAGAATAAATGGTAGACCTATCGCGTTTAAATTTTGGATGAGATTCTATAGATATTCTTAAATATAAATCCCCATTTTCATTTCCGTGTTGACCGGGCATGCCTTTTCCAAATATTCTAATTACGTTTCCGTCTTCTATTCCTATAGGAATATTTATTTTTATTTTTTCAGTCTTAACTTTGTGTCCACTAATGCATTCTTGGCATTTATTTAGTATAATGGTTCCTTGGCCTCTACAGCTTGGACACGTGCTCAGTATTTGCATAAATCCCTGTTTTTTTCCAATTTTACCATTTCCGTTACAAAGGGTGCATTTTTCAGGTGTTGATCCGGCTTCTGCCCCAGTTCCCTTGCAAGAATCGCAATTATACGGATGTTCTACGGATACGGTTTTTTCAGCCCCTAATGCTGCCTCAAGAAAGCTTACACCTAGAGACCCAGATATATCATCTCCTCTGGTTTTTCTATTTTGTTTTCCATAATTGTTTTCAAAATCAACAAAATCAGAAAACCCGCCTGCTCTTTTAATAAACTCAAACGGATCAAACCCGGTATTGCCCTGTGCTTCGTGAGGATTAATTGTGCCATAAGTGTCATATAGGTTTCTTTTTTCTTTGTCACTCAGAATCTCATAGGCGGCCGATATTTCTTTGAATTTATCTTCTGCTCCAGCCTCTTTATTTCTGTCGGGATGGTACTTGAACGCTAGTTCTCTGAAAGATTTTTTTATCGTTTGTTCGTCAGCTGTTTTTTCAACCCCCAATATTTCATATGGATTCATATACCGTAGGCCTTTCTAAACGCGTTAGCTTCGTCTAAGAATTCATTCCACTCACGTTTGTTGTATAAACACTTGGCCACTGATTGCGCATATAAGATATCGGGTAATAAACATCGAAAATAAATTATTTTAAATAAATCAAACATTATTTTTTCTTTCTTTTGGTCTTTTTAAGTTTTGGGTGAGGGCGAGGCTGAAAATAAGATAAGGCGAGTATAATAGAATCACAAATATCATTGTGCTTATTAAACGTGAAATCTCTGAAATCATATTTTTTTGTTATCCACTCAAAAGCGTCTTCCTTTTTTGGTCCACAGCCGACGGCCTTTCGGGCTTCGGTGGGCATAATGCTCTCTGGCTCAAGATTCAAAACTTCCTGAACACACTTATACGCAACGCCCCTAAACATAGAAAGCGTTTTAAAAGTGATTATGTTGGGTCCACGAAATATGTTTTCAATTACTACCGCATCTGGTCTGTGTTTTTTTAGCAACTTCTTTATTGCTTTTTCAAAAAACAATAGTTTCTTTCCCATTAATAATTTGGGTGGAGGGTCAATGGTGTCGAGCGATTTGAAATCTAAATACCCGTCTTCAACAATACAACACCCCGTGCGCACAGAGCTGGCATCTAGGCCTAGTACTTTCATTGAATCTTGTCGCTTTTTTTCAGATTGTCTTTGGCCCAAAGAGGTTGTAAATTAGTAAAATTACAGGCTTTCAAAAATTGCTCTCTATCTGTTAGGTTAAAAGAAGACAGTGGAGCTATGTGGTCAATGTGCCATTGGCCATAATTATCCCAAGACATCATTTCTCCAGTATCAGGATTTGTGTAAAACATTGTTTTAAAATAATCTATCAAATATTCAACAGAACATCCTAAATCACGAACGGCAGATCCGGTTTTTTGACCAATCTCGATTGCTCTTCTAAGCCTACATCTTAAATTTCCTGCGATTTTAAACGATATATCTTTATTTCTTTTTACAGCAATAGCGTTATTTATTTCTAGTTTTTTGGCCTGATATCTAATCCTGTCATACTCTTTTTTCTCTTTTTTATGATCTGCGGAATATATTTTTTGTTTATTGTTTAAGTCTTTTCTGTTATCTTTTCTATATTTAGCCTTGCAATCATCAAGTCTTTCTTTATTTTTTTCACAATAGTCTTTTAAATATTTTTTATTATATTCTGACAAACACTCTTTACAAATATTTTTGTGTCCATCTTTCTTGTTTGCTTTACAAATATAAAAATTATTAATATTTTTTATATTTCCGCAGTTTCCAGTACATTTTTTTGTTTGTTCGTTAGTCATAAAAGAGAAGGAGGAGGCACGAGCCTCCTCCCTATACTCCTGCTAGGTTTTAATTAGGCGCTAAAATCAAAATCATCGTCTGCTGTGGCATCTGCGGCCACAACTCCGCTATCATCTTCAAAATCATTACTAACAGTGCTCTCTTTTGGTTTTTGGGCCATGCCCATTTTCTCGCGCACATCATCTGGGGTAGATGATGCTGAAATCTTGACAAAATCAACGCGGGCAAGAAACTCTTTGATAACTCCCTTTTCTTCATCAGAGATTGGTTCCTTGGGTTCCGGCGTGACTATGTAGAGAGGCTGTGAGCCCTTAGGTTGACGCTTCACATCCAAGTCGTATTTCCTTGGGTCTCCCCACTTTGGATTCTTGGCCAATGCGTGCATCTGCTTGAAGATTTGAGGACCGATTTCAACAATGGCAGCTTTGCCAGTCTTTCGGTTCATAACGCCTACAATCCAACGAGCCACGGCCCGTTCTCCCTGCTGACACAGTGGGCATCCATCCAAAGCACAACGAACCTTGCGATTTGCCCCGGTTGCGTCCTTGCTCCAATGAATGTAAAATTGGTAAGGAGATGTAATTACCCGAACAGGATTACTTCCCTCATCAAGATTCATGAAATCAGTGCCACCAAGATCCGCATCGTCCCAATTGTCTAGTTTTCCTACTACTCTTGTACCCATATCAAAACTCCTTTGTTTGTTTAATTGTCCTTTAGCCTATTAAGCACCATGCTTTTTCGCCAGCGGACATATATATATTATACACCAAATTCTAAAAATGTCAACTTCTTTTCTATTTATCGTCCCACCACTTATCCGACTCCTCCTCTTCTGTTTGTGTGGGTATTAAATCTCCAGTTTTACTTTCCTCAAGGGTTCCTGTCCACGATTCAGCTTTTTCGTGCGAATATCCCCGCTCTAACATCTTTTTACATAAATAATGCGCTCTAATGAAAGATTCATGCTTGCTATCAACCCATTTTACAAAGGCCAACGCCTCAGAGTATCTATTGCACGCGTTACAATAGTCATTATCTGCATCCGCAAACCAGGCTCTAGACTTATCGGTTTTAATCCCTGAAGCTGTAGCTTTGGTTAAAGCTGCTTCCGAATAGGCCCTCTTTTTTAATGTGTCTAGCTTGGAAGCATAATTGGTACCTATTGCCAATAGTTCTGAGCATATGTCTGCCCCTCTAAGAAACTTTGTTGCTAGAATTTCGGCCTGATTTAGATCAATATTTCCATCTTTTGGAATAGAGTTGGACAGTTCTTTAATTTCGGATGTGTCAATATCCATCGGACTTATTTGTTGTCCATTTCCATTCAGCAACTCTCTAACGGTTAATAGCTTGCTTTCTTTCATTTTTTCTCCAAATCACTTATTTCCTTTTGTAGTTTATCTATCCTTTTATCATTTTCTCTCAAATGCTGGTTAATCATTAAATTTTGAGCAAAAAATATTATCTCCCACGGAATCGATTTTGTTGGCTTAATTAAAGAAATTAATCCTAACTTATCTGTTACAAACAAATTTACAAAATACTCTGAACCTTTATTAGTGCTGTCAGTGAATTTTTTAACCAACTCTTGATAATATACATATTCTTCATCTGACATATCAACTTTTTGATAATCTATTGCCCTAATCATTAGCTACTCCTTGAGAAACTATTCTTTCCGCCGCTGCCGCTAGAAATTGTTCTTCGTGCATCAATTTGTTTTTGTCTCTTTTTTAACAATTCCGCATTAGCCTTGGGATCTTCGGACAACAAAACATCTTCGTCTTCTAATTCTACACCATATCTTTCGTCAATAGCGCCAGCAAGTGCCTCGTCCCTCATTCTTTGCAAAACATCTTGTGTCTTTTTCTTGTCTAAAACCTCGAGCTTTACGCCATCTTCGGTAATAACAGACTCCTGAACCTCTTCTGTAACATTAATTGGCTCCATGTTTTTCTCTGGTTCCGATGGCGTGTTAGTGCCCGGGCCATCTTGGTCAGGGGTGGGAGCCACATAAGCTGGCGCAAAGGCACCCGGAATGGATATTTTTTTCAAATCAAAATTTGCCATAATCAAAGTAGATATCTTTTCCATATCTTCTTCGGTCAAGGCAGTTTTTAGCAGCTCACGAAGATAAAGATAGGCCACAGATTGATCTGGATTCATAATACTTTTTCCGCACGCAGGACACTGATTGGACGAAAAAGCAAATATAAACTCTTTACTTATTTCAACTCCACAATTCGAACAATTCATCTTTTACTCCCTTATGTTTTATTTAATGTTTCTTTGATTCTTCCAATTATCTCTTCTGCGTTTTCTGGCACTTTGGCCGATTTTTCAAGATTCTCTTTTCTCCAAAGTGGCCGCAGATTTAAATAATGGCAGGCCACCGCAAATTGTTCTGGATCAGCCATATTAAAATATGACAATGGCACAATATGATCAATATCCCATTTGTCATCGTTATCCCAGGTCATACTCTCTCCAGTTTCCAAATTATCATAAAATAAAAATTCAAACCTAGCAGCAAGCTCTTCGCGTGAACACCCAATCACGCGTGATACAGAGGACGATTTGTTGATGCTACGGTCTTTTATAAATTTTCTAATCCTGCTTCTTGCGTTCATTTCCAATCTGTATTGTGGGTCATTTTTATATCTCTCCCGTTCACGTTTAGCCCTATTTTGTCTTGCACCTGGTCTGTTTTTATTATTTTTGGTAGCCTTCTTTATTTTATCTTTGTGTTTAATATAATATGCAGCTAGATAATCTTTTTGTTTCTGTATTTCTTCTGGTGTCCTATTTTTTAGAATATCTCTTGCTTTTATATTAATCCTGTTTTTGTTGGCATCTCTATACACCTTCTTTATTACAGCAAGCCTATCTTTATTCTTTTCACGATATATTTTATCGTATGCCGCTTTACATATTTTGCACTTCCACACAAAGACGTCGCCGAGGTCATAATTTAATAAATTGCATGACCCAGAGCATTGTTTGCATTCGTCATTTGTTTCCATTTTCATCCTCTTTTTGTTTTCTATATTCCTTAAAAATGCTGATACAAAAGGACGAAAGACTTCTGTCATTCTCTTCTGCCTGTTTTTTTAACCACTCGACCAAATCTTTATGTTTTTCACGATCAAAGTTAACAGCCATTACGTAAAAATTATCTTTTGTCATACATGTCTCCTTATAGTGTTGATAGTCAATAGAGATTATCTCTATACTATAAGGAGACATTATTGATAGAAATGAAACAAACTATTTTCTTTATAGTTTGTTAACATTATTTAATGTTTACACCTTTCGCTATTTTAGTTTATCTACTCGCTCTAAAATCAACCCATTTATTCCTTTATAAGAATTAACTCTACAAATAGAACACATTGGTTTCCCCTTTAGGTCTTTGGTTTTTAAATTTTTCCACAAGTTTGCCCAAATGGTCATTTGTGCGGTGTCTCCATTAATGTCTATTAGCGTACATCTTGCGTAAACATTTCCTTTGTTTTTTCCCTCTTTTTGAATCCTAGACTCTATTATGGATTCAATAAGAGCCTCTATTCTAACTGGTGTTTTGTCAGCCATCTTCTTTAAATTTTTGAACAGAACACCATTTCCGGTAAAAAACCCCTCATATACGTCGTTAATTCCACCAGAAATATATTCTCCAAGAACTTCTAACTCATTATCCAATATTTCTTTTTTAGTCCACTCCGTTTCAAAAACATCAGATATAAATTTAAAATCATTCATTACGTTCCAGGAGTCCATACCAATTATTGCTTTTTTCTCAGCATGTTTGTTTGCCTTTGTTCTAACCTCGCTGTAAAAATCATGAGCACTCTTTCTAGAAATTCGCAAAGAATCAAATCCTCCGGCCTTGGCCAAAGCCTGTATGACATTCTTTCTCACAAGACTTGAATTAGTTCTATATAAAAAATCGGCAAAAGACAAAAATTTATGTTCGTTGCGCACTTCAATGATGTTACAAACAGCTTTGGTTCCAACACCTTTAACTGCCGCAAGACCCATACTGATTGTGTTTTTATCAAACACTGTAAAAAACTCTCCACTATTATTTATGTCCGGAGTAACTATTTTTAATCCAAGCCTTTCTGCTTCTTTTTTGTAAATATTAATTTTTTCTTTATTAGAGGACGACTTAGACACTTCGGATTTTAATACAGCGGCCATAAATGCAGCCGGATAATGATATTTGTAATATGCTGTGTGATAACCATTTAAGCTATAGAAAATCCCGTGAGCCTTATTGAATCCATATCCTTCGAATGGTTCTACAATGCTTTCCCAAATTTCCAAAGCAATGTCTCTTGAAAGATTATTAAAAACAACGGCATCATCTATAAAATCTTTCTTTAGTTTTTCCGCTAAATCCTTTCCTTTAGCTTTCATTTTCGTTAATTTTCTCAATCCGTCTGCCTTGTTAAGATCCCAACCAGAAACACATTTTGCCAATTTCATTAGCTGGTCTTCATACACGCAAACGCCCAATGTTTCCTCTAGAGCTGGTCTGATGCACTCATGAATATATGTTATTTTTTCTCTTCCATCCCTTCTCGCTATATACGATATCCTTGACTTAATGGCAGATGGTCGTCCAAGAGCATTAACCAAACTTAATTCTTCAATATTTTTGGGGCATATTTGTTTGCAAAGTGCTCGCATATGATTAGAGCCCATCTGAAACACACAGATTGTCTGCCCTTTGCTAATCATATCCCAAACTCCCACATCATTAAATGGAGCTAGGTTTTTGGTGTCAGGACAACTGTCGCCTAACATGTTAGCATTTTTAATTGTTTCATCAATAATATCCAAATGTTCTAGTCCCAACAAATCCATTTTAATTAACTTCATTTGCTCACATCTATCTTTTTCATATTGAACCGCAACATTTCCTTCTTTATCATATCTAAGCGGAACATATGTCGATAAATCAATATCACTAATAACTATTCCTGCCGCATGTGTCGCATAAGTTTTTTCTAAACCAACCAGATTTCTTCCATATTTTTCAATATCCGGATATTGAACACAAAATTTTGAAAACTCTTCTGATTGCTGCAAAACATCATCAAAAGTTTTTGCAGTTATGGGAACCGCATCGGTAATATTATTTGCTATTTTAAACGCTTCGCTTTTCCCTCCGCCCAATTCTAATGAGCGCGCGACATCTTTTATTACCACTTTAGGAGTCATTTTTGTAAGATTGGAGACGTGAGCAACTCTGTCTTTTCCATATTTATTAACGACATATTTTTCCACCCAATTTCTTCCTGATGGACTAAAATCAGTATCAATATCGGGAAAAGAAGTTTTCTCTTTATTATGAAATCTTTCAAAAATTAGACCATATTCAATAGGATCTACCTCGTGGATTCCTAATAGATTTGCCACCAAACATCCTCCGACACTTCCTCTTCCCGGCCCGACACGTATATTGTTTTTTCTGGCTTCACGAATGAAATCAGCAACAATTAACATATAAGAAGAAAAGTTATGCATCTCTAAAACTTTAATCTCATCTATAAACCGTTTTTTATACTCCTTCTTTTTTTCTGCTGGCAGATGGGCATATTTGTCCTTAAAAATATTTATGCATTTGTATCTTAAATACGAATGATCTTCGGGCAACTTTTCGTCTCGGCCTTCCCATTTTAGAAAATCTTCATAGTCACTCTCTGTTTTTACATTAAATTTTGGAAATCTAATTTCTTTCGCCTCTATATACGACGCCTCTTCACATTTATTAGAAACATCTAGGGTATTTTTACAAATTTCGGAAGCAATATCTTTATTAAATAATTGAGAAAAGTGATTAAACACTTCTTCTCCAGATTTCATATAGAATTCTTCAACCTCATATCTGTGTCTGTTTTTATCATTTAATGCTTTTTTGTCATTTATGGCCATAAGCATGTCGTGAATTTTGGCGTCTTCTTTTTTTAGATAATGAACGTCGCATGTTCCCACCAATTTAATCCCCATGTCTTGAGATAATTCTAAAAGTTTTCTATTAATGTAAGATTGGTCGACAAGAATTATGGGCTCTCCGTTAGCATCTTTTTCTACTTCGTTTGTTTTCTTATTAACTTTATACTTTTTCAAATCATGGGTTTGAACTTCCAGATATAAATCCTCACCAAAAACTTCACGAAAGGAGCCAACTAAGTTTAAAACATTGGAATAACATGACTCTTCGTTCCAACACTTATTTTCATCAAGCTTAAACATCTCGTTCGCCAATGGGCCCGAGCCACAAGCAGTAAGGCAAATAAGACCTTCTCGGTATTGTTTAATAAGCTCAAGGTCTATTTGCGGAAACACTTTATTTAAAATAGCAACATATTTCCAATTAACAAATCCCTCGTGGTTCAGTTTAAGAAGATTTCTGTAACCCTTTTCGTTTTTTGCCAAAAGAATTAAATGCTTTCTTTTCTGCTTATCTTCTTTGGCATTGTCGACAAAATAAAACTCTACTCCGGGAATATATCTCACGCCATATTTTTTTGATGCCCTGTACGCATCTATTAGAGACGCCATAGTGCCGTGGTCGGTTACTGCCAAACTCTTTTGGCCCATTTCTGATGCTGTTTTAAACAATTGGTCTACTGAAACCATCGAGTCGGCCATGCTGCCAAGCGCCGAATGGCAATGTAGGTGAGCAAAATCTATCATATTTATCCTTTATTCTATAATTTTTTTCTTAGAAAAATTCGGTAAGCGTCTTTTAAATTTCCACGGTTTATGCTTTCTGCCTGAAAGTGAGATTTATACAAATGACATGTATTGTTAAATGTTTCACAATTATAATTGGTAATCCAAATATTATTAATATTTGTAACAACACTGTTTTTAAAATCTATTATAGATACAGAAAACGGATGGCTATATACGTCTATATTTTTTATAGAATAGAATTCTATATATCCTGCGCAAATTAATCTTCCTAAAAAATATGGATCATAGTAAGGAAATCTTTCAGTCGAATAATCTAACCTTTTAATAAAACAATTATTAGAAGATACAAACACTATTTTTGTGCTAGTTTCCATTATTTATCTTTCATTCGTCTATTTTAATATTTAACTTGTCTGTTATCCACTCGGATAATTTTCTCTCAAATTCGATTCTTTTTGTTGCCTTGTCTGGTGCTATTTTTTCAAATTTCTTTGGCATGGTAAATTTGATTACTTTAGTATTAAGCCTGCCCTCTATGTGAAAACCATCTGAAGTATCTATTTTCAAAAGCTTGGTTGATTCCATAGAATAAATTGGTAATCCAAAATCTTTTAAAAAGGATGCCAATTTAACATCTATCACGCAAGGCAAACTATATGTTATTGAAAAACATTTTGAGCAGCTACTGGTTTTTGATTTAACCGTTTCTTTGAAAGTTATCATGATTTTAAAAATAATGGGACACCTGCGAACTTGCAAGTGTCCCTGTTAGGGTTGACAAAATTACTTACTATTAATTAATACCGATAGTCCTACATCAACCTCGCCAGTCTGATGTTGTAGGAGAGCCTTCAAAACATCTCCCATGTCACAGGTTCCAGCACCAATTGAATCCACCGACGCTTCTAACAATAACTTTACGGTTTCCCCATCCTTAGCCTTTTTAACCTGAAAACTCACAACCTGGAAACCTGTTACGGCCTGCTTTACTGTTTCTGTCATTTTAACTTCCTTTCTTTACATTGTTTGTTATAAAATCTACTACTTTCGCTATTCTGATTACTCCAACGAAATTATCCATTTGCTTTGAATTATACAAAGCACTGATTAATTCATCCTTTGTTTTATTGTTAATTTTGGCGTGTTCGTCTAGAGCAAAATCTAATTCTTCTGGCGTAACTTCAACCGATTTTTCTTTTTCGTAGATGGCGTCAAATATCATTGCTCTTTTAACGTTGAATTCAGCATTCTTTCTTAATTGTTCAACAAATTCGTCCGGAAGAGCTTTCTCTTTGGAAATTCTATTTTTTAATCCTTCTAGCTCTACATCAACTAAAGACCTTGGTGCGTCAAATTTGTTAACCTCCAATAGTTTGTTTGCGATTTGGCCATCAATTTTTTGTCTAATAATTGCTTGCTTGTCCACTTGAACATTGGCTTTAATATTATTTTGCATTTCTTCTAAAGAAGTAAAGCCTGACATCAAGGACAAGTCGGCATTAATTTCTGCTGGAGTAACCGCAATAACGCTGCGAACTGTAACGTCAAACATTGCGTCTTTTCCACACAAATGTTTAGCGTGATAGTTTTCTGGAAATTTTACTAAAATCTTTTTGTTTTCTTCTGGCTTCATGCCTGCCAACTGTTCTTCAAACCCCGGAATCAGCGTGGCAGACCCAAGCTTGTTGAGAACAAACCCATTTGCCGTGCCACCATCGAACGGAACATCGTCAACGTATCCAGTAAAATCTAACACAATAGAGTCTCCTGGATTTGCCCCTCTGTCTGTGACTTGTTTTCTTTCAGCAAACTGCTCTCTATATTCATTCATCTTTTCGTCAAATAATTGATTCTCGTCAACATTTGGAATTTCAACATCCATGCCAATATATCCTACTGGGTCAATTTTTGGCAACACTTCCACGACAAATTCTACCGAGTAAGATCCGTCGAAACTAAACTTTCCGGGAAATTCGTTATTTTTGGGGTCATGGTCTTTTACATCCGGAGCACCAATAGGACTTATGTTTTCCTGCCTAATCATTCTTTCATAATATTCTCCCAAAATCATACTTACAACCGAAGCTTGGACCTTGGTTCCAAAATATTGTCTTAATAAGTGAACAGGCGCATGTCCTTTTCTAAACCCCGGTATTTGGGCCTTGTCCTTAACTCCTTCAAAAAATTCATTAAATTTTCTATCCACTATTGTTGCGGGAACCTCAATGTT
>Ga0315284_10003196_pt1 | contig 23254 bp, 22 predicted proteins | sample YL17G09_16_MG_FD_203696 | JGI IMG/M metagenome (GOLD analysis project Ga0315284, IMG submission 203696) | Sediment microbial communities from Yellowstone Lake, YNP, Wyoming, USA - YL17G09_16 | ecosystem: Environmental > Aquatic > Freshwater > Lake > Sediment | place: USA: Wyoming | collected... | reverse complement strand
AAGGTAGATGAGGATTCGGTATTAATCGAGAGGGTGGCTGAATCCTGCGGGATTAAATGCGGACTTAAGGATATGAGTCCGGTAGCAGTGGAAAGAGGTTTTACCGAACGCTATATTAAGCAACCGGATAAAGAAAAAATAACCCGGCAGATTAAGGATTCTTTTAAGCGTGTTGCCCATAAAAGAAAGATTGTGATTATCGAAGGAACAGGGCATGCGGGGGTAGGTTCAGTATTTGACCATTCGAATGCCAGGGTAGCGCGCCTGCTTAATTCCAAAGTGATTTTAGTCTCATCAGGAGGCATCGGCAGGCCGATAGATGAGATTATGTTGAATAAAGCCCTCTTTGACCGCGAGAAGGTGAAGCTGGCGGGTGTGATCATCAATAAAATATTGCCGGAGAAGTTTGACAAGATAAATAATTTGGTAAGAAAGGGATTAAGCTCAAGGGGTATCGAGGTATTGGGCACGGTTCCTTATGAGCCGGCGCTTTCCTATCCGACAATTTCTCAGATTTTGGAAGAGACCGAATTTGAATTGATCTCGGTTGACGAAGCGTCTTTAGCGAATAAGGTTTCCAAGATTATCATCGGCGCAATGGAACCGCGCGACGCCATAAAATATTTCGTCGATAATAGCCTGCTCATCACCCCGGGCGATAGAGAGGATATGTTGATGACCGCATTAAGTTGCTATAGGGAAAACGATAAGAATAAATTAAAGATAGCCGGAGTCATTCTGACCGGCGGCATTGTCCCGGGTAAGAATATTATTGACCTGCTCAAAGAGAAGTCTGTCCCTGTCTTATTAGCCGATGGCGATACTTATAGTGTTGCTTCAATAGTACATGATATCACGGTAAAGATACGTCCGCAGGATAAAGAAAAGGTAGAGATAGTCAAAAGGCTAATCAAAGAGCACGTGGATTTGGATAAATTGATCAAGAGGATATAAATGGATACCGTAAAGGGCATTCGTAATAAAGCCAGGGGAAATCTTAAAACCATCGTTCTTGCGGAAATAGAAGATAAGCGTGTTGTCGAGGCAGCCAGGATTATTGAGAAAGAAGGAATTGCGCGGCCGATTTTGTTGAGTAAAGACGCCATGGTTGCAAAAGATAAAGAAAGGTTTATTCAGGAGTATTATGAATTAAGAAAAGCAAAGGGATTAAGCCTGGATGAGGCAAGGCAGACTTTGGAGAAACCGCTTTATTACGCCGCAATGATGACGAGAAACAATCTTGCCGATGGTTTTGTTGCCGGGGCCAGTCATACCACACCTGATGTCGTGCGCGCGGCAATACAATGCCTGGGGGTTGATAGCCGGATGGGCCTGGCTTCCAGTTGTTTTATTATGGTGGTGCCGGATTGCGCATACGGAGAGAGCGGCACATTTATTTTTTCCGACTGCGGGGTCATCCCCGAGCCTAATTCAAGGCAGTTGGCCTTTATTGCCATCAGCGCTGCGGAGTTGGTAAAGAAGGTTTTAGATTTTACCCCGCGCATTGCCCTGTTAAGTTATTCCACCAAAAACTCGGCAAAGGGTAAATATGTCGAGGAGGTAAAAGAGGCCTTAAAAATTACAAAAGAGCTACGTCCGGATTTATTGATCGACGGAGAACTGCAGGTAGACGCGGCGATTGTTCCGGAGGTCGCACGGATTAAATATCCGGATGGCCTGCTTGAGGGCAAGGCCAATGTTTTAATCTTCCCTAACTTAGAGGCAGGGAATATCAGTTATAAATTGGTTCAGCGCTTGGCCAAGGCACGGGCAGTCGGCCCTTTACTTCTGGGATTAAATAAGCCTTGTAGCGATTTATCGCGCGGCTGCAGCGTTGATGATATAATTGACTGTGTGGCAGTAACCGCGATCAGAGCTCAATAAAGAAATTATTATGAAAATATTAGTGCTAAATAGCGGCAGCTCTTCAATCAAATACAAACTCTTTGAGATGCCGCAAGAGAGGTTGATATCAAAAGGCGTCCTGGAACATATCGGCGAAAAAGGCTCTGCCGTTAAAGACCATTATTGCGGATTAAAGATAATCCTGAATAAGGTTAACGGGGTGAGTATAGTTGGCCATCGGGTAGTGCACGGAGCGCAGGCATTTAAAAAGCCGGTGGTGATTAATCCATTAGTGATAAAAAAAATCAGGCAGTCTTGTTCGATTGCGCCGCTACATAATCCGGCTAACCTTGCGGGAATCCTGGCCTGTAAAAAATTATTACCGGGCATAAAACAGGCGGCGGTGTTTGACACTGCTTTTCATCAGACTCTGCCAGCCCAGGCTTATATTTACGGCTTGCCTTACCTCTATTATAAAAAATTTGGCATCAGAAAATACGGTTTTCACGGCACCAGTCACGAATATGTCGCTAGAGAGGCAGCCAGGTTACTGAGGGAGCCCTTGAGTAGATTAAAAATCATTACCTGCCATTTAGGTAATGGTTGCAGTATTACGGCAGTAAAAAACGGAAAGTCAATAGACACCAGTATGGGCTTTACACCGTTGGAGGGTTTAGTGATGGGCACGCGTTGCGGCGATATTGACCCGGCATTGGTTACTTATCTTATGCAAAGGCGCTCACTTGACACCCGGCAAGTCGAAAATATCCTGAATAAAAAGAGCGGGCTTTTGGGCATTTCCGGCATCAGTAATGACATGAGAATATTAGAGCGACGCAGAACGTTTAAAAATAAACTTGCTACCCTGGCGATAGAGGTATTTATTTACCGCATAAAAAAATACATCGGAGCATATACGGCAATTATGGCCGGGATAGATGCCTTGGTTTTTACCGCAGGCATCGGCGAGAATCAGGCCCGGATTAGAAACGAGATCTGCAGGGGGATGTTTATACATTTGAAAAATAAACCCAAGGTTTTAGTTATTCCCACTGACGAAGAACTGATGATTGCTCGCCAGACTTATCAGTTGATAAGGGGGAGGTAAAGATGTTTAAACTGGCGGTTGTGATTTGCTGCTTGTTGTTAGGAATTTCTCCGTTATTTGCCCAGGAGGCAGCAGGCGCTAAAAAAGTAGTGATGATTATTGCGCAGAATCAATTCCGCGATGAAGAGCTCCTGCAGCCAAAAGAGATTTTAGAGAAAGCGGGTGTGGTGGTTAAGGTTGCCTCATCCAGTACCTCGGAAGCAGAAGGGATGTTGGGTGCCAAGGTAAAACCAGATTTTTTAATCAGTGAGGTCAATATCAATGATTACGACGCCATAGTTTTTGTCGGCGGCAGTGGCGCGAGTGAATATTGGGAGAGCCCCGTGGCGCAGAAATTAGCCAAAGATGCAAATTCCGCCGGTAAAATCGTAGCTGCCATCTGTCTTGCTCCGCTAACCTTGGCGAATGCAGGAATCTTGGAAGGTAAAAAGGTTACGGCCTGGGAGACGCAGTCACAAAAGCTTCGCGACAAGGGAGCATTCTTTACCGGCAGAAAGGTACAAAAAGACGGCAATCTCATTACTGCCAGCGGTCCGATAGCTGCTAATGAATTCGGCCAGGCAATCTTAGAGGCGCTTTCGGGAAAAGAAAAAGCACAAAGCAACGGATATTAAAAAAGGCTAAGGTTGAGGTTAAGGAAAAATGCTAAGAACGCTTCTTAAATCAAAGATACATAAAGCCACAGTTACAGAAGCAAACCTTGATTATGAAGGCAGTATTACTATTGACGAAACATTGATGAAAAAAGCAGATTTACTCCCCGGCGAAAAAGTAGAAGTATTCAACATGAATAGCGGCGCAAGGTTTGAGACTTATGTCATTAAGGGGAAGAAGAATTCCGGGGTTATTTGTCTCAACGGGCCGGCTGCGCACTTGGGTGCGGTGGGCGATAAGGTAATCATCGTGGCTTATTTATTAGTCGAAGAAAAAAAAGCGCATTTAGTAAAACCAAAAGTTGTTTATGTCAATGAAAGAAATTCCCCTCGAGCTTAGATTGTTCGGAGACCCGATCTTAAGAAAACGGGCCAGACGGGTTGAACAGATAACTCAGGAAGAAAGAGATATCTTAAGCCAGATGGCCCAGAAGATGTACGCTGTCGAAGGCGTTGGCTTGGCGGCAAATCAAATCGGCATTGATAAATGCCTGGCAGTGGTTGATGCCGGAGAAGGCCTCTATAAATTGATTAATCCCAAGATCATTAAAAAAGAAGGCACGCAGACAAACGAGGAAGGCTGTTTAAGTATTCCCGGAATATATATAAAGGTAAGGAGGGCAAAGAAGGTAGAGGTAAGCGCTCTGGATGAGTTGGGTAAGCCGGTTACGCTTAAGGCAGAAGGCCTTTTTGCCTGTGCTTTACAGCAGGAGATTGACCACCTTAACGGTAAAATGATTGTAGATTATGCCTCGTTTTTAGAAAGGCTGAAGATAAAGAGGAGGCTCGCCCAAATCAAAAAGGAGTCTTGCCGATGAAGAGTTGTGGTAATCAGAAAGAGAATATGGCAAACTGCAACTGCAGTTACGAGCCTTGTAGCCGCAAAGGCATCTGTTGCGAATGCATTGTTTATCACCGTAAGAGCGCTCAATTGCCGGCGTGTTTCTTTCCGAATAAAGTTGAAAGGACTTACGACCGCTCGGTAGAAAATTTTATCCGGATAAATAAATGAACCGACTTCCTTCTTGGTTTAAACAGGAAATACCCGAGAGAATTGTTTTTTCGCGGCTGCGTCTTTTATCGGAATTTAAATTGAGGACAGTCTGCCAGGAAGCAAGGTGCCCTAACCTTAGCCGTTGTTTTAAAAATTCCAGATTGGCCTTTATCATCTTGGGAGAGAATTGCACGAGAAATTGCCGCTTCTGCGCAGTAAAGAAATCCCACGCTCAACCTTTGGCATTAGATTTAGACGAGCCTCGGCGTATTGCGCAGGCAGTTAAGGAATTAGGGCTGAATTATGTAGTCATTACTTCGGTAACGCGCGACGACCTGCCGGACTCCGGAGCAGAATTATTTGCGCGGAGCCTGGAGTTAATTCATAATTTTAATCAAGGGATTAAGGTAGAAGTATTAATTCCTGATTTTTCCGGTAATGTCTCGTCCTTAAAAACAGTCATTGACGCTCGTCCTTGTGTGATGGCGCATAATCTTGAGACGGTGCAACGTTTATATAAAGAAATCAGGCCGCAGGCTAATTACGAGGTCTCGTTAGAGTTATTACGTAAAATAAGAAAATTAAAACCGGGGTTAACTACTAAATCTGCTTTGATGCTGGGGCTTGGAGAAACAGAAGCAGAGGTTTTTGATGCCATGGCAGATTTACGTCGGGTTGATTGCGATATTCTTACCCTCGGGCAATATCTGGCACCTTCTGCCGAACATTACCCGGTAAAAGAATTTATTCATCCGCAACAATTCCAGAATTATTACCGGATGGGAGTTGGTTTGGGTTTTAAGCTGGTTTTATGCGGGCCATTGGTAAGAAGCTCTTATCAGGCGCAAGAGGTATACCACGAGGTTGCAAATGTATGATCTGATTATAATCGGTGCCGGCCCAGCCGGCTTAACCGCAGGTTTATACGCCGGAAGGTACAGATTAAATACGCTGATTTTGGAGATGCTTAATCCCGGCGGAAGAATTCTCGCAACTGAGACGATAGAGAATTTTCCCGGATTTACGGGTAGCGTTGCCACCAAGGACTTGATGAGTAATCTTGAAAAGCAGGTAAGAGACTTAGGTGTTGAGATAGAATTAACCGAGGCTCTGGAGCTTGATACCCATTCTAAGGTTGTGCGTTGCGAAAACAAAAGTTACCAGGCTAATACGGTGATTATTGCCACGGGTGCCAAGCCGCGCAAATTGCAAGTGCCGGGAGAGGATAGATTAACCGGCCGGGGAGTTTCCTATTGTGCTACCTGCGACGGGCCATTATACCGCGATAAAGAAGTCGTAGTGGTAGGAGGGGGTAATGCCGCCGTAGAAGAAGCACTCTATTTAACGCGCTTTGCCAAATCCGTAAATCTCGTTCATCGCCGAGACCAGCTGCGCGCCACAAAGATCCTCCAGGAGAAAATCAAGGCGAACAAAAAAATCGCTCCTGTATTAAACAGCTTGGTTACCGAGATTTCCGGAACGAATCGTGTTGAATCAGTAAAAGTAAGAGACGCCGTGACGCAAAAAGAGCAAACCATTGATTGCCAGGGTATTTTTATTTACGTGGGTAATGTGCCAAACACCGCTTTTATTAAGGGCGAGCTTGAGTCTGATAGCCAAGGATTTATTATTACCAATGAAGAGTTAGGGGCTTCCCAGCAAGGTATCTTTGCCTGCGGCGATTGCCGTAAGAAAACTTTATACCAGGTGATTACTGCCTGCGCTGAAGGTGCTACTGCCGCAGATTCTGCCCAGAGGTATTTATTGAACAAATGAAAACATCTCCTACGCCGCACAAAAAATTAAACGACTGGGTTAAACAAATGGCCAGACTCTGCCAGCCGGATGAAATCGTCTGGATAGACGGCTCAGACGCCCAGAAGAAAAAATTAGAGGACGAATGTGTGGCAAATACAGAGTTGATTGCGTTGAATCAGGAAAAACTTCCCGGCTGCTTCCTGCACCGCACCGCCCCCGATGACGTTGCCCGCACCGAACACCTGACCTTTATTTGCACCAAGAAAAAACACGACGCTGGCCCGACGAATAACTGGATGTCTCCGGCCGTTGCCTACAGAAAAGCCAGGGCAATCCTTAAAGGAGCGATGAAAGGCCGGACGATGTACGTGATTCCTTTTTCCATGGGGCCGGTAGGCTCGCCGTTTAGTAAAGTGGGGGTGGAATTAACCGATTCGCGTTATGTGGTCTTAAATATGTTGATTATGACCCGCGTTGGCCAGGCAGTTTTAGAACATTTAGATAAAGAGGGAGATTTTACCAAGTGTCTGCACTCCAAGGCAGAATTAGATATCAATAAAAGATTAATCATGCATTTTCCCGAAGATAATACCATTTGGAGCGTAGGTTCTGGTTACGGCGGCAATGTCTTGTTGGGAAAGAAATGCCTGTCGCTGCGCATTGCCAGTTTCTTGGCAAGAAGAGAAGGTTGGCTGGCTGAGCATATGTTGATTATGGGAGTCGAAGAACCTAACGGCCAGATTAAATACATTGCCGCAGCCTTTCCCAGCGCCTGCGGTAAAACCAATTTAGCCATGCTGCTTCCTCCGGAAGGACTGAAAAGTAAAGGGTACCGCATCTGGACGGTTGGCGATGACATTGCCTGGATGCGCATTGATTCCGACGGTTGCCTCTGGGCAGTGAATCCGGAGATGGGCTTTTTTGGCGTGGCACCCAATACGAATTCTGCTACTAATCCCAACATGATGGAGACAATCAAAAAGAATACCGTCTATACGAATGTGCTCTTAAAACCCGATGCTACGGTCTGGTGGGAAGGAGCGGATGGCCAAGTACCCGCCTCTGGCATTGATTGGCAGGGCCGGCCCTGGAAGCCGGGAATGGTGGATAGCGAAGGAAAGCCGATTAAAGGAGCGCATCCGAACAGCCGCTTTACCACTCCGATTTTACAATGCCCTTCGGTTTCTTATCGGCTGGAACACCACCACGGAGTATTGATTTCGGCAATTGTCTTTGGCGGCCGCAGGAGCCATTTAACTCCGCTGGTTTACGAAGCATTCAATTGGCAGCACGGTGTGTTTATGGGAGCTACTGCTGCCTCGGAATTAACCGCTGCCCAGTTTGGTAAGCTCGGCCAGGTGCGCTATGATTCCATGGCCATGCTGCCGTTTTGCGGATACAATATGGCGGATTATTTCCGGCACTGGCTGCAGATGGGCAAGAGAATGGCAAAACCTCCCAAGATTTTTCATGTCAATTGGTTCCGTACCGATGAAGCAGGGAATTTCCTCTGGCCCGGGTATCGGGAGAATCTGCGGGTTCTGGAATGGATATTAGACCGCGCGAATAATAAGGTAGAGGCAGGCAAGCATGCGATTGGCTATCTTCCCCGAGCTGCGGATATAGATTTGACCGGCTTGGAGTTACCCCGGGAGAATTTAGAAAGGCTGCTCAATATCAACCGTGAGGATTGGCTGGAAGAGTTAAAAAGAATAAAGCAGTTCTTTAAGCAATTTAAAAAGGATTTGCCCGAAGAATTATGGCAGGAATACGAGGCATTAGCGATGCGCCTGAAAGAGAATCATGCCGATAGGGAATAAAGCAAAAAAAATTTTAAGTATCGCCTTAAGAATAGGCGTAAGTTGCGCCTTGCTGATTTTTTTATTCAGGCAGATTGATAAAAAGACGCTTCTAGGTATCCTTGCTTCAGCGAATATCTGGTTACTGGCCGGTGCATTTTTTATTTTCCTTTTTACCTATATTATTTCGCTTTACCGCTGGGAGATGCTGCTGAAGGCGGTTCAGGTGCACCTTTCGATTAAGAGGATAATCATCTCTTTTTCCGCAGGCTTATTTTTCAATCTATTTTTGCCCTCTACCATCGGAGGAGACCTGGTCAGAAGTTTTGATCTGGCTGCTCACACCAAAAAACCCAAAGAAATCATCGCCTCCGTATTATTAGACAGGATCAGCGGCTATGCGGGGCTGGTTCTGGTCGCGCTCATCGCCTTATTTTACGGCTATGGATTATTCCAGGACAAAACCGTCATTTTTATTGTCGGCTTGATTACCGTTCTCTTGGTCGCGGTATTGCTGGTCCTCTTCAATAATTTTTTCTTCGGCAAGATAAATAAGCTTTTCCATTCTCCTGCCGGCAACCGATTATTGATTGCGATAAAAGATACGCATCAGGAGATGTATTATTTCCGGAAGCGCAAAGGGATACTCCTGGCTAATCTTTTATATTCAATATTAATACAGGTAAGCTGCCCGTTTTCCTTTTACCTGATTGCGCTGGCTTTGGGTGTCAAAACCAGCCTGATTTATTTTTTCATCTTTATCCCCATCATTAACGCGGTTACCATGCTGCCGATTTCTATCGGAGGGCTGGGGCTACGCGATGCCACTGTCATCTATTTTTTTTCCAAGGTGGGTATGCCAAAGGATTTTGCCTTTGCTGTTTCCATCACCGTCTTCTTTTTTACCCTGCTTATCGGAGCCTTAGGAGGCCTCATCTATGTCTTTACACTACGTACTCGACGGATACAACATCATCAAGCGCTCTGATTTTTCCGCGAGAAAAATATTAAAAGACTCACGATGTGACCTGGCAAGATTTATCGCCACGAAAAAACCCTGCGGAAGCCCCAAGAACAAAGTTACCATTGTCTTTGACGGCGTTAACGATTTAAACAACCCGCCGCTCCTTAAAGAAAAAGAAATCGAGATTATCTTTACGCGTCAGCAGAGCGCGGATAGTCTCATAAAAAAGATGGTAGAGAGCTCCCCAAACCCGAAGCGCATGGTAGTAGTATCCGACGATAAAGAAATACAATTTTTTGTTAAATCCTGCGCCGGACGCTGCATGTCGGTAGCTGAATTTATGGAAAAAGGGAATCCTTCCCCCAGGATAACCAGTGACTCGCCCAAAATAGAATTGTCATATCAGGAAGCAGCCAAAATCAATAAAGAGTTAGCCAGGGTCTGGTTAAAGCCGGGATGAGCTTAGATTTTTAGATTTTTTCCTTGACATAACCCGATTATTATGATAAAGTTATACGCTATAAGGAGGTGGAATATGGTGTTATTTGCACCAGTAAGAGATTTAGTGTTGCGTAGCTGGGGTTTCCTGCTTACGTTTTTGACTGCGGTGGTGGTTTTTGTCTTAGGTTTGCTCGTAGCTAAGGCGATTAAGGTAATTGTCGTCAGGGTACTTAAGGCGCTCAGCATTGATTCCATTTCTGAACAAGCAAAGATTGCAGAATTTTTGTCGAAAGGCGGAGTTAAGCACACCCTTTCCGAGGTTATCGGGACAGTAATCTACTGGATTCTTATTGTGGGTGTCTTGATTTCATCTTTGAATATACTGGCACTTACCGGTATATCCAGCCTGTTAGACAGGATATTGGGATATCTGCCTAATGTCCTCGGCGCGATGATCATTATCATCTTGGGCGTCTTGATTTCTGCTCTCGTTGCTACGGTAGTGCGTACAGCGGCAGCCAATGTCGGCTTTGCGCAAGCAGGTGTATTAGGTAAGGTTGCGCAAGTAGCGATTGTGCTCTTTACTATTCTCATTGCTCTGGATGTGCTCAATATCGGTAGGATTTTGGTTTCCGCAATGACTATAGTTTTAGGCGCGATTGGTTTGGGTGTGGCTCTGGCATTTGGTCTGGGTTGTAAAGATATTGCCGCGGACTTTGTGTCAGATATAGTTGAAAAGTTAAAAAAGAAATAACTTAGTCTTTCAATACATTGAAAAACCCACTCTCTCTACCTCTAAGTGATTAGGGGGAGTGGGTTTTTTATAAAATAATCCCATGAGCGAAACCGTTTTACTTATTTTTACCTTTAGCGGTTCGATTTTAGCCCTTGTCTTTGCCGCTTATCTGGCAATTTCAATTTTAAAGCAAGACCAAGGCAATGAACGGATGAAAGAGATTGCCCAGGCAGTCAGGGTAGGTGCGCGGGCGTATCTTAAACGGCAATATATGGGTGTAGCGATATTTTTCATTGCCGTCTTTTTAATTTTATTGGTCTTGGCACTGAATAAATACCTGGTGATTTTTGTGCCTTTCGCATTTTTAACCGGCGGTTTCTTTTCCGGTTTATCCGGATTTATCGGTATGTCCATTGCCACCCAATCATCCAATCGCACGGCTGCTGCAGCGATGAAGAGCTTGAATTCCGGGTTGCGTGTGGCCTTTTCCAGCGGCGCAGTCATGGGAATGGTGGTAGTTGGCCTGGGGCTGTTGGACTTGAGTATTTGGTACGCGGTCTTAAATTGGTATTATTCCAGTCATCCCGTACCTATAGGAATGGATAAGATTACCGCCATTACTTCTACCATGCTTTGCTTTGGCATGGGAGCGAGTTCCCAGGCGCTCTTTGCGCGTGTGGGCGGCGGTATTTTTACCAAGGCAGCAGATGTGGGAGCGGATTTGGTGGGTAAGGTTGAAGCAGGGATACCCGAAGATGACCCGCGTAATCCGGCAGTGATTGCGGATAATGTCGGTGATAATGTCGGTGATGTGGCGGGTATGGGCGCTGACCTTTACGAGTCTTACGTAGGTTCCATTGTCGCCACTTCTGCTTTAGCCGTGGCTGCAGGGTTGGGTGTAGCAGGTGTCACCGTACCCATGGTCATGGCAGCAGTGGGAGTTATTTCATCGGTAGTCGGAACATTTTTTGTCAAGAGCAGGGAAGAGGCGACACAAAAAGCCTTATTATGGGCCCTGCGCAGAGGTGTTTTTGTCAGTTCGGCATTAGTCGCAGTATGTTCCTATTTTTTAGTGAAATATGCATTAGGCCCAGGGCACATGGGAGTCTATTGGTCGGTATTTTCCGGTTTAATCGCCGGTGTGCTCATCGGCCTTTCTACGGAGTTTTATACCTCCAGTAGTTTTAAGCCTACACGTTCGATTGCCGATGCCACAATTACCGGCCCGGCAACCGTCATTATCGGCGGGATTGCCGTGGGGATGATGTCAACGGTAATTCCGGTGATTGTCGTGGGGATTGCTATTTTGGCCAGTTATTTTCTCTCCGGAGGCGCGACAAACTTTAATTCCGGCCTTTACGGGATAGGCATTTCGGCAGTGGGCATGCTTTCTACCTTAGGCATAACCCTGGCAACCGATGCCTATGGCCCGGTGGCGGATAATGCGGGTGGCAATGCCCAGATGGCTAACCTTGATCCAGAGGTAAGAAAAAGAACCGATGCCCTTGATGCACTGGGCAATACCACTGCTGCCACAGGCAAGGGCTTTGCCATTGGCTCTGCGGCATTAACTGCCCTGGCTTTAATCGCTGCCTTTCGCGACCAGGTCGCCTTATCCGGAAAAGAAATGAGCTTAAACCTGATGAATCCTAATGTATTAGTGGGTTTGTTTATCGGCGGAATGTTACCTTTTGTGTTTTGCTCGATGACTATGCGCGCAGTTGGCCGTGCCGCCGGCAAGATTGTGATTGAGGTGCGCCGGCAATTTAAAGAGATAGCCGGCCTGATGGAAGGCCGTGCCAAACCGGATTATGCGCGTTGCGTCACCATTGCCACTTCTGCCGCGCAAAAAGAAATGGTTATCCCTTCGCTCATGGCGATTATTGCGCCGATTGCCGTGGGCCTCTTGATAGGATTAGAAGCCGAGGCCGGGCTTTTAACCGGCGCCACGGTTACGGGTTTTGTTTTAGCGGTAATGATGGCGAATTCGGGCGGCGCCTGGGATAATGCCAAAAAATATATTGAAGAAGGCCATCTCGGCGGAAAAGGCTCGCCTTCCCATAAGGCAGCTGTCGTCGGAGATACCGTGGGAGACCCCTTTAAAGATACCTCCGGACCCAGCCTGAATATTCTCATCAAACTCATGTCCATGGTTTCCATTGTTTTCACCTCCTTCGTTATCAGGCACACCCTCTTTAAATAATTTAAGACCAACCAACCTCCAAATCAGTTACAATTTTAAATAAAAGTGGTATAATTTAAAAAATAGTAAAGGGTAAAGTTATATAAGCCCAAAACGTAACTATAGCTGTAAGATTGAGCTAAGATGAAAGATTTTAAAAATTTAATTTTAATAGTTGCATCCTTGTTAGTATGCCTATTAATTTTTGAGATAGGGGCAAGGTTTTTTGTCGCCCCTTCGGAAGAATGTTACGGAGTTTTTTTTGGGCATAAACTACCACCTTTGAAGGTTATAATGTATAATCCTTACAGAGACGGACACCTAAGAATCCATGATAACAACTGGTGGAAGAATATAGTCGTAGATGGTAAAAAAATAACCTTGGCGGATTTAAGAGGCAGCTACAGAGAAGACGGATTATTAGGTTACACTCCTGAGGAAAATTTTTTATCTCCTAATGGCTGGTGGCAAACTAATAATTTAGGAGCGCGTTCGAGAGATGATATTGCAAAATATGCAATGCATAATAAGAAGCGCATTATTATTTTTGGAGAATCATTTACAGACTGTATTGGGCTTCGTCAAGAAGAAGCCTGGCCTACTCTTCTGAATAATAAAAGTGAAAATATCGAAGTTATAAATTTTGGGGTAGGCGGCTATAGCATGACCCAATGTTTTTTAAGGTATAAAAAGATAATAAATGAAATAAATTACGATACCGTTATATTTGTTTTTTCTCCCTCTATTAACTTATGGAGAGAAATTAGCGTAGTACGATATCTGGGAGGCGGCTGGACTTCGCATAATACACCATCGCCCCGCTTTATAATAGAAAAAGGTAAGCTTAAATTAATCAAAATCCCTTGGGGTAGTAGTATGAATAGTTTTTATGAAAAGAACAGAGAAACGTTAAGCGAAGAATTTAAAGACCATTTGAGAAAATACGACCGTTTTTATTTCAAGGCAAAATACGAAGATACCCCTATTATTGGAAAATCTATTATTTTTAAATTAATTATCGAGAAATATTATAATTTTAAAAATGAATACTTATTCGCAAATTTAATGGAACCGAGTTCAGAAGCTATGCAGATTTCAAAAAGAATATTTGCTGCGATAAGAGATGAAACAAGGCGCAGCGGAAAAGAGTTTATATTAGTCTTTTACCCTCCCCCAAGAGATTTATTAAGAAATTATAAAAAGCACGCTTCGCTTCGTAAACTATGGAAAGATACGGTTTCGTTTTTCTCTAAAGAAGACCTAGTTTGCATAGATCTAATGAATAATTTCTTAATGCTGCCAGAAAGCAAATTAGATATGGACTACGATGGCAGTCACTATGGTAAAAGAGTTAATAAATTAATTGCGGAATTAATATGGGATAATTTAAATAAATTAGGATATAATTAAAGTTACAATTAAGCAGTTCCCGCTGCCTTATATTCATAAGAGATTTCAATATCGGTGAAATGGAGTATAATAATAAAAATGTTGCGGCGACTAAATTTGTCTAAAATTTGCCAATTCTGCTATGAAGGTGTAGTTCTGCTTACCTTAGCGGTTTTAATTCTTGCTCCTTTACATTTACGCGCCACCCGGCATTTTAGCCTCACCAAAATCTATAATTCCACCACTGTTTCTTTTCTCGTGGACAGCCCAACTAATCTTTCCAGAGGAGATATTCTTCCGGTATATCGTTTTCAGGGCAACGAAAAATTAGAAATTGGCAGAGTAAAAGTTTCAGAATTAAGAAATAGAGAAGTCATTTGTATTTTAGACCCTAAGGAGTTGCGTTGGCCCATTGGTCGGCACGGAAGCGTAGTTGCAGTGAACTGGCCTAGTGTCACCGTAGATCTCGGCGCTAGAGACGGTTTTAAAGAGAAAAACCACCTCATCTTATTCCTAGAACGCAAGCGCATCGGTTCAATTGAATTGACTAAGGTTTTTACTTCTTTTTCCGAAGCGAGGGTAATTAATAGCCTATCGCGTAACCTCAAGGGTGCCATTGTCAGCGAATTTACGGTTGCCACACAAGTAGCTTTTTTTAAGCATAAACTTTTATCTTTTTTTGAAGTTTTCTTTTTCCTCCTTGTCTTTATCAGCTATGCCTATTTTTTCCTTTTCCGCAGGCAGTCTTTATTTATCTTATTCGGAAGATGGTTTCATGCTCAATTCAAGCGACTACCGAGAAAGACATTGATTTCTGTTTTAAACCTATTCCTTTCTATTCCCTTTGTCTGGTTTATAGTAACTTTTTTCGTAGTTTTTATTGCGCATTTTTTACCGGCTGCAGTCAATCCGCCCGCGCTAAATAAAAATATGTTATCTTTATATCTTCTGGCAGCAGCAATATATTTTTATGTACTCTTCAGGCGCAGGCGTTCACCGATATTGGTTTTCTGGGAATGGATGAGTTTCCGTCCGACGCAAAACAGGTTTTTCAAAGGATATTGGCGCGATGCGGTTATCTGGTTTCTACATTTAATTATTGCCTATGCCTTTGGTAGGTCGCTTTTCCTGTTTTTGAAAGCGAATCTTACGTCTATTTTTAACATCTTGAGCCGCCCGCCGCATATCGCCTCTTTGGGTAATGCCTTTTCCGTTGCCCGGTATCTTCTTTGGTCAATTACCATCGTGGGATGTATTTTAGGTTACGCACACTCTATTCTGGGTTATTTTTGGGGAAAGCGCATCAGGAATTTGGATTTTACGGTGATGGGCTGGCTGACCAACGCCTTCTGTTACGGCCCTTTACTGGGCATAGTCATCTGGCAGATGGTTCCTTCTTTTGTGGGACGGGATCCGATTGTTACTCAAGGCCCTTTGTATTTTCTGGTTTTGGTGGTTACTGCTAAACCTGTTTTATACGCTGACAATCTGGAATCTGGGAACCATGTTCGGAGTAATGACAGATAAAGGTGTGCGCGAGAGCGGCTTTTATAGTGTTGTACGCCATCCTTCCTATACCTTAGAGGCATTGATGTTTTTGATTCTGGAGCTGAAGGGTTTATCGGGTTTAAACCAGTGGCTGGTGGCTTCCTTGTTTGTTTTTATCTATTATCTGCGTTCTGAACGCGAAGATAATTTTATGTCCAATTCCAACCCCGCCTATTTAGACTACAAAGCAAAGACTACTTTTAAGTTTCTCCCGGGTTTATATTAAAATCTATTATTTACATTACGGCACAGGGTGGTATAATTAAGCTATCGAAATGAATGATTTAGAATTTGTGTGCCGGTGCATAAAAAATGACGCTAGCGCCTGGGATGAATTCCTCCAGCGATACTCCAAACTTATCTATAACTACATCCACAGCGTTTTAAGAAGCAAAGGCAAAGAAATTCCGACGGACTCCCGCGAAGACCTATACCAAGAAATTATCCTTTCTTTAATCAAAGACGATTACAAAAAATTAAAAACCTTCAAGGCGAAAAACGGCTGTAGCCTGGCCAGCTGGCTAAGAATAGTTACAATACATTTTACGATAGACTATTTGCGCCGACAGAAGCCGGTAACTTCCTTAGATGAGGATCTGGCAGAAGGCTTAAGCCTAAAAGATATGCTTAAAGACGACAGCCACCTCAAGTTAGAAGAGGGGATAGCCAAGGCGGAAAAACAAAGCCATTTATCCGAATGTATCGAAGAGTTAAGCACAGACGATCAGTATTTTCTGGAATTTTATATTGGTCAGGAAATAGGCCTCGATGAGCTGACAGCGATACTTCGTCTTTCCCGGGCTGCGGTTGAGATGCGCCGTAGCCGGATTACGCAGAGATTAAAAGATTGTTTTGAGAAGAAAGGTTTTCTGTTAGAATTTTGATTCTTTTACGTCTATTAGATTAGAGAGGGGTATGCACAGATGCAGGAAAAAATAGAGCAAATTATTAGCCGGGTTTATAAAAACTGGAGAAGGCAGCACGAGCAAACTGGCATTGACTGTCCCGATGAAGAAGTTTTGGCTGACTTTCTTGAAGGCCGCCTGGCAGAAGAGGAAGGAGAGCGTTTAAAAAGGCATTTAATCCGTTGCGATGATTGCCTTGAGGTGGTGAGTTTGGTAAGTCAGAAGATAGAGGAGATACCCCTTCCGGAAGAATTAATTACACGCGTTAAAGATATCGTCATGCAACAAACAAAGATTCAACCTGCTTTGCTGGAAATAATTTTAGCCCTGCGGCAAACTACCATTGACCTGATTAAAACCTCAGGAGATATTCTTTTCGGACAGGAATTTGCGCCGCTACCGGTTCTGCGCAGCCGCAATATCAAAGATTTTGGAGAGGAGGTGAAGATTGTCAAGGATCTGGGCAGCATCAGGACAGAGATAGAAATAGAAAACAAAACTAATTATAGTGCCAGGATTACGGTTAAGCTTAGCGATGTCAATAGCGGCAAACCGTCTGAAGCGCTGCGCGTCAGCCTAATCCGCAATGAAGCAGAAGTGGAATCTTATATCAGCGAAGCCGGTAAAGCGGTATTCGACCATATCGTAGCGGATAAGTATGAAATTGAAATATCTTCCCCGCAAGTAATCATCGGCAGGGTGCTCCTAGAGATAAAAAAGGAGTAGCAGTTGAACCAGGATAAAACCTTGGTTTTAGAGATCTTTAGCCACAGCGACCGGCTAAAGATGAGTATCTTTGAGAAAGAAACCCTCACCACCACACTGCGGCATTACTTCGAATCTTTCATCACCCAATCAGAAATCAATCAACTCTCAACGGAAATCACTACCCTATTAAACAAGGCAAACCGTAAAGGATTTTTAGGCTCTGGCCTCACCGAGGAATTAAAGAAAACCAGCCAGTTGCTTTACGATGAGTTGTTGCCGAAACAAATTAAAGCCAAATTAGCGAAAATTGCCAGCGCAAACCTCATCCTTTCCATTGATGAACAGTTGGTGATGATTCCCTGGGAACTCTTATACGACGGAGAATCGTTTCTTAGCCTTAAATTTAATCTGGGCAGAAGTATCCGTACCAGTCAAACTGAATTAGAACCGAATTACCGGGGAAGTAGTGTAGTGACGAAGATGCTCATCTTGTCTAATCCTTTGGGCGACTTGGAATTTGCCCACAAGGAAGGAATTGCTATCAGAAATCAGCTTGACCGCAAGAGAGACCGTATCCACGTAGACTTAAAATCCTTTGACATTGATACTAGCTATGTAAAGAAAAACTTACGCGATTACGACCTGGTGCATTTTGCCGGCCACTGCGATTATAATCAACAGGACCCTTCCCAAAGCGGTTGGTTTTTAAAAGACGCAAAATTTACCGCCAGGGATATTCTCAGTCTGGCCCAGAGTACGCCCATGCCCAACATGATTTTTTCTAATGCCTGCCAGTCAGCAGATATGGTCAAGGGTTTAATCGAATCAGAAGAGAAGATTTACGGCCTGGCCAATGCCTTTCTTTTGGCAGGCGTGCGGCATTATATCGGGACATTCTGGAAGATACCCGACGAGATGAGCCTTGTCTTTGCCGAAGAGTTTTATCTGCGTATCATTGAAGGGCAATCAGTAGGGCAGGCGATAAGGTGTGCGCGTTTAGGTTTAATTAAAAGATACGGAATGGATAGTATTATTTGGGCCAGTTACCTGCTTTACGGCGACCCCACACTTACCTTGTTCAAGCCGAAAATTAAAGCTGCGGTAAAAAGATTGAAGGTAGGAGAGTGGAGCAAGCTGCATAAAAAACAGCTTGTCGTGGTAGCCTTATTTTTATTTTTTATCACAATAGGTATCGGTACCATCAAATTTTTAGCCTACTTAAATCCCGCTGCCTATTTACTTTTTAAAAAGACCGATGCGCTATTCTTAAATGGCAAAAATCAAAAAGTGATAGATATCTGTAGCGAGATTATTGAGCGGGATAAAGATTTTCTCGCTGCCTATAAACGCATCGCGGATACCTACGACCGGCTGGCAGACAGGCAAAGGGCCTTAAGATATTATTTTGACTTTGCCATGCTCAGCGAAAAGAAAAATGATAAAAAAAATTTGGCCTTGGCGTATCTGAATATTGCCTGGAATTATCATATGCAGGGAGAGTACCCTAAGGCATTTGAATTTTACGAAAAGGGCATTACGCTCAGTAGGGAGAATCAGGATAAATTGAATGAGACATACGGATTAACCCGGCTGGCAGTCTGGTATATGGAAAAAGGCAATTTTGAAGAGGCGTTAGAGTTATTGCTAAGGAGCTCACAGATTAATAAAGAAAATGCGCATCTTCCCGCGCACCGTTATAATCTGGCCTGCGATTATTTTCATACCGGTTTATTATTTGTTGCTAAAGAAGATTATAAGACGGCAAGAGAATTTTATGACCGCAGCGCCAAAATTTTTTCCGGTATGAGGAATAAATCCGATATCAGCGATTACTATTGTAATATGGGAGAAATCTGCACATTAGAAAAAAAATATGACCAGGCCCTGGAATATTATTTAAAGAGCCTTAAAATCGATACTGCCTTAGAAAGGCGTTGGGATATCGCGGTTAATTATAATATTATCGCAGAGTTATATCTGGAAATCGGCGAATTGGCCAAGGCAGAAGATTTTTTCAATAAGGCGCTGTTAATGCGCCTGCAGATAAATGATTCTCCTGGATTGGCAGAGACTTACCGCAACCTCGGGCTTTTATGCAAAAAGAGGCATCAGCTGGATAAGGCCAAGGAATACCTCGTATTGTCGCTACAGATCTATAAAACTATCGATACCCCGGATTATAAAAAAGTAGAAGAAGACCTCAGCAACCTGCCTTTGTAACTATCCTTAAAAAAAATTAAAAAAATCTGTTAGTTTTTTGCGCCTCTTACGTCTATTTAAGTGAGGGCACAAGTTATGAAGTATTCTACTGCAGAGAGGCGACATAACTTGTATGCCCGAACTTATCCTTGACATTTCGTAGTTAAAATAACACTTCGAAATGTCAAGGATTAATTCGCACTTATAACTTACGTCGCACTCGCCTGCCGCAGGCAGGCGGCTCCGTAAGTTATGTGCTCATTAAGGAGGTGCAAGATGAAAAGATATATCGGGTTTATTGGGTTATTGGTTTTGGGCCTGGGTTGGCCGGGTTTTGCCGATGACTTACTCTGGAAAAACATTAGCCAAGAGATTGTCGCAGCTAATGTAGTTTTGGTTGAGCGGTTAAACCGCAAATTCATCTATTTAGGTACGCTGCGCGGACTTTTTAAAAGCGAAGACGCAGGAGACTCCTGGAGGCCAATGAGTAAATTAAATAAAAACATCAATTTTTTGTTGCAGGATAATTCAAACCGCATCTACGCGGCAACCCAAGCCGGGCTTTTCGCTACTTATGACCAGGGAAGAAACTGGAAGAGGATTTTTCACGGCAGCAATGCAGATGAAAACAACTGTTTGGTTTTAGCGGTTACCAGGGTTGGTGAGATTTATCTGGGAACAAATGCCGGTTTGTGGATCAGTAAAGATGAAGGAAGGACCTGGCATAAGGCATCGGGGAGATTAGGCCATATTTCTATTTTATCTCTTGCCCAAGATTCTTTAAATAAGATTGTTTATGCGGCAGCCAGAGATAGGGTTTTCAAGAGCCAGGACGGATTTGCTTCTTATAAAGAGATATTTACCATTTCTTCTCAAGGAGATCATCAGGATGGAGATGTAAAAGAAGATAATAGCGTCGAGCAATCAGGCAGCGATAAAATAAGCTATCTTGCGGTTGATGCGAATCTGCCTAACCGGGTTGCTTTAGCTACGGACTGCGGTGTCTATCTCAGCGAGAACCAGGGTGAAACCTGGAATCTTGTCTCTGATTCCGGCTTGCTCAGTAAAAAAATAAAATTTATTTTATTTTCCCAGTCGTCAGCATTACATGCTATTAGCAGTTCGGGTTTATTTGTATTAAAGGATGGAAGGTGGCAGGAGTTATCCTTGCGTTTGCCGGCTACAGATATCCGCTTTCTGGTAATCGAGGGTTGGCAAAATCTTTATCTTGCTACGGATAAAGGCCTGTTTAAAGGACTACAGCAGGATTTATCGCTTGTCAATAAAGAAGATACATCCGTATATTTCAAGGATGAGCCGGGGATTAAAGAATTGCAGGAAGCGGCAATAAAATATACGCAGGTGATTGATCCACAAAAAATCGAGACCTCAAGACATCTGGCAAGGATTAAAGCGGTCTTACCGGAATTAAGCGTTGACTACGACCGCACGATTAGCAGTTACAGTAATTCTAACTCCACGCGATTTACCGTCGGGCCTGCGGAGTGGGGATTGGCTTTGAGATGGAATTTAAGCGATCTTGTCTGGAGCGAGCAGCAGAGATTAATTGATTCGCAGGTAAGATTGATGGTGGAATTGCGCAACGATATTCTCGATGAGGTGAATAAATTATATTTTGAACGCCGTAAGGTAAAAATGGAACTGATTAATTTATCTTATCTGGATAACAATAAGGTAGAAGAGAAAAAATTAAGATTAGAGGAATTAGCGGCGTCGTTGGATGCGCTTACCGGTGGTTATTTTTCCCGGCAGATAAAAGAGCGCTGATATTGTTTTTTTGAAAATTTCGTGCTATAATTTATATTAGTCTGGAGTTGAAAGGAGGGAGGAGCGATGAAATGCTTAACTTTTTTAGTTAGTTTTATGGTCTGCGTGTTATATTTTAGCGTCGGTACTCAGGCAGAAGATTTAAAAAGGTTGGTGATTGACGATTTTGAAGGTGCGATAACCGGTGGTGTTGACGGCACAATTGATTATGGTGCCGGCAATGGTTCTTCGGTAATAGTAACCGCATCCACAGAGATTAAACAATCGGGAAATCAGGCGATAAAAGTTGAATATCAGGCAGTAGCGGGCGGATATATCTGGGTGGCGCGCGGTTATGATTTAGACGTTAAAGGTGCGGCTTGCTGGTTACATAAGCCTGAGGATATAAACTGGAAAGATTATAATGCTATTGCTTTTTATATGTACGGAAGTAATTCTAAGGCTAACATTGCCTTTGATATAAAAGATTATCGAGAAGAGATTTGGCGCTTTATCATCCCGGATGATTTTATTGGCTGGAAGCAGGTTATTTGTCCGTTTGCGCAGTTTTTTTGCCGCACTGACTGGCAGCCGAATAATGCCGATAAAAATAGCGCTATAGATTTCCCCATCAAGAGTTTCCAATTTGAGCCGCTTCCTGAATCAAAAGGTATTCTTTATTTTGATGACGTGGAATTAGTGCAAACCAAGTAATGAAGCCCGGTCGTCAGAATGCCGTCAGGTTTATTGTCCTTTTAGGCATCACCAGTTTATTTGCGGATATTACTTATGAAGGGGCCCGGAGTATCACCGGGCCTTTTCTTTCTGTATTGGGTGCAAGTGCCGCAGTCGTAGGATTAGTCGCCGGTTTAGGCGAATTTGTCGGTTATGCCTTAAGGTTAGTTTCAGGGTATCTCTCTGACCGCATCGGCAGGCATTGGTTATTTACTTTCTTAGGATACGCTGCGATCTTAGCTATACCGGCTTTAGCGATTGTCGGACGCTGGGAAGTTGCGTGTCTCTTGATTATTATTGAGCGTTCGGGAAAAGCCATCCGCACACCCGCTCGCGATGCCATGCTCTCTCACGCCACAAAGGAAATGGGAAGAGGCAAGGGCTTTGGTTTGCATGAGGCGTTGGATCAGATTGGAGCTGTAGCCGGGCCGTTAATGATTGCCGCTATTCTTTATTTAAAGAAAGGATACCGCCTAAGTTTTGCGGTGTTATTTATTCCTGCGCTTTTGGCGTTATTAACGCTCTTGATTGCACGCATCAAATTTCCCGTTCCCCGCGCCTTGGAAACTACTTTCGAAGAAGCCCCAAAAGATAAAAGTAAAAAGAAATTGCCGCGCATTTTTTGGGTATACACCTTATTTACAATTGCTAGTGTTGCCGGTTATGCGCATTTTCAGTTGATTTCCTTTCATTTTAAGAGCCGGGCAATCGTTTCCGACGCCTTTATTCCGCTTTTATTTGCTTTGGCCATGGGCGTAGATGGATTAGTGGCGTTGATTATCGGCAGGATTTATGACCGTATCGGCCTGATTTCTTTAATCAGCGTTCCCATCCTTACACTACCTATACCATTACTTGTTTTTTCCCACGGATATTTAGGGATTATTTCCGGGATTATTCTCTGGGGTATGGTGATGGGGGTTCAGGAGACGATTATGCGCGCGGCGATTGCGGATATGACTCCCATTGAAGTGCGTGGCACTGCCTACGGTATTTTCAATACTGCCTATGGCTTGGCCTGGTTTGCCGGAACCAGCCTGATGGGGGTTTTATATGGCATCTCAATACGCTATATCTTCATCTTTACTCTCATTGCAGAGTTAGTAGCCGCAGTGTTTTTGTTTTTATCCCTCTATAAACCCAAAGATAAGAGGGAGGGTATTGCTTAGCCTTTCTAAGCTGGTTATCCTGCCTAATTGTAACCACCCTTTTGTTTAAAAACAGCAAAAAAACCCTTGATTTAAATTTCCAAATATGGTAACATTTAGTTTCTCAACAGAGACGTAAGTTGATATCAATAAATGTCTAATAAACTAACCCCCCATCAAGAAAAAATCCTCCAGTTTGTTAAATTCTACATCGAGCAGAATAGATACTCTCCCTATTTACGCGAGATACAGCAGGCCTGCAATATCTCATCTCAAAAATGCGTCAAGATTGTCTTGATATAAACCTTTGTTTCCATGGGGATTATCCGGTCAATGTAGGGTGTGTGTGTTGTGTTATTTAAGGCCTGAAGTATA
>Ga0315284_10003195_pt1 | contig 23257 bp, 23 predicted proteins | sample YL17G09_16_MG_FD_203696 | JGI IMG/M metagenome (GOLD analysis project Ga0315284, IMG submission 203696) | Sediment microbial communities from Yellowstone Lake, YNP, Wyoming, USA - YL17G09_16 | ecosystem: Environmental > Aquatic > Freshwater > Lake > Sediment | place: USA: Wyoming | collected... | reverse complement strand
CAGCCTAGTAGAAGTAATGGAGCTTACCGACCACCCCTGGTTTGTGTCGTGTCAGTTTCATCCCGAATTGAAAAGTAAGCCCATGAGCCCGCACCCACTATTTCGGGAATTGGTGCGAGCTGCTCTAAACTTTCAGCAGAAACGCTTCACATGAGTAATTTTGCTGATTTGCAAATCAAAACCCAAATCAATGACATGAAGACCTGGGCCGAAGCGGTTTTATTGGCCGAGGCGGATGCCCTCAAGGTTGCGGCGCAGCGCATTGGCGAAAGTTTCGTCGCGGCGTCGCAGGTGATTCTAGCTAGCAAGGGAAAGGTGATCGTTACCGGACTCGGCAAGTCCGGTCATGTTGCTCGGAAGGTAGCAGCGACCCTGTCCTCGACGGGGACCTCCGCGATGTTTCTGCATCCATCAGAAGCACTGCATGGTGACTTTGGCGTATTCCAAGCTGGAGACTGTTTACTTGCCATAGCTTACGGGGGCGAAACTCACGAGGTCCTTGAGGTTGCTCGGTTTGCACGACGTATCGGCGTTCCTATCATCGCGCTGACGGGTTGCCCCGAGTCGAGTCTGGGCCAATTAGCAAATTATTTGATCGACGCATCGGTTGCACGAGAAGCTGATCCACTTAACCTAGCGCCCACGTCTTCGTCTACGGTAGCTATGGCGCTCGGAGATGCGTTAGCGGTGACTGTGATGAAGGCCAGGGGGTTTACTCCCCAAGACTTCGCAAGTCTGCATCCGGGCGGAAGTCTCGGGCGACGCCTGTCAATGGTGCGCGACCACCTCTATGCGGTCTCGACGCTGCCCAGAGTTGACGAGGCGGCGGATTTCCACCGCGTATTAGAGTGTGTGACCCAGGACAATGTCGGGATTGTTGCAGTAGTCGACGGGGCGGACCGCCTGGTTGGAGCTATTTCCGACGGAGATCTTCGACGAGCTCTCATTAAGCTGGATGCGGCGGCATTGCAATGCAACGCGCGCGAGCTGATGTCACCAGCACCTAAAACTATAAGCGACAAGGCCCTGGCTATTGACGCAGTAGCAATGATGAACACCTACAAAATCAGCCGACTTTTTGTGTTAAGTGAGCAGTCTGACGGAGCCCTGGTCGGGTTGGTTCGGCTTCAGGATCTTTTGACAGCGAAAATACTTTGACTATCCAGTAAGCTGAAAGAATTGAGATTTTACAGCTAAAGTGGCACGAGTTGACTGCTGCTGCCGCGAGGGGTCGGTTCTTGGGCAAAAAGTTGGTCATCATTGGATTCGTCCTTAGCTTGGTGCTAGCCGTCTATATTTTTGCCACCCACGAGACCAGATCGCTGAAGGAAAGTATTAATAAGGCTTCAGCGAGGGAGCCGCGAGCGGTTTTAGAGGATTTTGTCGCCTATCGTTACGAAGGCGACACACTCAAAGCCCGGCTTAATGCCCACTTGGCCGAGTTTTTCGAGCCCAATGTCGTAGTCCTCGAAGGTGAAGTGAGTGGGGAGCGTCGAACCGAAGGTGGCGAGCGCGAAGAGATTGGCGCGGAATCAGCCAGCGCTTACTTTAAGCCTAGTAGCCTCACGAAAATGCTCGACCCCACCCAGGCAAACGAACTCGAAAGAGCCGAGCTCACCGGCTTTGTTGAAGTCAAGATTAGGGATCAGCTGTTAACCACAGATTATGCCGAGTACATAAACGAGGATAAGATAGTCCGATCAAGCCACCCGGTGAGAGTAGAGGGTCCCGGCCGCGTATTCGTGGGAGACTCTGGTTTTGTTTATAACCTCGCAACTCAAATTCTCAATATGGCCGGGAAGGTGAAAGGTGAGGTGAGTGTTGATAAGTCCGAAAACTAGAGCATTTTTTCTCGAAATTCTCGTCACTTTATCTGGCACTTTGTCATCGCCGATATACGCCGATATTGTTGATGAGGAAAATACAGCGGCGCCGTCTAAAACCGCTCAGTCAACCGAGGCAGAAGCCGCGTCCACGGAGCGAGATCAGGCGGCAGGGAAAAAAGATGAGGGGAAGCCGTTAAAAGGTCCGGCCCCGCATACTAAAGACAATCGGTCCTCGAATACGACGACGGTGATTCCTCCAAAGAGTCCAGAAAAAGCAAGTAAACTGGGCGAGCCTGCCGGCAAAAAATCAGCGGCCAAAGCGCCGGTGCACTTTGAAAGCAACGGTCTTAAGGGACTGCGCGAAAAAGGTATGGTGGAGCTCGTACAACAAGTCATCGTCACTCAAGAAGACATGAAGCTCGAGAGTGACCTTGCACAGGTGTTTTTTGATGAGGCTACTCACGAGGTCGTCAAAGTTTTGGCTCAGGGTCGAGTTCGTATCAATGGCGTCGATCAGAACAGCGGCGAAAAATTCCGAGCCCTCGCGGATAAAGCAGTATTTTTGAACAACGAGAGAACGGTGGTACTCGATGGCAACGCTAAGTTATGGCGTGGCGATGATTCGGTGATCCGTAGCCGCAAAATTACCTATGAAATGGGCACGGGGTGGATTCGTGCCGATCGTGTTGCGGGTGAGGTGCAGTCGGACGGCAAATCGACAGACGCCGGAAAGACTCAAAAAAAGGCGGCGGAGAAGAAAAAGTGACCATTACTCCAAGTCATCCGAGCGTTCATTCGGAGCTCAGGGCCGAGAACCTTGAGCGGTGGTTCAAACAACGACAAGTCGTTAAATCGGTGTCTTTTAATGTGAAGCAAAATGAAGTGGTGGGCCTTTTAGGTCCGAATGGAGCTGGGAAGACGACCAGTTTTTATATGGTTGTTGGATTGCTTTATCCAACTAACGGCAAAGTCTATATGGGTGATGAGGAAATCACCCACCTACCGATGCACATTCGTGCCCGCAAGGGCATAAGCTACCTGCCCCAGAATATGTCCATTTTTCGCAAAATGACAGTAGAAGACAACTTGCGTGCGGTGATGGAAGTGTCGCAGGTGCCGAGGCAAGATCGAGCTGATTTTTTGGATGAGCTACTTGGTAAATTTCAGATTCGGCACATTGCAAAATCAATGGGCGCAGCTTTGTCCGGCGGCGAACGGCGGCGGGTTGAGATAGCGAGAGCTCTTATCATTAAGCCCAAGTTTTTACTTTTAGATGAGCCATTCGCCGGGATTGATCCCGTAACCGTGCAAGAAATCCAAGGGATCATTGGTAATCTTCGCAATGAGGGGCTGGGGGTCTTAATAACTGATCACAATGTCCGTGAGACTCTTGGGAGTTGTGATCGGGCCTATATCCTGTCTGGGGGTGAGATCATTGCCCATGGATTGCCCGATGAGGTCGCAGCAAATAGGGTCGTTAGAGAAACTTATCTTGGCGAACACTTCAAATTCTAAGCGACACTTCTGTTTCATTGAGGACTTAAAAGAATTTCGCAATAAAGGGCGAGTTGGAATTTTTTTTGCATAGCCACCCCATCAGACCTTATTATAAAAGCATGGTAGATCGACTTTCGCGCAAACTCTAGGCCAGGACCAACATGGCTTTCGAACTGAAGCAGAGTCTCAAATTAACGCAGCAGTTGCTGATGACCCCGCAGCTGCAGCAGGCGATCAAGCTTTTGCAGTTATCGCGGCAAGAGCTTGAGCAATTTGTGGCCACACAAGTCGCGGAAAACCCGTGTCTTGAAGAAGACATGCCGGAGAGTCCGGAAGAGGCCGCACAGGTCGAGCGCGAGCGTGAACGCACCGAAGAGCAGGTCGTCTCGGAATCGATTCAACAAGCGGGCAGCCTCGTCGATTCGACGGGCAACGATAAAGAGACGGGCGACCTTGATTGGGAGGCCTTTAATCGCTACCAGGAGCAGGCCCCGGCATCGACTACGGCAGCTAAAAAGGCCAGCGACGATGAACATCCCAACTATGAGAACATGGTCTCTAAAGTAGGTACTCTTCAAGACCATTTATTTTCCCAGATTGGTGAACTCGAATTTGACGACGCCGAATTGAGAATCGCAACTCAATTGATTGGCAATGTCGATGACCGTGGATATCTAACGATCTCGGTAGAGGAACTGGTTGAGAGCGAAGGGTTTGATAAGGATCAGGTCGAGGATATTTTAGATTCGATACAACGCCTGGACCCAAGCGGAGTGTGTGCTCGAGATTTAAAAGAGTGCCTACATCTCCAACTTCGCAACGCTCGGTTGAAAAACGGAATCGTCGAGAACATTGTCGAGAACCATCTAAAAGAACTAGAGAATCGCAATTTCGCGGCGATTGCGAAAGCGATGCGTATTAGTCTCGAAGATGTTCTGAGTAACGTCCACATTATCGCTGACTTGGAGCCTATTCCGGGGCGCCAGTTTGGAGCTATTGAGGCGCAGTACATCACTCCCGATGTCTACGTATTTAAGCTAGGCGAAGAGTGGGCTGTGAATCTAAACGAGGAAGGTCTGCCGCGTTTAAGAGTGAGCGACTTCTATTCGAATATGGTTAGCGATAAAAAACCAAAAGGCGATGAGAAGAACTACGTTTCGGAAAAGATGAAAGCGGCGGAGTGGCTGATCAAGTCTATTAGACAGCGCCAACGCACGATCTATCGGGTGACGGAGAGTATCGTAAAGCGCCAGCGCGAATTTTTCGATAACGGCGTCGAATATTTGAAGCCGATGATCCTCAAAGACGTGGCTGAGGATATCAGCATGCATGAATCGACGATCAGTCGTGTCACGAATAACAAGTTTGTACATACACCTCGCGGTGTCTTCGAGCTGAAGTACTTCTTTAATAGCTCCGTGACCCGGTCTGACGGCCAAGATATGGCGAGCGAATCGGTAAAACGAATGATTTCCGACCTAGTAAAAGCCGAGGACGTCAAACGGCCACTTTCTGACCAGCGAATCGTCGAGATTCTCGAGGAAAAGGGCATTCAACTGGCCCGCCGAACTGTTGCTAAATACAGGGAACAGTTACACATTTTACCATCCAGTAAACGCAAAAAATATTTCTAACGAAGGTTGACGGCCATGGCCACGCCGCCGGTAGTCATCGTCACGGGTCTTTCTGGAGCCGGTAACTCTACCGCTTTGAAGACGCTGGCCGATGCGGGCATGTACTGCATAGACAATTTGCCGATCGAGCTGATCGCTCCGACCATCGACCTTATGGAGTCAGGTAGGATTAGCGCGGGCCATGGTTTGGCGCTGGGCATGGATGTGCGCGACCGTAGTTTTTCTGGTCGCTTCCCGACCATACGTAAGGCCTTGGCACAGCGCCTGCGACTGCAAACAATTTTTCTGACCGCAGACACGCACGTCATAGCGACTCGATTCGGTGCCACAAGGCGAAGGCATCCCCTGCTTCGTGACGGCGAGACACTAATCGAGGCAATCGAACACGAACGCGAAATCCTAGGGTTCGTCGAAGAATGTGCAGACGTCGTCTTTGACACCTCGGCTTGGCCCCCACAGCAGCTGGCGAGAGCTGTAGAGTCTCGCCTAACGCTCGAATTACCACCGCGGCATCTGAATGTAACCGTGACCAGCTTTGGCTTCAAATATGGCCAATTGCAACCGGTTGATATGATGTTTGATCTCCGCTTTTTGGATAATCCCTATTTTGTTCCAGAATTGAAGGCAAAATCAGGTCTTGATCCAGCTGTGGCTAGCTATGTTCTCAAACAATCAGAAGCACAAACGATGCTGGGCAAAATAGAGGATTTGATGAGCTTTTTGCTTCCCCTCTATCACCGCGAGGGGAAACACTACCTGCGGGTTGGAGTCGGATGCACCGGTGGTCGGCATCGCAGTGTCTGCTTTGCCGAGACCATCGGTGCTCGTTTTCTAGAAGCGGCGCACTCTAATCTGATTATGACGATTGTCCATCGAGATATTGATCGATAGGTTCGCACGTACAGACCAAATTGCGGTCTCCATAAGCAGAGTCAATGCGAGCTACAGCGGGCCAGAACTTGCTGACTTTTACCCAGGCGGAAGGAAAGGCAGCCTGCTCGCGGCTGTAAGGGCGCGTCCATTCCGTTTGAGTCACCGCAGATGCCGTGTGCGGCGCACTTTTCAGGAGGTTGTCATCCCGCGACGCCTTGCCATCTTCAATATCTCTGATTTCTTGTCGAATAGACTTCATGGCTGCACAGAAACGGTCGATCTCGGCCTTGTCTTCGCTTTCCGTTGGCTCAATCATCACCGTGCCAGCAACAGGGAAAGAGACCGTTGGTGCATGGAATCCATAGTCCATGAGTCTTTTAGCCAGATCCTCAACCTCGATGCCAGTTTTAGCTTTCAGGGGCCTTAGGTCTAGAATGCACTCGTGGGCGACTAGACCATTATTTCCTCGGTAGAGTACGGGGAAGTCGTCTTGAAGTTTTTTGGCAATGTAGTTGGCGCTCAGAATTGCTACATGAGTGGCGTAGGTTAGTCCTTTAGCCCCCATCATCCAGATGTACATCATCGAGACGGGCAAGATACTCGCGCTACCCCAGGGCGCCGCAGATACCGGACCTGCGGCTTTCGAGCCCCCAGACTTGACCACGGGATGACCAGGTAGGAAGGGCGCAAGGTGAGATTTGACACCGATTGGGCCCATGCCCGGGCCGCCGCCGCCGTGTGGGATGCAGAAGGTTTTATGTAGATTCAAGTGACAGACATCGGGACCAAACTCACCCGGTTTACAGACGCCTAACTGCGCGTTGAAGTTGGCTCCGTCCATGTACACTTGACCACCGTGCTGGTGTATCACGTTGCAAATGCGAGTGATGCCTTCTTCAAAAACGCCGTGCGTAGAAGGGTAAGTTACCATTAATGCGGCGAGTTTCGCAGAGTGAAGCTCTGCTTTTTTAGCTAGGTCAGCTTCATCAATGTTGCCGTTAGCATCACACTCGACGACAACAACGCTCATGCCGGCCATGACCGCGCTGGCTGGGTTCGTGCCGTGAGCCGATTTAGGGATCAAACACACATTGCGAAGAAGATCGCCGCGGCTCAAATGGTACTGCCGAATGACAAGCAGTCCGGCAAACTCACCCTGCGCTCCAGAGTTTGGCTGCAATGATACAGCATCAAACCCAGTACATTCGGCGAGAGCCTTCTCAAGGTTAACGAACAGTTCCTGATACCCAGTGGTTTGTGAGCCAGGTGCAAACGGGTGGATAGCGTTGAAGGCTGGCCAAGTGACCGGCATAAGTTCGCTGGTTGCATTAAGTTTCATAGTGCACGAGCCAAGTGCGATCATGCTGCGCGTTAGGGATAAATCGCGGGACTCAAGGAGACGAACATAGCGCAGCAGCTGAGTTTCAGAGCGGTGACTTGAGAATACTGGATGCGTGAGGAACTTGGATGTGCGGCGCATCCCCTCCCCTAGAGCCCAGTCTAGCTGCGCGCCCAATTCATTAGCCGTGAAGCTAACGGGTGCGCTAATTGCTTGCGCAAAGATGCTAAATAAATCGTCAATGTCGGTAAGTCCGACGGTCTCATCCAGCGATATGCCTACTGTGTGATCATCGATAAACCGCAAGTTTATCTGCTTAGACTCGGCCAGGTCGACGACGGCACAAGCCGTTGGCTTGACCTTGGCGTTCGTGGGCATTTCCACCCGAAGTGTGTCGAAGAAGGTCTCGTTGACTATACGAAAACCTAAAATCTTTAGACCCTTTGCCAACACGCTGGTTAGTCCGTGAACCCGCGTCGCAATCCCAGTAAGTCCTTCGGCACCATGGTAGACGGCGTACATACTCGACATGATGGCGAGCAGCGCCTGCGCCGTACAAATGTTGCTCGTCGCCTTGTCACGGCGGATGTGTTGTTCACGTGTTTGCAATGCCATGCGCAGAGCTGGCTTGCCCTCAGCGTCTTTGGACATGCCGATGATGCGACCAGGGATCTTGCGTTTATGCTCGTCGCGCGTGGCAAAGAAAGCGGCGTGTGGGCCGCCGAAGCCTAGCGGAACGCCAAAGCGCTGCGCGCTTCCGACCGCAATATCGGCACCGAGCTCGCCGGGGCTTTTCAGCAAGGTCAGGCTTAGAAGATCTGTAGCTAGGACGATCATAACGCCAGCTTCGTTGGCTTTCTTAATGAAGGTTGACGGGTCACCAACCTCCCCCGTGCTGGCTGGATATTGCAAAAGTACGCCAAAGGGCGCCGCGGCAAAGCTGATTTTCTGATAATCGCCGACGGCGACTTCGATGCCAAGAGGTTCGGCGCGAGTTTGCACAAGGGCAATGGTTTGCGGGTGACAATCGCCCGAAACAAAAAACACACGCGAGGCATCTTTGGCCCGTGAAGCGAAACATACGCCCATGGCCTCGGCAGCCGCCGTAGCCTCGTCTAGGAGCGAAGCATTAGCGATGGGCAGGCCCGTAAGGTCGGCGATCACCGTCTGGTAATTTAACAGGGCTTCCAGGCGCCCCTGGGCGATCTCGGCTTGATACGGCGTGTACTGAGTGTACCAACCTGGATTTTCTAGAATGTTGCGCTGAATCACGGGCGGGGTGATGCAGTTGTAATAACCCGTCCCAATGTAGCTGCGGAAGATTTTGTTTTTTGCTGCTATCGCCCCGATTTTAGCCAGGGCTGCCGTTTCGCTAAGCGCGGATGGTAGCTGCAGGGGGGATTTCAAGCGGATGCTTGCGGGAACGGCGCTGTCGATCAGATGATCTATCGACGCGTAGCCTAGGTCGGCCAACATCGCATCGACTTCTGACTGGTTCGGTCCGATGTGCCGATTGACGAACGCATCCTGGTGAGCCAAAGCTTCGCTTAGCTTAGACATTCCCGCTCCTGTTGTGTTGAGTTCTAATAACCATTAACTGAGAAAAGCAGTCAGCAGCCAAAGGCTGCCGCACCGCTCTAGAATTGACTCAGATGGTGCCAGAAGGGACCGACTAATTCGAGCCATCAGCGACAAAGGACTCATAAGCTCGAGCATCGAGCAGCGACGCGGCATCAACGGCGCCTTTGACCTCAAGCTTGACCAGCCACCCTTTAACATATGGGTCGTTTTGCAGGGATTCGGGCTGATCGATTGCGGCCTTGTTAACCTCTAACACTTTACCAGCGATCGGCATGTAGAGGTCGGACACCGTTTTGGTTGATTCGATCGTCCCAAAAGCAGCACCAGCATCAAATGTGTCGCCGACCTTAGGTAGGTCGACGTGGACGATGTCGCCCAGCTGATCGACCGCGTATGCGGTGACACCGACTTTTGCCACGTTAGCGCTGAGTTCGAGCCACTCGTGGTCTTTGGTGTATTTCAAGCCAACAGGAAATTCCATGGGGAGCCCCCGGCGCGCACATTTAGCGGCGTGATCGTTTTGTGAGTTGATGCTGACGAGCCTATTTTAGCCCTTAACCTTAGCCTTATATAGAGGTTTTTCGACAAGTCGCGCAAGTTTTCTTTTGCCGCGAATATCGACCTCCACAGCCCCCCCTAGGGCAGCCTTGCCTGCATCCAGCAAGGCCAAACCACCGGCCCCGCCGACCGTTGGCAGAACAGAGCCGCTAGTCACGACGCCTATCTTTTCACCGTTGACGAAAAGCTCCATGCCGCTGCGGGGAATACCATCTTCCGTCATCACAAAAGCGAATTGTCTCTTTTTTAGACCGGCCTCTTTTTGTGCCACGAGAGCGTCACGCCCGATAAAGTCGCCCTTGGCCAGTTTGACAGCCCAGCTGATGCCCGCTTCTAGCGGCGATACGCTCTCGTTCATGTCATTGCCATATAGCAGATAACAGGCTTCGAGGCGGAGGGTGTCGCGGGCACCTAGGCCGATCGGTTGGATGCCGCTGTGGTTGTGGGTTTCCATCAAAGCTCGCCAGGTCTTTTCGGCGACTTCATTTGCCATATAGATTTCGTATCCATGTTCACCGGTGTAACCGGTTCGGGCTAAAAAGGCGTCTGTCCCAAAGAGCTTGAGTGACATGATGTCCATGTACTTCATGGAACGAAACTGCGCCACATCGGGCGCGCCGACGAGGGCCTCAACGGCTTGGGCACTTTTAGGCCCCTGGACGGCAAGCTGGCTCCAGCGGGAGGAGTCGTCGATCACTTGGACGCCTTGTGCCTTGCCGGCTTGCTTGTGGATCCAGGCAAAGTCTTTATCCCGATTGCTGGCATTGACACAGATTAAGTATTTGTCATGGTGGATACGGTAGATGATTAGGTCATCAATCATACCCCCGTGCTCGTTGAGAATCGCACTGTACTGGCCGGTGCCATCTTGCAGGCGTGATATGTCGTTGATCGTTGTTTTTTGCAAAAAAGTGCCAGCTTCGGGACCAACTACGATGACTTCGCCCATGTGGCTCACATCGAAAAGTCCACAAGCCTCGCGCACAGCCTTGTGCTCTTGCAAAACCGAAGTATAGCTTACCGGCATCATCCAACCGCCAAAAGGCACCATTTTGGCCTTTAGCATTTTATGGGTAGCAGCAAGCGGGGTAAACAGGACGTTTTCGGATGCAGCCAAGGCGTTGTCTCCTTGCGGGTGTTTGACTCAATTGGTTGGCTCATCTATAAACTAACAAAGAACTAATCGCCAATTTAATCCTGGAGCTACCAAATGGCCTATACTTTTTACGTGCAGAAGTCTGAGCGGACGAAGTTGCGTAGGCTACCGTTCCTGCCACGTTTTGGTATTACGGTGGAGACGTTTGGTCGACAGCTTACGTTTAAGCAGGTTCCGCTTCTCGAAACTTTATTAAATCTCCGCGACCGCGGATTTAGTCTTAGTAATTTCATGGTTTTGGCCAAAGAAGAGTGGGACGAGATTCGTTTTCCCGGCCGTCCGGCCCTGGCGGCGGTCAAGGACTTTAGCGGCAGAGCTCCCCAGTCGAAAGCTCATAAACCAGCTTCTAGATCCGCCGCGAGTAAGCAGAGAGCAGCTTCAGCGTCTGGCAAATAAGAAACCGGCATTGATAAACGAGCACCGGACAGTATTGTCGGTGCTTTTTTTGTCAAAACATTGGACACAACTCTTCGTAATCGCCGCAACTCGCACACTCCGCCGCCCCTAACCTACTGAAATAAAAAATCCAAACTTAGGTACGAATCTTGCTTTGGCTCCCATGTAGCGACGTCATGTCGTCACGGTTCGAGTTGAATCTGTATTTTACAAGCTGAAGCTGAATCTGTTGTGGAGAGGTTGTTGTCATGATCCGGAAAATGTTCAAACAGCAAGTCGCGTGGTTGATTGGTGCCTTACTTGGCATTAGTTGTTTTATGTTGGCATCGCCGGCTCAAGCCGCTAGTGTTTACAATTGTTCGGCAAGCGGTGGTGTTTGCGTGGTTAAAGTCGAAGATGGAATTATCGGCGATCACGTAAAGGTGATGGATGAGAAAGCAAGGGTGATAGCCTACGGGCGCATCACTAAGCGCCGTGGATATTACGCGCAAGTAGCGATCACCAATGCTCTCAAGACCATCCGCAAGGGTTATCCTGTGATTGTTGATTTGGATAACCGCGATAGTAACATGCAGTGGGCCGCATCATTCTCGCGCCCTTAAAAGATTAAGATGATCGAACCTATAGCAGCGCCTCAGCTATCCGTAGTGCTGATCACTCTCAACGAAGAGGCGCGGCTTCCGCATTGCTTGCAAAGTTTGCCGAGCGGATGTGAAATCATCGTTCTGGATTCAGCCAGTTCTGACCGAACCGCCCAGATAGCAAGGGCTTTTGGTGCTCGCGTTGAATTCCGTGACTTTGATGACTTTGCCGGTCAGAAAAATGCTGCCTTAGCATTGGCAACTAGACCGTGGATATTGTCTCTAGACGCCGACGAGGTGCTAACTCCAGCTTTGGCTGAGTCGATCGCCGCGATTACGAAATCAGAGCTCCCAAAGTTTGAGTCCTACCGAGTTCGAAGGCGCCTGGTCTTTCAAGGCCGCACACTGCGCTTCGGCAAAGCCGCAGATCGACCATTGCGACTTTTTCTGCGTGGTCACGGTCAATTTGTCTCCGCGATCCATGAGAGACTTGAGGTTTCAGGCCATCCAGGGACTCTAAAAGGTGAGCTGCTGCACTATAGTTACGCTGATCTTACCGATTACTTCTCACGATTTAATCGGTACACGAGCAATGTCGCCGACAATCACTTTAGACTCGAGCACTCTATGCCCAAGGGTGTCTCTCACTGGCTGAGGCCATGGACCGAGTTTTTGTACCGTTATGTCTTGCGGCTTGGTTTCCTTGATGGCTACCAAGGCTATACTTATGCGCTAATTAGCAGTCTTTATACCTACGTTAAGTATGCAAAACTGCGCGAATTATACGTAAAAAAGAGCACCACTTGAGTCGGCTTTATTGGCACCTGTCCTCAAACCGGTGGAATAGCGCGATCACCGAATATGCGATTAGCACAGCTCGCGCATTGCAGAGCCTAGGCCACGGAGGAGTCTTTTTTCCTCTCCAAGGCTCGCCGGCCCATAAGCGCGTAAGCACCCACCTTACTTTTTATCCAATGCCCGACTTCACATTGCTGCGACTACCGATGCTGCTCGCCCGCTTTCGTCGTGAGCGCCCAGAGGCGATATTTTGTTACGGCGGTGCGGAGACTGTCTTGGCGTTGGCCCTAAAAAGGCTGACAGGCGTAAAGGTGGTGCGTTTTCGTGGCCAAGAGACCAAAAGCTTTGGCTCTTTTAATCGGTTGCGTCAACGGTGGTCCCACCAGGGCATCGATTTTATTCTCTCTCCAAGCGAGCTTATCTCGGGAGAGTTAAGACGCTTGGGGTTAAAGAGCCCTATTGTTACGGTCCCACTTGGTTGCGATCAGCAGCGGTATTGTCATGTCCCCAAAGAGTCGAAGGACGGCCGGCCGCGGATGTTGGTCTTCGGGCGCTTTGATCCGGTGAAAGGTCATCTGCCGATGATCGAGCGGACGGCGGAAATCTTGCGAATGTGGGGCAATCAGCCGAGCAGGCCCCAGCTACATATAGTTGGTGAACCGGCGAATGTATCGGCTGCCGATTTAGTAAGGGCCGTAGAGCATGTGGGTCTAGTCATTGATGACGACGTGAGGATCACGACCGAACGGACCGCAGATGTAGCGGCCTTGATGTCGGGAGCCGTATTGGGCGTGGTGCCTAGCTTAGGGTCAGAAATTATCTGCCGAGTGGCTGAGGAGTTTCTACTCTGCGGCACGCCAGTGGCAGTGTCAGCGGCTGGCTCATTGCCCGAAATTATTTTTCCAGGGGCAGGTTTTTGCTTTGGAGCCAAGTCTGAGGTGGATACGGTCCAAGCATTTATCGAGTGGATTCGAACCAGCCTTGGTGAGTCGGAAGAAGATAAATTCGCTCGCGCCGCTGCTGCGGTTCAGCGTTTTTCTCTGCCGGCGATGGCCTCGGGTTTGCAGCTGGCCATTGATCAATATCTTTTGCGATCATGATTAGACGTTATGGACCGGTCCAAGCCAGCGCCTAGGTTTTGCCCCATCAGCTTTATCTACATACCCCCGGGACTCCATATGCTCGACGATGCGCGCGGCGCGGTTGTAGCCGATCTTCAGTTGGCGTTGCAGAAAAGAGGCGCTAATTGACCCCTGATTTCTGGCGATTGCGATCGCCTCGTCCCACTTAGGGTCGTCCCCAGCCGCCGCGTCCGAGTCAAAAGAAGATTTGTCATGATCCTTCTGCCGAGCGAGTTCGTCGTCAATCCAAGCAATGATTGATTCGTCGTAGTGGACCGGCGACGTTGCCTTGATGGCCGCCACCAAGTTGAGCACTTCTTCGTCGGTGATAAGCGCGCCCTGCAACCGCTCCAGTCGGCCTATGCCGGGGCGCTGTAGCAGCATGTCGCCCTTGCCGAGCAGTTTTTCTGCGCCGATTAGGTCAAGTATCGTCCTGCTGTCGTGTTTGCTGACTACCTGAAAGGCTATGCGGCACGGCAAGTTTGCTTTGATCACCCCAGTGATAATGTCGACGGACGGCCTCTGGGTGGCTAAAACCATATGGATACCGCTAGCACGCGCTTTTTGCGCTAGACGCTGTATGGACGACTCGACGTCCTTCGGAGCGGTCATCATTAGGTCGGCCAGTTCGTCTATAACCAGCAGGATGAACGGTAGTTTGCTTAAATTTTCTTCGCCAGTCGCGGCGATGAGTTCGTCGCGCCGAGTTTGGCTCGCCCGCTGCCAAAGATCGTTGAATCCGGCGATATTGCGCACACTTGCTTGTTGCATGATTTTGTAGCGCCGCTCCATTTCGGCAGCGGCCCATTGTAGTGCGAGCGACGCCTTTATGGGCTCTGTGATGACCGGCATTAGTAAGTGGGGAATGCCCTCATAGATCGATAATTCGAGCATTTTCGGATCGACCAGGATCATCCGCACATCCTCGGGCGACGCCTTCATGATGATGCTGCAGAGCATGGCATTGATGCCAACAGACTTTCCTGAGCCCGTAGCTCCGGCCATCAAAAGATGCGGCATGGTGCTTAAATCGGCGCACATAGGTTGTCCGTTGATGGACTTACCCATGCCGAACGTTAGTGGCGAGGCGCTATCTATGAAGGCGCTGTTGGCCAAGATGTCCCCTAGGTATACGGCCTCTCGTTTGGTGTTTGGAACCTGCACGCCTAAGGCGCTTTTACCGCGCACAGGATGAATAAATATAGAATCAACCTTCAACGCCAGAGCTAAGTCGTCGATCAGCCCTACGACTTTGGCTTGTTTGACGCCGGCTTCGGGTTGAAATTCAAAGACGGTAACCACGGGCCCAGGTTGGTATCCAATGATGTTGCCTAGGACACCAAAGTCTTCGAAGGTTTTGACTAACAGAGCTGCCGTAGCTTCGAGGTCGCTGATGCTGACGTTGCTGCCGGCGCTAGTATCCGACTTTTGGAAGACGGATAATGGTGGTCTGGCATAGCCACCAATCGAGTTAGAATCAGTGCCCGCAAAAGCAAGTTGATGCGAAGTCGCGACGGGGGTCGGTTGTTTAGGCGTAGTTTTTTCCGTCGCTGCTGCTGGCCAATCGAAGATGCTCACGGTGTCGGGGGCTACCGTGGGCTCAAAGGCTTGGTGTCTGGCCACAGACGGTGTTTCGGCTTGAGGTTCGGATGATTTTTTTAATCGCTCGAACCAACCGTGCCACTTAGTTGATAAACGTTTATATACGGGGCCAAGTATGGCCCGGCGACAAAGTAAAAGCAGGCTGCAGGCGCTCACGGTGATCATGGTAATCCAGCCACCGACTTTGCCGAACCATCGCACTAAATAATAAGTGATGGTTGTGCCAACCAAGCCACCTCCCGGTAGAGCAAACCCTTGCCAATGAAACTCTGGCCAGCGAAGTGCTAAGGTGCTGCAGGCCCCAGCAATCGCTAGGAGCCAGCCGATTAGTCGCGAGTAAGCTAGGGCGGCAGGCTTGCCGCGGGCTATGAGTAGCGCGCTGGTTAGAAAGGGAACGGCCATTAGCCAGGCCACGGCACCGAGGCTATAAATTGCCAAGGCGGCGAGATTGGCTCCAAAAGATCCCGCAAGATTTTGTGGCGGCACGTTTGGCAGCGCCACACTAAACCACGAGGGATCTAGAGGAGCGAAGCTGCTTAGCGCGGTTAAATAATATGCTGTGGCGCCAATGGTGACGACCAGCAACATCTCTCTTTGAAAGCGATGTTCCGGAAAAAGTAATTTACCGATTTTTGCACACGCTGTTAAAAAAATACCCGAACGCAAGCCGGCCGTGGCTTTGGACATGGGTCTTGTGACTCCCTTCAGGGAAGTGACGCAGATTTAGTTGTCGGTGAAAATATGATGCGGAAACGTGGGGGACTTTTTTATTATACCCAAGGTGGGCAGAAAATGCACAACTGCCCCGAGTGAACAGGGCAGTAGGCTACATTAATTGAGCTGATCTTTGCTGTAGTTTTTCCAAATCCACAAGGCTCGTTGATAAAAAAGAAAAAGCGAATGGCGTTGGGTGATCGGTAGTGCATCGATGATCTGAATCATCGTGTTTAGGTCGTTGCTAGAGACTAAATCTACGACGATCTCTTCGAGACTTTCAAATACGCTATAGTCCGCCGTGTGGGCATTCATCTGGATAGTTTCGAACAAATCGACATCGGCACGCTTAAACAGCAGGTGATGGCCTCTGATGGCCTCTTGATAGATTACTTGCCAGAGGGGCGGTAGTTCGGTTTCGGAATAATTTTGTTGGATCAGACTTTCGAGCAGCGAGGAGGAGGGGCGCATTAAAAGAACTCCGGGGGAGGGGGGAAGGTGACCTGCATTGCGCAAGCACTCGAACCCTTGTGCAAATCCCGGGCCGCGCGAATAAAGGCGGACTACTCGCAGAAATTACAGGTGAATAAAGGATATCTCCGGAGCCAGCGTAAAACTCACGTGGCTACAGCCTGGTCATCTGTCGAGAGCGGTCAAAATAAGGTCGGCTGGTCGTTGACAAAAAGTGGCTTGATAGCGGCATTCAAACCGGTCAACTCGGCCACATAGCGCTTAGCATAAGGCCCCAAGATGTATACTTCTTTGGGGCCGACTGCGGTGATGATGTCGCGTATTTCGGTGCCATCACAGGCGGTGCTGAGTAGGAATCGTTCCGCAGGTTGCCGTCCTGAGCTGAGCGGAGAGGGGGCCTCGGCCGTAGCTTGTACGAAGATTACAGGTGCTTCTGGTAAATTGTTGGGCCGAACGGTGTCGATCTTTGAGGGTAAAGGCACCAGCGTTACTTTTTGTTTGGCATATTTTCTAGTGTATCGCGTGTAGGGGCCAAGCTTGGACCCAGAGTCTTCGTAAACTTTATTGACCTTGGCGATCATGTCGTGAACCGCAACGGCAATATCGTGCTCAGTAAATAACTTCGTTAGCTCTTGGGCCGTGCCAATAGGCTCACAGTAAATGACTGGAAACACCCCATGCTTTGTCATGCTTTGGACGGTGTCGAGAAGTCGATCCTTTTCTCTTTTCCGGTTTGGCATCGCCAAAGTCGGGTCGGGGTGTGTCGGTTGTAGGATCAGGGTGTGGGCTTTTTTTAGCTGCATTTGGCGTACGGTAGGCACGCGCTGCGGCTGCAGATGGGGAGCGTAAAGTAATCGGCCCGTGTCAGTTTCGACATATAGAGAAGCGCCGCCGAGCACAGCACCTGAAGGCAGCAACTCCATGCGTAGACGGCCAATCGAAAAAGGCCTGTTGTATTGACAAACTAGGGCATTGGGCTTTTTTCGAAAAGCCTCCAAAATTCGGATGGTCTCGGCCGTAGCAATGACCTGCGGCACCCTCGGATTGAAGCTGGTGGATGCAGCGGACAGAAAAGACAGATCGCCGCTTTCCTCAGCATCGAACCATAAAATGGTGTCGGCCAGATGCAGGCCATCATCGGTCTGTTTGACCTGAATGGTGCTGGATTTAGCTCCGCTCTTCTTAATCACCCGCGCAAGGCCCCAGAGCAGCTTTAATAAAAGTTTAAGTACCTTCGGCTTATAGTAAACGCAAATGCCCGCGTCAAGCTATCGAGTTTGCTGAAAATTTTCCTAGACTACAGCCCATTGGGGCCAACCCGCCGAACATCCGAGTAGCGACTGTAGTAGAGGATGCGCCAGTAGAACTCACTAAAAGGCGTTGCTCCCACTGCCGACCCGTTGTTGATTTGCTTGTAAAGACTGAGGTATTCCAGGTAGTTACGGGCCAGCTTGTTGAACTGTGACCGTTGTGTTTGATAGGTAAAACTCATAGCGGCAACCCCCTAATAAGTACGGATCGGCAAATTCTGCCCGGTTCTTGAGCCCCTAAATCGACTTGGCCATAATCATTCTGATATGATTTCGACGCGCACTTGGGGAGTCTCGTGGCAGGGAGTCGGCGCTGACGATGGGGAGTATAAGTTGATGGGATGGCTGCCATTTGCAACAGCCGTCGTGCTTTGCGCCCTGGTCATAGGGCTGTATGCCGTCCACCGAAATCGGCAACGCACAGGGGCCAAGGTCTATCGGCAAAAATTTTTACAGGCAGTGATGCAGCTGGACACGGTCACGCGCGGAGTCAATGATTTGGGTGCGAATATCCGTCAGATCAAGGACGCCAAGGTTCTTGATTATTACGAAGGCACCCTTCGCTTACTTGAGACGCTTTTAGGTGTAATTCGTAAAGTTGAGCCATTCGGTACGAATCCAGCGGCATTGAACTCCGCGATGTTCTTAATTCGTGACTTGCGCGAACGCGTCGGTCGACTCGAGCGAGCCTTTAAAGATGTCCTTAGTGGTCGACCAGCTAATCTGGGCGCGCTTTATGGAACTGCTCCGGCCGAGGGTGCGCCCCTAGTAACTGGCTGTTATTTCTGCTCGAGGCCGGTTATTTCCGAGCGATTTTCTGAGGTTAGGGTGCGCCTCGACGGCCAAGTGCAAGAGGTGATGGGTTGTAAAATTTGCCGTGACGAGCTGGCCGATTCAAAAAAAGTGAAGGTTCTGCATTTCATGCAGAACGGTCAACCCGTGCATTGGTCGAAGGTAGATGATTATAAGCCCAAGGAAGATTTCTGGAACATTAACAAGCGAGATCAGGTAGTAACAAAGCGTCGCCTCGAGCTCGTGCCAGCGGTTACTGAAGCTAGTCAGCCCGATTGACGATAGCGAGCATGGCGTTTTGTGTGGTCAGGGCGCGTTGGCCCTACTTTAAAGTACAGGCAATCCATTGAGGAGGAATTCGAATGAAAGAACCAGTACGTGTTGCCGTTACCGGTGCGGCCGGTCAAATTGGTTATAGCCTGCTGTTTCGTCTCGCTTCAGGAGAGGTTTTTGGGGAAGACACACCAGTTGAGCTGAATTTAATCGAGCTACCCGCGGCGGCAAAAGTGGCTGAGGGGACGGCCATGGAGTTAGAAGACTGCGCATTCAAGACGCTAAAGAAGATCAACATTTGCGATACGCCCGAAAAGGGCTTTGACGGCGTCAATTGGGCGTTGCTCGTGGGTTCTAAGCCTCGTGGTCCAGGCATGGAGAGGAATGATTTGATCCGTGACAACGGTCACATTTTCGTCGGTCAGGGCAAAGCGCTGGTACGCGCAGCAAGCAATGTTAATGTCGTCGTCGTTGGTAATCCATGCAATACCAATGCATTGATCGCTCAACACAACGCGCGGGACATCCCACCAACGCGCTTTACTGCAATGACCATGCTGGACGAGAACCGCGCCAAATTTCAGCTGGCCAAGAAAGCTGGCGTCGATGTGCGCGAACTTCATAATCTAGCTATTTGGGGTAACCACAGCTCCACAATGGTGCCAGATTTTGAGAACGCTTACATTGGCAGCCGTAAAGTTACCGACGCAATTAAGGATCGCGCTTGGCTAGAGGGCGAGTTCTTCACGACGGTGCAGAAACGCGGAGCCGCCATTATCGAGGCTCGCGGCAAGTCCTCAGCCGCGTCGGCCGCGAGTGCCTGCATTAACCAGATTAAGAACCTTTTGAAAAAGACACCAGCCGACCAGTGGTTCTCCATGGCCGTAGCCAGCGATGGTAACGCCTACGACGTGCCTCCAGGCTTGATTTTCTCCTTCCCAGTGCGGTCTTTAGGCGACGGCAAGGGCTACGAAGTAGTCAAGGGCATGCAGTTGAGCGAGTTCGTCCGCAAAAAAATCGCTCTCACGACGAAAGAGCTGCTCGAAGAGCGTGAAGTCGTGAAGAACATGCTGATGAAGTGATTCGTATGGAATCGACGCGGTCACTTCGCTGTTAAGTGATAGGGGTGCTTGACCCATTTTGGATCAGCCCCCTATAATTTTTCTATGCGCAAAACTATACACAGTGTCCTTTGGTCAGCATCGCTGGCGCTCTGCGCCTGCATACCAGTCAATCTAAAGAAGTATAGAAATCAGGACTATAAGCTGCAGCCGACCCCAGATATCGGGGGAAGCAGCGTTTATCCTGGTGGGGAGAGCGAGTCTGAGAATCCTCGCTCGAAAGTGCCTCCGCCGCGAGCAACGATTTACGCCATCGATGCCGATACCGTTCGTGTTAACGTGCGCGAAGGCGAGGTCTGGGATGCTGCTTTATCCGTGCTTATGCACAATTATAGCCCCGCCGTCATCGACCGTGCCTCAGGGATTTTTTCGACAGAATGGGATAGTTTTTTCCTAAACGGTGGTGTCTACCGCAACAAAGTATCGGTTCGGCTGGTGCGTGCTGGGCCCGGTGCCACCGACTTAATCATTCACAATAACGTCGAACACTTGAGAGACGGGTCTCAGGCGGGCGGTGCCGTGGGCGCCGTGTGGTTGCCGACGACGGATCCAGCAAATGAGATTGGCCGTATTGTACAAAATATGGCACTTGTGTTGGGACAGCCACCGCCGGTATTTCAGCCGATCGCGGCGAAGTCGACAGGCGCAGGGCTAGAGTCCGGCGCTGTTCTGCGATAGGGCGGAAGAACGCTAGCTGCGGAGTATTTATGATAAAGCGAATTTTTTTATTTGTTCTGACTAATATTTTGGTGATGGCAACAGTTTCCATCGTCATCTCCGTCCTGGGTATTCAGCCATACCTAAGTGCAAGCGGGATTGATTATCAATCACTGATGGCTTTCTGCGCTGTTTGGGGCATGGGCGGGTCGTTTATCTCTCTACTGATGTCCAAGACCATGGCCAAGTGGATGATGGGCGTCTCCATCATCGACCCCAACACGACTGATCCAAATGGACGAGATCTTGTAGCTCTTGTGCATCGTCTGGCTATGGGCGCGAAGCTACCGGCTATGCCCGAGGTGGGCGTCTATGAAAGTCCAGAGGTCAATGCTTTTGCGACTGGTCCGAGCCGAGGCAATGCGCTGGTGGCGGTGTCGACGGGCTTAATTAACCAGATGGGCCGCCGCGAACTCGAGGGTGTTTTGGGCCATGAAATCAGCCACGTAGCCAATGGTGACATGGTGACCATGACGCTTATCCAGGGTGTCGTGAATGCTTTTGTGATGTTCTTTGCGCGGATAGCGGCCTATGCCGTCTCCAATCTCATGAGAAGTGAGGATGACGACCGCCGACCATCCTACATGGTCCAGCAGTTGCTGGTGTTTGTCTTCGACATCCTGTTTGGCATTCTTGGCTCCATTGTGGTGTGCGCATTCTCGCGGCACCGCGAGTTTCGCGCTGATAAGGGTGGAGCCACCCTTGCGGGGCGCGAGAAGATGATCGGCGCCCTCCAGGCCTTGCAGCGCACTAGCGAGATGGTCGATACGCGGCAGGCAGCTTTTCAAAGTCTCAAGATAGCCGGCGCTCCGAAGGGTCTGGTTGGTTTATTGATGACTCACCCGCCACTTGAAGTCCGCATCGAACGCTTGCGTCTGATGCAGGGCTAAAGGGCTTCTTGACCGTAAAATGGGCAACTCCAGCGCGTTTGCTGCCAGCGACACGACTGTAGTGCAGTTATTTGAGGCGGCAAAGTGTCGGCCTCAATCTTGCTCATTAGTCTTGGGACAAAGTGTACTTTGTGGTTATCCACGGATAGAGGGATCACGCCTACTTTAGGCTCGCGTGGGTGGTCTTTGGTAAAAGTGAGCCGCACGGCCATACCTTGCTGGTTGCCGGCCTCTGGTTCGGAGCCAAAGGCGAAGTTGCCGAGCGAATAAAATATTGGCTTATTACGGTAAACTTCAATCTCTTGCAGGTTGTGTGGGTGATGGCCGATGATCAAGTCTGCCCCCGCCTCAATGGCGAGGTGGGCCAAGTCTTTTTGATACTGTAGTGCCTCGTGTTTGCCCTCTTTGCCCCAGTGAAACGCGACAACGGTAAAAAAACCACGCGCGGCACATGCGGAAATGCGTTCAGCCACTTGGGATTCCGCTCCGAAGGCACTACCCGCACGGCGCGTCGTCGCCCAAAAGGCTGACGGCAAAGTCTTGGAAAAAGCGAGTAGGCAGATCGATTGATGTTTGAGCTTGATGATGACGGGAAGGCTGGCTGCAGACTGGTTAATCCCCGCCCCCGTGCTCGCGATATCGGCGCGAGCCAAGCTCGTCAGGGTGCTCAGTAGGCCGGCGAAGCCAAAGTCCATCGTATGATTAATGGCGAGCGTGACTACGTCTATCCCAGATGTGCGCAGAATCTGCGCAGCCGATGGCGGCATCCGCAACAAATATTGCTTTGCCTCAAAAGGGGCTAGAGTGGTCGTAATCACTCCCTCTAAATTAACTATGTTATGCCGAGAGGAGTTTAAAAGAGCCGCGCTACCGGCAAATAAATTGGGGTTTGCCGCGGTAGAGTTTGTATGGCGTAAAGTTTTGGCGTTGATCAGCACGTCGCCAAAAAATTGCAGATCAGCCGGCTGCGCCCGGGCTGCGCTGGTGCTCATAAAGAGCACGAGCATGATCAAGAAGCTTGCTAAGTGTCTATGCACGGCCGTAATTCATTGAAAGTGGCTGACACAATAGTTTATGGTAGCATCCTTGAGCTAAGCAAGGAGAGATGGCCGAGTGGCTTAAGGCGGCGGTCTTGAAAACCGTTGTGGGGAAACTCACCGGGGGTTCGAATCCCTCTCTCTCCGCCAAAATAACGATTCCTGCTCACGAAGTTCAAATAAAGTGGGTCCGAGCCCATCAAAAGCTTTGACTAGGTCCGGCCACCCCACGTATAAAAACGATTCGCGGATTGCTCCGCAGTAAGTCTACGTTATATCTCTGGAGAGATGGCCGAGCGGCTGAAGGCACATCCTTGCTAAGGATGCGTACGGGTAACTGTACCGAGGGTTCGAATCCCTCTCTCTCCGCCATAAACCTTCTTAATTTTTCGCTCCAATCATGATTCTCGGCAGCGCAGTTGGGAGAGACGAATGACCGGAGTATTGTCGGCGTTACCTCGCCAATTAGGTTTGCACATGCCAGCGGAATGGGTCCGCCACACGGCAACCTGGATGAGCTGGCCCTTTGATGTCGATGACGAGATGTGGTTCGGCTACCTGGCAGACGTCCGGGCAGAATACGCCGCTCTAGTCAGGACTATTGCTCAGTACGAGCCGGTCAACCTGCTGCTTCGTGACGCAGAGGCAGAGGCAACTGCTAAGGCTGCTTTGGGCAGCATCGCCGGTGTCAGCTTTCACCGGATTCCGCTAGATGATGTCTGGATGCGGGATAACGGCCCGATTTTTGTGCGACGCCCCCAATCAGCAACGGCCGGCCAGCCAAACTTTGCCTATGTAAATTGGCGCTTCAATGCTTGGGGCGGCAAATATGACTTTGAGCGAGATAACTTAGTGCCCGAAAGGCTGGCGCCTGTCTTGCAAATGCCGCGATTCGAGCCTGGAATTGTAATGGAAGGGGGCTCCCTCGAGGTCGATGGTCAGGGGCTTTGTCTCACCACTAAGCAGTGCC
>Ga0315284_10003194_pt1 | contig 23260 bp, 15 predicted proteins | sample YL17G09_16_MG_FD_203696 | JGI IMG/M metagenome (GOLD analysis project Ga0315284, IMG submission 203696) | Sediment microbial communities from Yellowstone Lake, YNP, Wyoming, USA - YL17G09_16 | ecosystem: Environmental > Aquatic > Freshwater > Lake > Sediment | place: USA: Wyoming | collected... | reverse complement strand
TGATAAAAACTTGTCCCACCGGCTTTCCTGGATTGGGGAAGGAATTACAGCGCCCGAAAATCCTCCACAATCTCCCCGACGACCTCCATCGTCTCCCGCGCGCACTTCTCCCAGGTGAACGTTGCGGCCCAGGCGAAGGCGTTCCGGGTGAGCCGCCCGCGCAGTTCCGTATCTTTCAGGAGCGTGATGAGCCTGTCTGCGAGCGTACGGGCATCGCCGTACGGGAAAAGAAGCCCCGTATCGCCGTCCTTCACCGAGTCCCTGAGACCATCGACATCCGATGCGACCGCCACAGTCCCGCACGCGTTTGCCTCAATGTTCGTCAGACCCCAGCCTTCCTTCGGCGAGGGATTGACCGCCACATGGCTCCGGCGCATCCAGTTGACCTTGACATCGGATGTGACAAACCCGGTGAATTCAACATTTTCAGAAATGCCGAGTTTCCGCGCAAGGCTTTCGAGCTCCGCGACACTGTCGCCCGATCCGACGATCACGAGGCGCGCGTTGGGGACTGCACCAAGTACCAGTGGCATCGCCCTGATGATGACGTCGATGCTCTTGTACCGCTTGATCCGACCTACATACAGTATCGTAGGGCGTTCGAACTTGCCGATAGCCGGATCGGGGCAATAGATCGCATGGTCCATCCCACAGTGAACGATTCTCATGCTGTCTTCACGGACTCCACGACGCACGAGGTCGCGGGCGGTGCTTTCAGAGATGACCTCGAACAGCGATGCTCGGTACACCCTCGGGATGGGACGTTCCATGAAATAGACATAGGATGCGAGAAGGGGATTCGTTTCGCGGAACACGGTCGTCCCGAAGAGGTGGGGGATTACAACGAGTACCGGCCTGTGTTTAATGAACACGGGTGTGAAGAGCGGCACCTTGTTGATGTCCTCGACGACGAGGTCGAAGTGTTCACGGCGGTCGAGTTCACGGATGATTTTCGGGGCGGTGAAGTTGAAATTCTCACGGAATCCCGTCCGGACGATCCTGATGCCTTCGTACTCATCCTGGGCAGAACCCCCGCGAAAACCGGAACAGACGAGGGTGATCCGGTCGCCCCTCGAAACGAACCTCCGGAATATTTCGGTCAGGTGAACTTCCGCACCACCGGCCATGGGATTCGCCATGTCCATCCAGTTCACGAGGAGAATATTCATCGGCAGTAATTCCCGTTCAGTTAAAATCGTAAACTTATCATGGCTTATACCGACAGGACATTAACACCATATAAACAAAAACAGCAGTAAAAGCATACGTATGTCGTGTGTTCGCACCGGATAACTCCTCAGAGAAACCATACCGGTCATCCGGAACTGCGCCCTGCACATCGATATTCGGCAATGGCAACCGCGCCCGCCTCGATATAGGTCGTCCCATAGGAGCAGTCGCCGAGATTCTCACGGGACACTTCGACCCATTCGTGCCGCGCCACCCGCCTGAAATAATGCACATCGTCGAACCCGATCCGCCCGGAGAACAAAAGCTCGTCAAGGAATGGATTGTAGCCAAGGGGCATGGTGAATAGCATCGCGCCGTCCGGTTTCAGGCAGTTGTCCCTCAGATTTTCGAGCGCGGTGGGGATTTTTTCAGAATCTCGTTCATTGTCATCGTACCCCACGTGCTCGAGGGTAGAGATGCTGACAATCAGGTCGTAACGGCTGCCGGGGCGAAAATCCGCGAGGTCGAGGTTGATGACACCCGGCGCATATTCGAATTTGTCGATGACATCCCAGGTAACCGGGACATAGTGTGACAGAACGTTGCCCGCCTCGAGAATCCTCAAACCCCTGAACGATTCGACCGTTTTCAGAACGATGGGGATTTCGATCGCACGTTCGTTGTCCCAGGTGAAATTGTAGGGATGGAAAAAGTACCGGTATTCGGCGCCCCTGAATATGAATGTGCATGATTTTCTGAACCGAAGAAACGTCCGCGCGTAGATATGCCGCAGGGCGAAAACAGCCATCTTCCTCGCAAGGAACACCCATCCCTTTTCACGGCGGATGCGGCGCATCCTGTCCCGGATACCGGCCGCATACATGTTGATCGCCCTGACTGGAGCCGTCTTGCCTGTCCTGTCCGGATTCCTCATGGACCCCTGACGCCCTTCTTTTCCCCAATGCTGTAACGCTTGTAAGATACGCACTCGCGAGGGAAAATGCCAAGGAATACGGTTGCGGTGATCCCCCCTTTTTTTCGAAACATCTCATGTAATACGATTTTCTTAGGCGGGTACTAAAGTTTTCCGTGTCTATCCTTCCGTATCAATCTCACCCTTGATTTCGGTCCGCCTGGGTTTCCAGCCGAAGATGCTGATATTTCTGCCCAAGACCGCGTTAAACTCATCCACCCAGCGGTCGATGAGTTCTTTTTCGGCTTTTCTGCGATCCGGTTCGGACAGGTAGATCAGATCAGTTGTCGGGCTCGCTGTAAAGAAGTTGACGCCGCGGGGCCTGGTCACCCGTGCCGTAATAACACCGAGCTCATGGGTTTCGCCGGTGGCGAGGTTTGTCACAGAAGAACTTGCAGTGAGGGAAAAGGCGGTTTGCGGAAGCCTGATGAGGTAGGGGACCATGAAACTCGGTTTCCGGTCGACACGGTACGCCAGAATGGTGGCGTTGATAAGATAATTCGCCCCGAGGCGGATTCCCAGTTGATGGGGTCGTTCCGGATATGGTACGAGCTTCTGCTGGCTGAATACCCTTTCGACAGTTTCCCCGGGAACGACTTCCATGAAACCGGTGACACGCAGATTGTCCTGGAGCGAACGTTTCAGTTCCTCTTCATACATGAATGTCATGTCGCTTTTTGTAAAGTCCTGAAGCGCCACAAGGGAATTGCGTGATCTGACCACATCACCGACACGTTTTTTGACAAGGATCTTCCTGATAGCTCCCGGCGAGAGGGTCGGTATCCTGAACCGTACCATGACCGTCCGGCTGCTCACCGGGCCTCTCAGAGCGTAATCGACAGCCGCACTCATGTTCACACCCCCGACAGTACCAAGCCGTATTCCCGGGGCGAGGCTTATGATGGATTGACGTTTGGGTTGTTCAGTGAACACGGTTGCATTGCATTCGAGCAGACCGGAAAACCATCTGGTGATCGGAATATCCATCCCGGACGACAGGAGAAACTGATTCTGAAAAATCCCTGCGGACAAACCGCTCTCGTCGGACTGGCCGATACCAATATAACCGAAGCCGGTGTCATAAAACCGGTCTTTTGTGAATACCGTATCCTGTGGCGAGGCGCTGGGGAAATTCAGCAGGGACGCCGAGAGTGTCCACCCGAACCGTTTGAACCGGATATCCGCCGCTGTCTCGATACTGAATGCGGATTCTCCCCAGGAAAACGTCCTGAACCCGAGCGGTTCAGTTCCGTATCCCATCTGCTCAGGAATCCTGTACCTTCCCCCGATACTCATCCCCCGGAAGGCGTTTTCAAATCTCCGGGACAGACGGAAACCGATGACAACATCACCCGCACCTGTCTTGTCACCGCTTCTGTTACCCTGCGTGAACATGTCATCATAATAGGGTATGGAACCGCTCAGAGCCAGCCAGTCGGTCACTCCCACTTCGATTTCGGAGACACTCGTGAAAATCCGCGGGTCTTTCACACCGTACGTTCTGACGAGCACATTGTTTGCCGGGATATCTGAATATAACGATGTGTTCGACAGCCTGAGTATACCGCGCGCAGGAGTTGTGGACGGCACCGTCCTGAAAAACCCCCGGTCATATGTCCAGCCGTTATAACTGATCAGCATACACATACACGACACTATCATAAAGGTCCTTCCGGATTTCATCACCTTACCCCCCTTCCGACTGATCGAGATATTCGGTCATCTTATTCATGAGCGCTTCGGGGTCTGTATAAACGTAGGGAATGATCAGCACCTGGTTGAGGTGATAAAGCGCATTGTCGGGGTCTGGCGATTCTCCGGGGGAATAAAGTCCGAGCCTGTAATAAGCCTGCGCCAGGACAAGCTCGAGATCCCCCCTGTCGAGAAAGAAATCATGATCCTTGAGCGGAAACACATTCTCGAAATAATCGAGGTCGTAGGCCTTGAGGTATGTAATCAGACGCGAGTTCTCTCGTGTGGAGAGATAAGAACCGGCGATACCGCAAACCGTATCCACAGTATCGTTCAACGTCGCAATGAATTCGAAGCCATGATAAAAATCGACGAGTGCGCTGTCCGGGTGCTGACGCTGGAGAAGCGACCAGCCGCACCCGATATACGCATTCGGGCGCTCTTCGTCCATCGCCTTCGCAGTGAGAAATATCTGGTAGGCTTCGTCGAATTTATTCTGATTGTACTTGGACCACCCGGATTTAATCAGGCTGTTGTAATCCACCATTTTCTGGGCGGTTATTCCTCCGCCGCATCCTGCAAGAATAATCAGAATCATCAGTATGTTAGTGTTCGAACGCATATTGTGCCTCTACCTCATAAATAGCATTTTCCGAGTTTCCATGTGTTTCTCGGTAAGCACACGGTAGATATATACACCGCTCGATACTGTCCTGCCCTGATCATCGGTGGCATTCCAGAGGAGGCTATGGCTTCCCGCGGAATAATACCCGTTTGCCAGGACACAAACTTTCCTGCCGAGAATATCGTAAATTTCTATCGTCACTTTCCTGCCTGACGATTGCCGGAATGTAATGGTCGTCGAGGGATTGAACGGATTGGGTGTGTTCTGCTCGATCATGAATACATCAGGTCCCGGTTTCACCCGGACAGAGCTGCTTTCGGAAGTGGTATTGCCCACCCTGTCGGACACTGTGATCAGAATCCCGGCTTCAGTCTCTTCAAACAGTTCGCCGAAACTGACGGTGAACACCCCGCTGTCCGCATCGAACGACCAGGACAGATTTTCATCCCTATGGAGCACGCTCACTGACCCTCTATCGACTCCACTGCCGAAATCGTCCACGGTGAAACGCACCATTCCGTCAACAGATCCAAGAACAGTAACTACCGGCGGCGTCCGGTCGTATCCCAGCCTGAAAGTTCCGCCATGGTCGGTCTCACCATGAACAGCGCCGTCAGATACCGAACCACCGACAAACTCCCATCCGCCTGCTACAGCATGATATATGCCCGCACCGTCCGTTCTGCAGCAGAGCGACCACGATATGTCCAGGGGGGTTCCGGTTTCAAGGTTCACCGGAGCGAGTGTGTACACCTCGTCCTGAAACAACACCTCTGTGACCCCCATCTTGCCGGAAACATCCGGTTCCACCTTGTTCGCTACGAGAGTCAGCGTTTCAGGCACTTTGAGCGCGCCTTCCGGCACGGTGACCGCAACTTTCCCGAGAGAAATCTTGCCGCCGCCGGGTCCGAGACGACCGTACGCAAACGTCAGTGTATCCTGGACCGTTTTCCCGTCCTGTGTCGTGCCGGAAGCCAGGACGACCGCGTCACGCTGGAGACCGAGGCTTGCTGTGTATGGGAGGAGATAGCTGCCGTGATAATACCGGAGCGTATCAACCACTGTGGACACCCTGACCCTCGTGCTGTCCCCCACAACCAGGACTTCGAGTGTCGGTATACCGAGCAGGGGTAATATGCTCTTCAGGTAGATATCCATGTAATCGCTTTGCATGGGATTCCGGAAAAGTTTTATCGAAAATATGTTCTTCCAGATTGCACCGTAGACCTCTACCGTCACATTCATGGATGATACATGAACACCATCGGACACAGTCAAAGTAACAGTCTCCTCTCCTTCAAAGGTCAGCGAGGGAGAACAGAATCTGACTGTATGGGTAGACGTGTCGATTGTCACCGTCACACTGTCGTTCCCCGATACCGACCAGGTCATTCCCCAGTCGGGAGTATCGGCGTCATAGTAGTAATCATCGAGATCGATGTCGAGCGAATCGCACATCCCTGCTTTCACCCGAACCCGGCCGAGGCCGCCCGCAACCGACGAACCGTCAACGGGGACGCTAAAAACAAGCGTGGAATCACGGGCAGTTTCGCCGAAGGGATTTTCAACATAGAAATACACTTTCTCCCAGCCGGTCCACTCCCCGGAACTGGTGAAATACAGCGGTTTCGAATGGATATCAGATTCGGTCTCATAATCGATCTCTATTTGCATGTTCCCCGTCCAGCTCCAGGTCAGGAGGGAATCGGGAAACTGGGGATCCTGCACATACCGGTCGAGATCGATAATCGCCCTCTGCCCGGTGACAAACCCGACTTTCGATGGCATGTCCAGCACCGGTTTCGATATTCCGAGCACCGTAATCACACAGTCGTCGCTCGCGGACTTGCCGTCGGAATCGGTAACCGTAAACACCAGCCGGTCGGGGCCTGAGGAATCAGGATCGGGCGCGCCGAGCCTGACTGTGTGTATCATTTCATCGATGTCCGCCACGACGAGATTATTCCCGTTCGCATGAGCGTACGTCCACGCCATATCAGCATCGGTGTTGTCAACGTCGTAATAATAATTGTCGAGGTCTATCCAGTTCATGATCGTTCCCGCCTGAATCGTCGTATCGGGAATCGCAGCTGCAATCGGCGTACCGTCAGCAGGACCGATGAAGACAAGGAACCGTGTCGAGGCATCATGACCGTCTGAATCGGTCGCTTTCACCGTCATCATATCCCAGCCCGGCCGGTCATCGAGGTCGTACAGGTAAAGCCTGCCGGTAATCGGGCTCACAAAAACGCTGTCCACATCGTCGTAATCCGAAAATGTAAAGGTCAACTGGGCATCTGTGCCATCGGGATCGTCCACGTAATCCCAGAGGATAAGGCTCGAAGAGGACTGGTTCTGGGGAAATCCGATTTTCTGAATCTCTGACCAGACCGGCGGATCGGTAAGCGGTGTGACCGTCGCGGTCAACGAGGCCGTGTCAGAAAGACCGGAAGGGTCTGTGGCGGTGAAAACAAGAACCTCGCTCCCGAGATAGCTGTCTATCTCAGCGATAGTGACTGATAAACCACTGACAGCGACGGCGAAATGTACTGACGGTTGCACTGTCAGGGTCAGAACGTCCCCGTCAGGGTCGGTGACATACTGCGACATGTTGAGGGTAGAGGATCTGCCCCGGACGAAGGTTACATCGGGCAGGTCTGAAAAGACCGGCGTATCGTTCACCGGATAGACTCTTACCGGGGTTCGCTGGGTATCGCTGCGTCCCAATCCGTCCCGAACGGTCAACTCAAGGTAATCGATTCCGAAGAAATTTCTGACTCCCATGATCTTGAGCGTATCTGCCGGTATGTTCGTCGTCAACCAGGTCAGATTATTGCCCGTGCGGATATCCCAAGCAAGATCAGCAAAAGGATCGTCGGCATCTGAAACGATTGCGGGCAGGTAGAAAGCGACATGCAGGGAATCCTCGTAAATAAAGAGAGTATCCGGCATCACAGCCCTGTTGAACACGGGAGGATGATCCACAGTCACACTGAGAACATCCGAATCAAAGGAGGGCTGGTCGACGGTGCCGACAGAGAAGGTGATATTCTCGTAACCCTTGAATGCCGGAGGGGCGGTGAAAGTCACGATATGCGACGCGGGATCGATTGAAACACCGACATTGAGGTTTCCGGCGGCCAGCCAGTTGAAATTCCCGTCGGGAATCGACGGCGATTCGATATTGTTATCGAGGTCGAGCGACGTATCTGTCGTCCCCGGCGTCATCATGATATCCGGCAGCGGCGGGTCGATTTCGAAACCCGAAATGTTGATGGAGCATGATTGGAATGTTTTAAAGAAGAAGTCGTTGCTTTCACGAGGCTTATAATAACGTGATCTCCTCGCATAGTACTGGTCGTCATCCAGCGATATGGTCAGGTTTTCTCCCGGTGCTTTCGCTACCAGTTTGAATGTGCATGCCACACCGTACCTTAACTGTGAAACAGGCCTGCCGGAACCGAGATCGGGGCCGGACTGCTCGATGTAATCAAGCTGCCAGCCGGGAATTCTGTTGTTGTCAGCCCGGGTGGAATCGCCATGGGTATAGTTGCCCACAAGGTCGATCAGTGCGCCCTGCGCGGGCTTCATGAAGATACCCTGGATAAATGGAATTAATGACCCTTCACGTGCCCTTCCCTGACTGACTATATTGAAATACCTTTCATCAACAGTCAGGTAGATTTCGATACCGGTCACCGTTTCTTCTCTGGGATTGTTCAGATAGACGTCGACACTGATCGTATCGCCGATAGAGGAGTTGATTGACGTCACCCCGCCATTTTCCATGCCGGTGCCGCTTTTGTAAAGCGACACATTGATGGTACCCGGGATGATACCTTCCATATCGGCGGTCGACATTTCCGGAGAAATCACAAGGCAGAAAAACACAATCAGCCCGATAATCCCATATGATATGGTACGCATGTATTCCGTTTCCTCAGGCCTTTTATGCCAGGCAAAATGTATATGTTTATCACTTAAAGAGCAAATAACATGCCAGTAAAACCCGCGGAAACACGCCACCCGGAAAAGCCTTATTCCCCGACATACACCAGTACAGAGAGTTTCCCGTAACCCGGATTATTCAAAATTAATAAGAAATATAGAAAAATTTTTCCCGGCCGGAGAATTTTTTTCCCGGACAATTCTTCAATGAAGAAAGGGCTCTCCACGGAGGCGAGCCCTTTCCTGTAAATCCGCTGCTGCATGTGAAGTTACTTCAGAAGCAGCATTCTCTTGGTTGACTGGAAGCTGGAGGCCTGGATGCGGTAGAAGTAGATACCGGCCGAGACCTTGTTGCCTCCCTTGTCGGTCGCATCCCAGGCGACGGAGAATCTACCCGCCGGATAGTATCCGGACACAAGGGTTATGACATGACGTCCGAGGATGTCATAGACCTTGAGGGTCACTTCACCGCTTTCCGGGAGCGCGAAGCTGATAGCCGTCATCGGATTGAACGGGTTCGGGAAGTTCTGGGTCAATTCGAATGTGACCGGCAGAACCTCGTCAACACCCGTAGCATTTTCGACGACGAGATTGTTGATCAGCATCCTGCTGTCGACAACGGCGGTTTCCGAGATGCCGAGCACCGACGGGGCGAAGATACTGGATCTGACCGCCCTGAAGGTCACCTCGGCGAGAATGCCGTCGCCTGCGAAGGACTCACTACCGTATCCGGCGTTGGCCAGACCGACTGTTTCGGTGCCGACCACCGGGAACGAATACGTGTTGTCGCTGAGGAAATCACCTTTCGTGATACCCTCGAACGCCAGCATATCCGTATCATACTTCATGTTGACAAAGTACCCGCGGACATCGCCAGCGCTGCGAAGCATAACCTGGACGGTGTACGTCTTGCCCGCCGAAAGTTCGGACGGCAGACCGACGAATTCGACCATCGTCTTCGCATTGTTCGTCTCACCGCGGACAGCCGGTTTGTAGCGCGGCTGAGCGCCGGATGTGCCGACGAGGATGTTCTTCGTCGCCATCGTCAGGTCATTGATCTCAACCTTGCCGCTCTCGTCGATATCAGCCCACTTGTAGTTGTTATACTCTTGGGTACCGTCGTTCCAGTAAATGTGCGACGGTGTGGCGAGATAGGCATCCTTGATCCTGCTCAGGTCATTAGGCTCGATCTGGTTATTCGGCCATACCGCAGAGAGGGAATCGGTCCAGCCGTAGCAGTCACCGCCGAGAAGCGTGCCGAAATCGACGGTCAGCGAATCGAGACCGGGGTAAACCGATATCTGTCTGAGATTAGAGAGATACCGGTTGTACTTGATCACCAGATCCCACTCGCCGGACGGTATCTGCTTGAGATGGAAGTTACCGCCGCCATCGAGCTTGTACTGGACGCCTGCAGGAGAGTACTCCGACGCGCCTAATGTAACCGTGCTGTCGGTATAGACCTTGCCGTCATTGGCGCTGATGAAGGTCACATCCGACGTCGGTACATAGGAGCCGCGTTCCCTCAGCTCGAAGGTCACAACGTAATCTGTTGTCTCACGGCCTTCAAGCTCGACAGTACCTCTGACATACCCTCTCGGCAAGACGCTGATATTGCTGTTGAAGATGTCGATCGGGATCCTGTTGCCATCGTTTGAGAACTCGGTCACCCAGCCGCTGCCGGGCTCGTTCACGAAATTGATGGCTGTCGAGGCTTCCTGGGCGTTGAGTGTTCCCTTGCAGACGATCCGGAACGTGGCAATACCGGAACCCAGGTCGTCATCTTCGATAATGTCCATTTCGGTACCGTTGTTGAACGCCGTGGCATGGAGAATCCACCGGTTGTTCGTGGTGTCGTTAATCGCCTCGTTCGCGATGAGGATACCCGCGCCGGGCACCGTATCGGTAAACGGCGAGGATAGAGACACGACATCGAAGAAGGTTTTGTCAACGGAAATGTAGAAGTCCATGATATCGAAATTCATCCCCTCGTCGGCGGCGCGGACGGTGATAGTCGTCGTATCGCCTTCGGACGGGGTGAATATCATCGGGACCAACATGGCGTTCCGCTGCGCCGGATCGTTGGTGTCGCTGATATTCTGCAGGGTCAGCACACCGGGAGCACGGTACAGGAGCTCGGTGCCAGTACCAAAATTATTCGCGTCGTCTTCAATGCCGATATACACCCAGTATGTACCCGCAGCGAGATCAATAGCAGCCCCAGCAATAGGGGTAGTATATCTGAGGTCGGTTTCCGAAGGCAGCCTGATGGTCATGTCGTAATATGTGGCAGTGTCTTCATTCAGCCAGTTGTAGGTAACATGAGCAGCACGAGTACCGTTATCACTGGTGAGAACGTATGCAGAACCGTTCGTTGCACCAGCAACAGCAACAATAGCTGCAATCGAAGATACCGCATCACCGGTCGTCGCGGACGTGGAAACGAGGAAGATACCCACCGTTGCGTTGTCGTCGATATCGAACGCGTTGAACCGCATCCGGTAAGTCTCGTCGCCGTTGATGGTCACACCTTCCGTGGGCGGATCGAAGAGACGGGCGAACGGAATGCCGTTAGCGAACTCGATCTTGGTGAGCGTATCGGTCGTCTGAAGAAGACCGCCGTCTCCGAGACCGACCACACGAACCGTACCATCGGTCTTGTTTTCGTCGATGATCGCATACAGATGATAGAACCCGGCGACCAAAGCCTCGTCATCCGGAGTGAATGTCGTATCGTCCGAGAGTTTCCAGGCATAGTATGAAAGACTCTGTGTCTCGGGCTGTTCGAGCAGGCCGGTGACAATACGATGAGCGCCGTTTAAACCGCCTGTCGCATCCGAACGTAGCGTCGTCCCATCGTCTGACGCGTAATCGGCCAAACCGTCACCATCATCCTGGTCGATATAGAACTCGATGACGGCTTCATCGTCGATATCGCTGTCACCGGAGATACCTGATTTAGCCCAGTTGAGCATGATGACATCCATTGAAGCTGTATCAATGGTGACATTTGCGTCACTGTTGGTATCCCTGGATTCAGTATTGTACTCGGTCAGCGCATCGATAATCAATTTGGGTGAATGCAAGAGCGTGATGGTCTCACTGTCGGAATCATCGCTGCCCTTGGATACGAGCAGACTCTGGTGCTTGCCGTCGTTTGCGACCGCGTAGATGTAATAAGTCCCCGCATTGACATAGGAACCGTCGGCAGCCGGCAGGAGATTCCAGTTCCACATGATGAGGCCGTCTACGTCCTCCTGGTTTTCATAGAGTGTATCGACAAGCCGGGTGGCGTTGCGAAGGCTGTCGACAACCACTGATCCCATTGAACCGTGGGTCACCAGGTTGCTTGCCGCGGTCAGACCCGCATTGGTCGAATAGAACAGAATGACCCGTGCATTGTCGTCAAAGTCGTCGACACTGACATACAGATCGGCTTCCGTCCTCGTATCGGTTCCGACAAACGTATTATTATACCGTTTATACAATCCGGTGTCGACGGTCAGGTTGAAGTCATCGAGATCCGTACCGGAATTGTCGAAGCCTCCGATACCTGTATAATCCCATCCGACAAGCCGCACTGCCGGATAATGAAGCACATGGACCTGTCCCGAACGGGCGAGTGGGAAATCACCGGTCAAGCTGCTGGTAATAAAGAAGTAATAATTACCCTCAGGCAGACCGCCGGTGGCAATTCTCCCGTTATCGCCCTCGCCGCCGGAATCACCTTCATTGAGCGTGTAAATGCCGCCATTGTCGAAATCGATGGAATACAGAATACCGTTCTCGACCTCGTTCAGGTGACTCAATGTCGAATCGGTCGTCGCCCATAACGTATAGGTGACTTCATTCAGGTCTGTGCCGTCCAGGGTGACAATGATACCATCCACACCAGCAGCATCCTTGTCTTCAACAAGGTCCGGAAGGGCGCCGAACAACTGTGCGGCTGTCGTCGGGTATTTTTCGCCGTACGTCTCGGTGGTGTCGTTGTCGCTCGCGAAGTTAGACTGCATCGCCACGATCTGGAGGTCTCCCGCACCACGGAACGTCACGAAAGGTCCGTTGCCGTCAGTGATGTCAGTCTCATCTGTATCTGCGAAATTGATGGTGTAATCATCGGGCGTAAGCGTCGGCGAACTCGATGATTCGACGGGGAACATCACCCAGAGTTCGTCATTCGCTTCAATATCAGCTGTCGCAATCGTAATCGCGATAGTCGACTTGTCCGTCGCGGTCGTATTTGTATGGACCGCAAAGGTCCCAGTTAAGTTCGTGTTCCAGGACAATGCGATTTCACTCCGGATGCCGCTGTCACCGTTGACATCGGCGACAGTCACACCCGTGGGCAGTGTAATCGTCAGGCCCGGCGTTGCTTGACTATTTGCGGCAGAAAACTTGATATACAACGTCTGCCAGTAGTAATTATCGTCTGTCGCACCGCCAGAGCCATTCACATACGCACCTTTCGGCACCTGGCTGGGCGTGACGGTAAATATCGCCTGTGCAAGCGCATTTCCCGCCCCAACGATAATCAGAAGCATGATAAGTAACAGAGTCATTTTTGATCTCATCTGGTATTCTCCTTACATATTTTCTACGTGCTGCTTGAGAATTTAAAAGATAAAAACATTCGGGTACATTCGCACCCTTCCCTTTTACGTTATCGATTCAGTAACTGTGAACGTGAACGCTTCTGTCATGTAAGGTAACGAACCTATTCATGAAAAACCATAGGCATTTCCCTCCTATCGTTTGCTTAATACATTTTGTTTTTAGACAAGTAGTTACGCGATTCATCCTGTGCTTTTTTCAATAATCGGATTTACGAAATGTCTGTCATTTTTTCGTTTTATCTATATATGGTATCGGGAAATATCTCCTAAACTTTAGATTTTTTTTGAATTTTTTCTCTTTGTCGGGAATAAGCATATTGTTACTTACATAATTTATTTTCAATGTATTCCTGTCATTATCCTCTTCCGGTAAACATTATGTTGCCGCATAAAAATTATGCACATTTAATGCCAAGAGTATTCAAGCGGCTTAAAACACAGTCTTACATTTCCTGAATGTGACGCTTATTCCTTGTATTAACTGATTGTTATGCTTTATTTATAAAAAATCACCATGACTTTTGCACATCGACCGCACACTCACGCACCCAGCACAATTTGTCCTGCATTTATGGAAACTTTTTCCGGTTTTGTCAGATAAGACGTCTTCTCACCATCAATCACCGGTTCTTAACCGCACTTTTTCTGATACAGTTGATGTACAATATCGGCTCGGTTCCTGACATTATTTGTATAATTGAAAAAAAATACTTGACAGTATAATAGATTACACATATATTTGCATGTAATGAGTTACACATACTGTTCGGGTACTCGTTACTGTTATCGGTCATGGCCGTTATATCTTTACTTACTCTGGCGTAATGGAGGCACTTTATGACTAAATGTTTGACGCTTCGGCAGTCGGCGGTTTTGTCATTTATCAAGGAATTTGCCCACGAGAAGGGATATCCGCCCACAATCCCCGAAATTCAACATGAATTCGATATTAAATCACCGAACGGCGTCAATAACCACCTCAAAGCCCTCATCCGGAAAGGCTACATCAAACGTGATTCTTCACGGGCCCGTGCACTCGAAATAGTCGGGAGACAGCACGGCCTCCCGATTGTGGGCACAATCGCCGCAGGAAGCCCGATACTTGCGGAAGAAAATCTCGAAGGGTATTTCACGCTTTCCGATGTGTATGGTGACTCCGGCGGTGTATTCATGCTTCATGTGGATGGTGACAGCATGATAAACGCGGGAATTTTCGATGGGGATTATGTTATTGTCCGTCAGCAGCAAACGCTTGAGCCCGGTGAGATCGGCGTAGCCTTTATCGACGACGCGGCAACGGTGAAACGAATTTACTGCGATGGCAATATCGTAAGTCTCGTTCCGGAAAACGACACCATGAATCCCATCACAATCACCAGGACGGATCCATCGTTCAGTATCGGAGGAAAGGTCATCGGTGTCATCAGGCGATTGTAGGAGCTGATATTCTGGAAGGAGGACGGCTGCAGCATTATCCGACCCCGTTTTGTCACCAGTTAATAAGATTCCATCATGAACGAATGGTACAAGGCATGCCGCCGAGCCGCAGCACTTATTCATAAAACCATTCCGGAACCGTACAGGCAGCGGACATTTTCCGGTATTATCGGAGATATCAAGGCGCTTCCGGCGAAAAAAGCACTGTCACTTGTCTCGCGGAAAAAGGGTATCGGTTTACAGTATGCGTACCTGTATCTTCGCGAGGGCATAGATGGGGGAAGGGGCTATCAGGCGTGCGCGGCCGAAGCGTTGTCTTACGTCCTTGGAGAATACAAAAATAAAATTATCCGCGGCCGTATCCTCGATGTGGGATGCGCCGTCGGGGTGACCGCCGGAGTCCTCTCGCTTGAGAACGTCACCGGGTTCGATTTATTCTCCGATCTCCTCATCGCCGCGAAAACAGTCGATTCACTGACCATGCGTTCCAATCGGTACGCTGTCGCCGATATGACTCATGACTGGCCTTTCATGGCAACATTCGATACCGTGGTCTGCGGACTGGTGTGCCATCATCTGAAAACCCAGTCTGAGAATGTCACCTTTTTTTCCAGTGCAAACCGGGTCCTGAACCAATCCGGCTCTCTGGTCATCACACTGCCGTCAGGCTCCATCGCCCGCCCTTCGCAGCTCGGCACACTGAATCGAGGTCTCGAGCATTTCGGTTTCACCATCAACAAAGATTTTTCCGGGCTTGTCGTTTCTACCGACTCGGTACAGTCACTTTTCTGGATGTTTCTGATAACCGCCGAGAAAGTATCCAATGAGACCGGCGATCTGTTCATTGACCCGGATTTTGGATTTCCGCTCTACCGGACCCCGGTCAGCCGTGAGGAAAAAGGCGATCAAGCGCGTAAAAGCATCTGCATGGAAAGAACCGTCCGGCACACGCGCTTCAGGCTCATACCCCTGGACAGACTACTCAAAATCAATGGAGACGATGTTCTCGTTTACGACATTGTCAAAAGACTCTGATCGGTGAACATTTCACTGGCGGATTTTTTTAAAGTGTATGGAGCCATAAACCCCGCATCAGTTATTAAAAAAGGGGACGCACACGGAAATACATTCCGTGCGTCTCCCCTGTCATCATATAATAATGAACGCTCGGTTAAAGAAATTTGTATAGTATAGTATTGTTATACTCTATTGTATAATCCAAATACGACCAGGTCCGGATGGTAATTTTTATTCCCGTATCGAAAGACCTTGATTCTTCAACATCGCACGGAACGATTCATGGAATTCATTCAGATCGTCCCTGGTCAGTGTACGGTCATCATGTCCCAGACGGAACCGGAATGTATAACTTGCTTTCCCATCCGGCAGACCTTTCCCGTCATACAGGTACAGGAACGAATGACTCCTTTGAATCGGGTGGCTGAACCGGTTCACAATCCCGGCAAGATCGTTATAATTCATGGTCTTATCCGCAACGATCGAAAAATCCATCCAGGAACCCGGATAGACGGGGATTTCTTCGTAGTCGATAACCGGATACCGTGGACCGGAAAGACGATCCGCATTCAGTTCAAACCAGATGATCTGCGTCCCTTTACCGAAAACGCTCAGTGTTTTTTCGGTGAGACAGCCGATCTGCCCGACCGCATTCACACCGCACATGATGTTCATGAAGGCGCCCTGAACCTGCCAGGGGGTCAGAACCGTTTCCGGTGCCCGAAATTCCGGCGATTCGGCGTTTGTGATGACGAACAACTCCTCGACAACTCCTTTTACCATAAGGAAGAGGTCTTTGAGCTTGCCGACCTTTTCCGACTGGTAGACGATCCCAGCACAATGCATCCTTTGTTCCCTTCCATCGGGAGCGGGATAATGGACATTCCCGATTTCATACAGGGCGAAATAATCTTCATAGGCGCTGTTCGATTCGACAAGCGCAAGGAGGTTCGGCATCAGTTCACGCCGTATCCGGGTGTTGTTTTCGGCCGCGGGATTCCGTATCACCAATGTTTCCCCCGGGTCATAGTTTATACGTTTCAGCCAGACATCGTCGTACCATGTGTAGGTGTGTACTTCGGTGAATCCCCTGGCGGTGCTGAGAAAACGGCGGATTTTGTGATCCCTGAGGAGCGGTTCATTGAAAGGATACTGACACATCTCAATGTCAGGCATGGAGGGAGTGATGTTGTCATAGCCGTATATGCGCGCCACCTCTTCAATGATATCGTTTGGAATTGAGATGTCACGTTTGCTGCGGTAGGGAGGGATTTTCACCCGCAGGTCGCCATCGGCGAGAGCGCATTCAAATCCGAGCGATGTGAGAATGGAGACAATCCGTGAATCGTGTATTTTCATTCCGATCGCCGTGGAAATCCGGGAGGTTTTCATATGAAGAATTCGCTCTTCTTCGCCGGTATCGCCGCAACAGGTCAACTGCGAGTTTATGTGCGGTGTCTGCCCCGCATCTTTCAGGAGCTGCACAAAACGCCTGATCGACAGCGCCATATTGAAGGGTGGCTGTCCTTTTTCAAACCGCATGCTCGCATCGGTCCGGATATTGAGGCGTAACGAGGTTCTGCGGATACGGGCCGGATTGAAGTTTGCGCTCTCGAGAAGCACCCGCGTGGTATTTTCCTTGATTTCTGACTCCTCGCCGCCCATTATGCCGGCCAGGGCAATCGGGCCCGCGTGGTCACAGATCATCAGATCCTCGGGCATCATGTCACGTCCGACACAGTCCAGCGTCCTGAATGTGCCCTTCGAACCGAACGGCCTCACAATCACATCCCGGACACGAACGCCATCGAATGCATGCATCGGCTGACCGAGCTCGCACATGATGAAATTGGTCAGGTCCACGACAAGGTTTATGGGACGAAGTCCTATGGAAAGGAGCAGATACTGCATGGTGAGCGGTGAATACGTCTGCCTGAGCCCGCCGATGTCAAGACAGCAGTATCCCGGGCAACTCTCGAAATCCTCGATCCGCAACGGGAATGGGTCAAGCCCCTTCCATTCCGACGGATCGGCAACGGCAAGCGGCTTGAGTTCACGGTTGTATAGTGCCGCAAGCTCACGGGCGAAGCCGTAATGGCCCCAGAGATCGGGCCTGTGGGTGATCGTTTTATTGTCAACATCGATGATGAAGTCCTCGGCGGGAACTTGGTTCGCCAGTTCGGTGCCCGGCTCAAGGTTTTCGGGAAACGCCATGATACCCACATGCGATTCCCACCATCCCAGTTCGAGGGGACTCAGGAGCATACCCTGGCTCATACGGCCATAAACCTTCTGCTCCCTGACGGTGAAATTACGTGCTATCGTCGTCCCCGGCGCGGCGAAAGCCGACTTAAGTCCGATCCTCACATTGGGGGCGCCGCACACAGTGCAGGCAGTTTCTGTGCCGGTGTTCACGGTCACATAGAACATTACTTTTTCTGCATCACCAGTGTCTATCGGCTCAACACCGGTGATCTCCCCGACAACGATTTCTTCAACGGAACGGCTGATTCGTTCGACACCCTCGACCTCGGCCGTGGACATGGTGAGTTGATGGGCTATTTTCTTCGGTTCAAGCGCCGGAATATCGACATACTGTTTTATCCAACCAAGCGATAATTTCATTGTTTTTGCGTCCTTATCCTGTCATCTGCCATTATTACATGAATGTCGTTCATACCGAGGCGGTGAACTGCCTGAGCATCCGTATGTCCCCGCTGTTAAAGAGGCGTATCCGGGGGATGCCGTATTTCATCATGGCGAGCCTTGTCAGGCCAAGCCCGAATGCAAACCCGCTCCATTCCTCGGGATCGAGCTTCCCCGCTCTGATGACGTTGGGGTGGACCAGCCCGCAGGGCAGAAGTTCAAGCCATCCCTCGAACTTGCACGACTGGCAGCCGGTACCGCCGCAAATGAGGCATTTGACATCCAGTTCGAAACCGGGCTCCACAAAGGGAAAATAGCCGGGCCTGAGCCTCGTGTCCACATCCTTATGAAAGATCTGGTGCAGGAGCAGTTTCATGACGCTGATCAGGTTTGCAATCGAAATGTTCCGGTCGACCATGAGACCCTCAAGCTGATAAAACGTGTTTTCATGATTCGCATCGATTGTTTCATACCTGAAGCACCGTCCCGGAGCGATCATTTTCATCGGTGCTCCGTACTTTTCCAAAGCCCGGACCTGAACAGCCGAGGTCTGTGTCCGCAGAACCATACCGTTCGTCAGCCAGAAAGTATCCTGCATTTCGCGGGCCGGGTGATCGAACGGTGTATTGAGCGCATCGAAATTATAGTATTCGGTTTCAACATCATATCCGGTTTCAACGGTAAACCCCATACTCATGAAAATCTCTTCGAGTTCCATCTGCACAAGAGAAATCGGATGAAGTGCTCCGATCGTCCGCCCGGTACCGGGAAGGGTCATGTCGATGGGGGAGACCCGTGCGGAAGGACCGGCGTCGCTGAATCTGTGTTTCGCGTCAGAAAGCGTCTGTTCCATGAGGATTTTCAGATCGTTAAATCCCTTCCCGAACGCCCCGCGCGTCTCAGGGCTCATCGTCCTGAAATCGATACCTTTTCGGAGTTCGGTGAGCAGCCCTTTTCTTCCCAGATACCTGATCTGTTTTTCCTCGACATCTTTCAGCGACTGACACTCGTTCATATCACCAAGAAACCGACGTTTCAGTTCTTCCAATATATCCATTGTACCTCCGGAACCTCATGTTGTGCTCATGTACCTTATCTATGATCGCCTCCAGGCACATCCATCATTGTACCGGGCGGAAGTGACATAACTGGTACTGAACCAATGACCTGTGAGTTAATTTTAATAAAAACGAAGTGTTTCAATATAATGAATTACAGGAGGCGAATCAATTCAATAAATATTGGTGATTCAGCGGGAAGTGGTGGAGAATCAGGAGATAATCCGGTAATCTCTAACTGGTCTGGGCTTTCCTCAACATTGACTGGAGCCTCATTTTCTCTTCAGGATCGTGATCATGTTAAGGGTGATTCCCCCTTTTCAGCCATGCTGAGAATGATATCTGTCAATAGGGCCCCCAGGACGTGATATGTCCGATGAGCGGAGTAAACGGGGGCTGTCCCGAAGGAGTTCCCAGAGCGGGATCGTACAGATAGACGCGGGTCGGGGGATTGTATCCTGTCCGCTGCACCCAGGCGAGTTCACCGAGCTGGATACCGATGTTGCGGAGATTTCCCGCCATGACCGCTCCTTCAAGATGAACCGTCGAACCGAATTTTGTGAGCGTCTTGCCCCCCCAGTTTTCGATCAGGTCGTCACAGTTCGCCCAGGGATCTTCGCTGTCGTTGGGAAGATTGAATCCCGCCGCCGTTTTGTTTTCCCAGTCGTCATATATATCGGTACCGCTCCAGTCATACTTGTGGTCGCCGTTACGGTCGACCCAGTTATACTCATCGACGGTCGGTGCTCCATCAACCAGAGCGGCGTTTATAGTCGTAGTAACTGCGACCGGCCTGTCATTTTTGTTATTATACAGTTTGGGGCTCGTATCGCTCCAGGCACTGCTGAGGATATAGATACGATGGATGGTCATCACAGAGGCGCCCTGCTTGTTGACAGTGTTGAAATCTCCCTTGATATAAACTGTCGAGTTACTCGCTATCATCAGCCTGTTCCCGCCAAGGTTCGAGGCGTTGTAAAAACGGGTCGGCGTATTGCAGTATATGAGCCCGTTTGCGGGCCAGTTACCGGCTGTGATCATGGTACCTACATTGATATCCTCGACCACATGGTTCATCTGCTCGTTGTAATTGTATATGGTATCCTGGTCACACCACGACGGATAGTCATTATGTGAATTGATCGTGATATGAAGTATGGCGTTCGTGTCGTAAAATCCGCCGGGGTCGAGGCTCCTGACCGGCGGCGGTGATTTAAAGGGGACAAGGTCAGCAACGACACCGCCCCAGAGAGGCCGTGCCCCGAGTGTATGGTGATTCCAATTGGGGTTTTTCGAGTCAAAGGCGATGCCTTCCGAGCCCCGTGGGGTGCCGGGGAGCATTTCCACCCAGATACCCGAATCCTGATCGTCCTTGGTAATCAGGCAGGCCCCGCTCACATCGGGGCGTCCCCAGGCGTCACGGCTGCGGATGATATTCGCCGTGGCAGTGAACTGCGAAGTATTGACAGAAAGGGTCGACCCCGAGGGTCTCACATAAAGGTTCCCGTTGGCGTGCACCTTGCCCCTGATCTCCTGCGAAGCGCCGCGCACAAATTCTCCCATATCGCGTGAGGCGAAGTATGAGAACTGGAACATGGTCTCGAGCTCGCCTTTCGCCCTTACCCGTTTGCGAATGTTGCCGAACCAGCCCTCGGCCTCGATCTCAAATGAATTTTCGGTCGAGTAATACACGCGGAACAAAAAACCATGGGGCAGGTCAGTATTGATCATGGGATCGTATCCCTCCCCGGTCGACCACTCCCAGACATAATCGCCATCGTCGTTTACATAGTAGTTTTCAAGGGTGGTTTCGAGAAGACGCTCGCCTGTTTCGGGATCGTCCTTGTTCAATGTATGAGTGGTTTTCAGAAAGCCGGAGTTGATGAATTCACGGTACGCCACCTTGACACCGATCTCGGCCATATTCAGCGCCTGCGTGGCTTTTTCATAATTACGCGAAAGGGCGTTGTTGGTTCCCGAGCTTACCAGAACCCCGACACTGAGGGCTGTCAGCGACAGGAGGATGACAAGCACCAGAACCAGCGCCATCCCGCGCTCGCCATTATGTTGCGTTTTATCGTAATTGTCCATTACATACAACCTCAATGATCATTCGGCAACAATGGTAATATTCTTCGGTATGACAAGCGAATGCAGCTCGATCCGCTTGTAGGCGTCTCCGAACACCGGATCGATATAACCGTCGAGAGGCTCGGGGCTCATCTCCCGCAGGGTAATCTCAACCATGCGGATATCGGATATGACATCGGGAACATCGACCCAGTCTCCGCTTTTCAACTTGAAACGAACCTGAAAATTGTCGATATCCCCGGCAAGAATCATGGCACCGTACGGTCCCTGCGTGAGAACCATCAGATTTGAACGTCCCTCGTCATCGACCTTCACGAAGAAGCTAAAATGACTCACAACCGATACGATACTTCCTGAAGGATATTTATGCTGAAGTTTATTCGTCGGGTTCCATGGCGGATAGGCATCGTGGTATATATGCAGATCGCTTGCCATTTTTGTACTCATAAATACTTCCTGCCACCCATTGGGCGGATATGAAATCACAATAAGGTCATAATCCTCGATACCTTCTGAAGAGCTTACTTTGATCTGGGATCCTAAATTGCCCATCGCCTGTGTGGTTGAGACCACAAGAGACTTGAAACTCGATAGGATACACAGCGAATCCGAATACGAACTCCCGCCGTCGAAATTATCAATAATCCGAAAACCCGCTGAGGGCGGAACGCCGTTCCCTGTCAGGCGCACACGGTCGGTGACGTATTTCATTGCCCACCGGAGTTCCTGCTGCATCTCTGAGGTTGTCCTGCCTTCGTTGAAGTTACGCGTCTGAATGACGAAAAACTGAAACGCCCCGTAAACCAGTATCATCGCTATGACAGTGGCGATCAGCAGTTCGACAAGCGTCATGCCGCTGTCGCCGCCCGGGTTATTTCGTGCAGGAATCATTGAGTTCATGCGCTCTTTATGGTTATGTACATGTAAGGTCATTGTATACAACCTTCCGGGTAATCTCTCACCATCAGTTGCTTTCATCGATGCAGACCGCCGCAAGAATCACCTGGCGCGCGGTGCCGTCGGCGTCTTCCCACTCAACGGTCGAGGTAATCAATTTCGCCTTCTCAATGGGATTGACATCCTCGACTGCCCAGAACTGGTAAAAAACACCGGCAGAATCTCCGGTTTCGTTGGTCGGATTGAGTGGATTCTGATAGGAGCCGTCATTCACCAGGGGACTGGTATAGCCCGCAAACAGCAATTCTTCAATCTTGTTCTGTGCCAGAATCACCGCCTGGGTATGCCGCTGGGTGAGAAAATTAGTGTTGAGAATTCCGGTGAAAATTGAGCTCATCATGCCCATGCCGATAATCAGGACGAAAGTCGCCATGATGATTTCAATAAGGGTGAAACCCCTCTGGTCACGAACGTTCATTGGATGGTCTCCCTGATTCGTCCGGTCACCAGGGTGACCTCGACCTTTGTTGTATCCGCGGTCCCGTCTGTCAGCCGTACAATCCCGATGGTCTGGCCGGTGGGCAGGCAGTTTTTGTCGAGTTGCCCGTATTCGTCAAAGACCGCCAACTGGTTGAGAAAGGAGATTTCCGTAAAAGATACCCCGCTTTCAAGCTGGTACGGATTGCCGATAACCGTTTTTGTACTGTAAGGATCCTGAACAAGATGAAACGACCCGTCCACGAAGAACTCGACGCCGTGGAGGCTGCCCTGGTTTATCGCCTTCATGCGGGCAAGATACAGTGTCGAGGTCACCGCGGACGTGCTCGTGCGCATCTTGTTCTTGGTGAATATCATGTTCATATTCGGAACTGCTATGGTCCCGAGTAATCCGATGATAAATATGACAATAAGCAACTCAAAGAGTGTAAAGCCACTGTCATGTCTGTTATTCATCGTAAACCGCTCTTTCAAACATTCGGGATTCATACCGGTTAATGTATGCCGTTTGCTTCAAGAAAAATGTGATACACGTAACAAATTGGTATGTTTTTTTCATTTTTATACATCATCACGCACATTTACACCATTTGTT
>Ga0315284_10003191_pt1 | contig 23282 bp, 20 predicted proteins | sample YL17G09_16_MG_FD_203696 | JGI IMG/M metagenome (GOLD analysis project Ga0315284, IMG submission 203696) | Sediment microbial communities from Yellowstone Lake, YNP, Wyoming, USA - YL17G09_16 | ecosystem: Environmental > Aquatic > Freshwater > Lake > Sediment | place: USA: Wyoming | collected... | reverse complement strand
GACCGTATAGCCTGCGCGGCACGCGCAGGCTATCCGGTCACCTCGTCCCCGCACTCGCGCCGGTTGTGACCGCACGCCCGCAATCGCTCCGTCAACGGAAAGAGAGACGTAGCGCGCTACGTCTCTACAGGTTCGTCGCCAACTTCCACAGCTCCGCACTCCGCACTCCGCACTCCGCACTCCACACTTCTCCAACACTCCGCATTCCCCACTCCGCACTTCCTGGAACGTGCCCCTTGACAAACCGTCCCCACTGTGGTATTTTAGTGGAAGACAGCTATGAATACGCCAAAAGCAACCAGCAGTATCGTCCTTGTAGTACTTGTACTGGTGGTCCTTATTACGGGCCAGCCGGGAGGGGCGGTTTTGTAGCTTTTGACGCAACCAGCGAATTCAGAAGCCCGCCTCTCGCAAGAGAGACGGGCTTTTTTCGTTGATGGGCGTGTTTTCGGGGACCCGTCGTCGCCAGGATGCCAGGCATGCAGTGGCGGTCCGAGAGATCGGCGGCGTCGGGTGGGCGCTCGGTGGAGCCGATTACCCCACCAGATCGTCTCGATACACTTCCGCCGCTCCCCGAGCGCGGAATTTCCGAAAGGCATTGGGCTCCTGTTGAAGCAGGGACGGTAAGAGAGGTATTTTCAACTGTTTGCACTTTCGCGGTACGCAGGCATCCGGTACGTCAAGACGCCTGTGCGCCCGCGCCACTGGAGGACTCCGTGAAGAAGACTGGTTCCGAGATTCTCATTGACGCCCTGCAAAGAGAAGGCGTGGAGATCCTGTTCGGCTATCCTGGGGGGCAGGTCATCCCCATCTTCGATGCGCTCTACCAGGTGAGCACCCCACGGGTCATCCTTGTGCGTCACGAGCAGGCCGCAGCCCACGCAGCCGATGGCTATGCACGCGCCACGGGCAAAGTCGGCGTGTGCCTCGCCACATCCGGGCCCGGCGCCACCAACCTGGTGACCGGCATTGCCACGGCCTACATGGATTCCATACCCATGGTCGCGATCACGGGTCAGGTGCCCACACGTGTGTTGGGCAGCGACGCGTTTCAGGAAGCCGACGTTGTGGGCATCACCCGCTCCATCACCAAGCACAACATTCTGGTGAAGAGCATCGACGAGCTGCCTATGCTGCTGAAGCAGGCATTTCACATCGCGCGCACGGGGCGGCCCGGGCCGGTGCTCATCGATATACCGTCAGACGTGTCGCGCGGGACCATTGACAACTACGAGTATCCGGCAACCGTCTCGATGCGCGGCTACCGGCCCAATGTGGTTGGGCACGTTCGCCAGATCCAGAAAGCGGCCGACGCCATTGCCGCATCTGTCAAGCCGGTGATCTACGCAGGCGGGGGCGTGATTCTGGCAGGGGCAAGCGCCGAACTGCGCGCCCTGGCCGAGTGCACCAACACGCCGGTCACCACCACGCTTATGGGCCTGGGTGGGTTTCCCGGCACGCACCCGCTGTTCCTGGGCATGCCCGGCATGCACGGATCGGTTGCCGCCAATACGGCGTTGCAGCAGACCGACCTGATCATCTCGGTGGGCGCACGCTTCGACGACCGGGTGACCGGCAATGTCGACCACTTTGCGCAGAATGCCAAGGTCATCCACATGGACATCGACCCGGCGGCGATCTCCAAGATCATCAAGGTCGACATCCCGGTGGTGGGCGATGCGAAGAACATTCTCACCGAGTTGCTCAAGGTTGTCAAGCCTCGTGCGGCATCGGAGTGGAACAAGCATGTTGACGCGCTCAAAAACGGCGGCATTTTCACGTACAAGCCGTCAACAGCCGAGATCAAACCGCAGTCGGTGATTGAGGCGCTCTACCGCGCAACCGACGGCAACGCCATTGTGGCAACCGAGGTGGGGCAGCACCAGATGTGGACGGCGCAGTACTACAAGTTTGACGAGCCGCGCACGCTTCTCACCTCCGGCGGGCTGGGCACCATGGGCTTTGGCATGCCGGCTGCCATGGGGGCTGCGCTGGGTTGCCCCGGCAGAATCGTGGTGGATGTTGCGGGCGATGGGTCGATCCAGATGAACATACAGGAACTGGCGACCATTTCGCTGAACAACATTCCGGTCAAAGTCGTCATCCTGAACAACGGGTGGCTTGGCATGGTGCGGCAGTGGCAGGATCTCTTCTACGGCAGGCGTCGCAGCGCAACCTGTTTGCGCAAGCAGGGCGGGCGGTGCGACAACTGCACAAAGAGCGAACCGTGCGGGGCCGGGTATGTGCCCGACTTCGTGGCTCTGGCCAAGGCATACGGCATCCCGGCCTTTCGGGCCGAGAAGGTTGCCGATGTTGAGCGCGTGCTGAAGGAGGGGCTTGCTTCTCCGGGTCCTGCCCTCATGGAGTTCATGGTGATGGAAGACGAAAACGTCTTCCCCATGGTTCCGGCAGGAAAGCCGCTCAACGAGATCATGCTTGAGGGGTGATCGTCCGCGGACCGAGCGCCCAGCGACCGGCAGAGGTGAATTGCGGGAGTGCGTTGCCCCAACCGGCAAGCGATCAGCAGTCAGCGGGCAGCGGTCAGACAGAGACGTCACCCCTCTGGGAATGGGCGAGAAACCGAGAAGACGACTGGTCGTCGTACACGAGGACATGCACATGAGTACACACATCATCTCTTTGCTGGTCGAGAACCGCCATGGCGCGCTGTCGCGCATTGCCAACTTGTTCTCGAGCCGGGGCTACAACATCACCAGCCTCAATGTTGCCGAAACCGACGACGAATCGGTGTCGCGCATGACTATCGTTGTGGCGGGAGATGAGGATGTGCTTGAGCAGGTTGCCAAGCAGCTCAACAAGCTCATCGACGTTATCAAGGTCATTGACTTTGTGGGCGAATCGGTCATCGACCGTGAGTTGGTGCTGGTGCGGGTGGATGTGTCGCGCAGCAACCGGCACGAAGTGGTGGAGCTTGCCGACATCTTTGGCGGCAAAATCGCTGCCGTGGCCGCAAGCTCGGTTACCATCGAGCTCACCAACACCAGCCAGATGATCGACGATTTCATCGCGCTGATCAAGCCCTACGGCATCAAGGAGACCGTGCGCACCGGCAAGGTGGCGCTGGGGCGCAAGTCGGGGTAGCGGGGAACCAGCGGGCAGCGGTCAGCAAGCAGCGGTCAGCAGGTAGCACGCTCAGTTGAGCATCGAGACGTGAGATCCCGAGATTGGGCGTAGAGACGAGAACTCGGACGTACTGACATACACAATTCACCAAAGGAGTCGCAGGCATGGCAGTCATCAATTTCGGCGGAGAGAAGGAGACGGTCGTGATGCGCAAGGAGTTCCCCCTTGCCAAGGCCAAGCAGGTGCTGAAGAAGGAAGTCATCGCCGTCATCGGCTACGGCGTGCAGGGGCCGGCCCAGGGGCTCAACCTCCGCGACAACGGATTCAACGTGATCGTGGGTCAGTCCAAGGCGTTCAAGAAAGACTGGGATCGCGCCGTGAAAGACGGATGGGTTCCCGGCGAGACGCTTTTCGACATCGAGGAAGCAGCCAAGAAGGCCACCATTATCCAGATGCTGGTCTCCGACGCCGCTCAGCGCACGATCTGGCCGACAATCAAGCCGTATTGCACTGCCGGCAAGGCGCTGTATTTCTCGCACGGCTTCTCGATTGTGTACAAGGAGCAGACCAAGATCGTTCCGCCCAAGGACATCGACGTCATCATGGTGGCGCCCAAGGGCAGCGGGCTCAATGTGCGCCGCAACTTCCTTTCGGGTGCGGGGATCAATTCGAGCTATGCCGTGTTCCAGGACGCAACCGGTCGTGCTCAAGAGCGGACCATTGCACTGGGTATCGGCGTTGGCTCGGGCTATCTCTTCCCCACCACGTTCCAGAAGGAAGTGTACTCCGATCTCACGGGCGAGCGCGGCGTGCTCATGGGCGCGCTGGCAGGCATGATGCAGGCGCAGTACGATGTGCTGCGCAAGAACGGGCACAGCCCGTCGGAGGCGTTCAACGAAACTGTCGAGGAACTCACACAGAGCCTCATCCGGCTTGTTGACGAGAACGGCATGGACTGGATGTACGCGAACTGCTCTGTCACCGCGCAGCATGGTGCGCTGAAGTGGCGGCCGATCTTCCACAAGGCGAACCTGCCGGTGTTCGAGAAGCTGTACAAGTCGGTGAAGACGGGCCAGGAGACGCGTGAAGTGCTGCGCGACTGCGGTGGCAAGGATTACCAGCAGTTCCTGGCAAGGAAGCTTGCCGAGATTCACAACTCCGAGATGTGGCAGGCAGGTGCGGCAGCGCGTGCATTGCGCCCGGCGGAGAAGGCCCGTGAGATCACCAAGGCCACCAAGGGCGTGGGCGGACGCGGCAGCAATTGATTCGCATGATGCGTTGCAGGTGAGTGACGGGGATGACCGGGGTGCGGACGTGCCCCCATCCCCGTCCGATCTGCGCCTCGAAGAGCCGTGGGGCTCTCTGACGACGCGGAGAAACCGGATCGGCGACATCGCAGAAGGAAGACGACCATGAAGAAAGACCGAGTCCTGATATTCGACACGACACTGCGCGACGGCGAGCAAGCATTGGCCTCGAGTTTGTCTCCGGCAGAGAAGCTGCGTATCGCCCGTCAACTTGCGCGGCTGCGTGTCGACATCATCGAGGCGGGCTTCCCGATCAGCTCGCCGGGAGACTTCGAAGCAGTGCATACCATTGCGCGCGAGGTGAGAGGCCCGGTCATCTGCGGTCTGGCGCGCCTGATGAGCAAGGACATCGAGGCGTGCGGCAAGGCGGTCAAGCCGGCTGCACGTCCCCGTATCCACACGTTTGTGGGCACATCGGCGATACACCTGCAGCGGAAGCTGCGCAAATCGGAGGATGAGATCGTCGATATGGCAGTTGCGGCTGTCAAGCTGGCACGGCGATTCACCGACGACGTGGAGTTCTCGCCCGAAGACGCATCGCGCACGGGAGTCGACTACCTCTGCCGCATTGTGGAGGCAAGCATCCGCGCAGGGGCAACCACGGTCAACATCCCTGATACGGTGGGCTATGCGGTGCCCGAGCACTTTGCATCGATCATCGACATGCTCTTTGAGCGTGTGCCCAATATCGACAAGGCGGTGATCTCGGTCCACTGCCATAACGACCTGGGGCTGGCGTCGGCCAATTCGATCACTGCGGTCAAGCACGGCGCACGGCAGATCGAATGTGCGATCAATGGCCTGGGCGAGCGGGCGGGCAATGCGGCGCTGGAAGAGGTGGTGATGGCGCTCAAGGTGCGCAGCGACATCTTTGGCGTTGCGTGCGGCGTTGACACAACAGAGATCGTTCGTACCAGCAAGCTGGTGCGGGACGTGTGCAACATGCCGGTGCAGCCCAACAAGGCAGTGGTCGGCAGCAATGCCTTCTCGCACTCATCGGGGATACATCAGGACGGCATCCTGAAGGCCAAGAAGACCTACGAGATCATGACGCCGCAATCGGTGGGTCTCACCGAACACCGGATGAATCTGACCAGCCGCTCGGGCTCGCACATGGTGCGCTCGCGACTGGCTGCTCTGGGCTATGGCGAGCGGGAGTTCGACCTGACGGCATTCTACAAGCGGTTCATTGCGCTTGCCGACAAGAAGGGCACGGTGTACGATGACGATCTGATCACACTGATGGAGACGCACGGCTCAGAAGTGCTGAAGGATACGTTTGTCCTGGACTATTTGCATGTGTCAAGTGGCAGAGGGGTCGTGCCTACTGCCACGGTGCGCCTGAGTGTGGACGGCCAGGTGCGCCAGGAGGCGGCCACCGGCGACGGCGCGGTGGATGCGGCCACCAAGGCGATTGACCGGGCCATAGGCTTTGGCGTGAAGATCGAGGAGTTCCACATCGACTCGGTCACCGAGGGTCGCGAGGCGCTGGGCCGTGTCAAGATCGTGGGCAGCGCCAAGGAGGGAACCTTCGTTGGCACTGCCACCAGTACCGACATTGTGGAGGCATCGGCGCTGGCATACATGGATGTTGTCAACAAGGTCGCGCGGATGAAGAAGCTGGGAAAGCGCGGGGTGGGCACGCATTAGGAAGTGCGGAATGCGGAGTGGGGGAGTGCGGAGTGACAAGCGGGGAACGTAAAGATCGCGGTCTCATGTCCGTAGAGACGTTGCGCGCTACGTCTCGTCTGTCGAGGGCACGGGGAGTGTGGAAGTGCGGAGTTTGGAGTTGAGTGCGGAGTTTGGAGTTGAGTGCGAAGTTTGGAGTTGAGTGCGAAGTTTGGAGTTGAGTGCGAAGTTCGACGAACGACACGATCGGTGCACCGTTAACCACGGAGGATCGGCATGAAGCATCCTAACACACTTGACAGGGCGTCAACCGCGCTGGTGGTAGTCGACATGCAGGAGAAGTTCGCGCCGGCCATTCCCGAGTTTGACCGGACCGTGCAGAACGTTGTCAAGCTCATCCTCGCGTTCCAGATGTACAAACTGCCGATCCTGGTGACCGAGCAGTATCCCAAGGGACTGGGCGCCACTGTCGATGTCATCCGCCGGCAGTTCAAGGTATTCGAGGCGGCTGAGAAACTCGACTTTGCGTGCACCGGATGCGCGCAGTTCCTCAGCCAGCTTGAGTCCCTCAATGTCCAGAACGTGGTCGTGTGCGGGGTTGAGACGCATGTGTGCGTGAACCAGACGGCACTGAGCCTGCTTCAGCACGGCTACCGCGTGCACGTGGTTGCCGATGCCACAGCCAGCCGCAGCGCGCTGGACCACGACATCGCTCTGCGCAAGATGATCCAGGCAGACGTGGTGCCTGCCACTACCGAGATGTGCCTGTTCGAGCTGTGCGAGAAGGCCGGCACCGAGAGCTTCAACATCATCCAGCGCATGGTGAAGGCCACGGTCCCCGCGAAGTCGTCGGAAGCTGCGCCTGAGTCCACTGCCCCAGCCCCGCAGAAGCCCAAGGCGCCCACGGCCAAACCGCCGACCCAGCCTGAGGAGACACGCGCGCTGAAACGGCCATCGGTGCTTCCGGTCAAGCAGGAGCGACCCGCAGAGACCGCGCCTGCGAAGAAGCCCGTGGCCCCGGCACTCGTGGACGCTGAGGTGGACATTGAGGAGTTGCTGCCGCCCGCGCCGCCGGCGGCAGCGCCCAAGACCGCGACCGTGGCCAAGCCGTCGACCGAGGTGCGCCCTCAGGCGCAGGAGAAGCCCCGGGAGTCCCTTGACGTGACCGGCCTGAAGACCGTGGCACCGCGTGTGTCAAAGCCAGTCAAAGAGGAACCCAAGGCGCCACCCCCGGCCGACGAAGAGGTGGACCTGGAGGAGTTGCTGCCGCCCGATCCGCCAGCGGCAGCGCCCAAGACCGCCACCGTGGCCAAGCCATCGACCGAGGTGCGCCCTCAGGCGTCGGAGAAGCCCCGGGAGTCCCTTGACGTGACCGGCCTGAAGACCGTGGCACCGCGTGTGTCAAAGCCAGTCAAAGAGGAACCCAAGGCGCCACCCCCGGCCGACGAAGAGGTGGACCTGGAGGAGTTGCTGCCGCCCGATCCGCCAGCGGCAGCGCCCAGGGCCGCGACCGTGGCCAAGCCGTCGACCGAGGTGCGCCCTCAGGCGCAGGAGAAGCCGCAGGAGTCCCTTGACGTGACCGGCCTGAAGACCGTGGCACTGCGCGTGTCCAAGCCGGCCAAGGAGGAGCCAAAGACGCCACCTCCGGCCGACAAAGAGGTGGACCTGGAGGAGTTGCTCGACAAAACGCCTCTTGCCCAGCCGCAGACGGAGGAGGAAAAGGCCGACATCGCGGAGCTGGAGGAGCTGTTGGCCGAGACCAGCGAAATCAATCCTCCGAAGCCCGCAGGCGCGCACCAGACCAGCGCCTCGACCAGCGGAGATGACATGTTTGACATAGACGATTTGCTCGGCGAAAAGAAGGGGTAAGGACCAGCAGTCAGCGGTCAGTGGTCCCGCCGTACGCGGGATCAGCGGTCAGTGGATGCCCCCGACCTCGACGATACCACGGAGATTGCCGAGAAACCGAATGCTCCCATACAAGAGAGGATCGACTCAGTGAAGACGTACAATGTAGGACTGATTCCTGGCGACGGCACGGGCCCGGAGGTTGCGCGCGAGGGTGTGAAGATCATGAACGCGGCAGCCGCGAAGTTCGGGTTCAAGCTCAACTACACCAATTACGATTTTGGCGGTGAGCGCTACATGCGCACGGGCGAAACGCTTCCCGATTCGGCCATCGAAGAGCTTCGCAAGCAGGACGCGCTCTTCCTGGGAGCCATCGGACACCCTGACGTGAAGCCCGGTATCCTTGAGGTCGGCATCCTGCTCAAGGCACGCTTTGCGCTCGATCAGTACATCAACTTGCGCCCGGTCAAGCTCTATCGCGCCGAGGATTGTCCGCTCAAAGACAAGACGCCCGCCGACGTTGACTTCGTGGTGATCCGCGAGAACACCGGCGGCATCTACACGGGCGTGGGCGGCGTGGTGCAGAAGGGCACGCCCATGGAGATTGCCACTCAGGTGATGGTGTATGGCCGACCCGTGGTTGATCGGTGCATGAAGTACGCCTACGAGTACACGCGCAAGCGCAACCGCAAGAAGATGCTCACGCTTGTGCACAAGTCCAACGTGCTGACGCACTGCGGCGATCTGTGGGTACGCTCGCACAAAGAGATGGGTGACGCGCACTACAAGGATATCAAGCAGGACTACAACCATGTTGACGCATGCACCATGTGGTTTGTGAAGCAGCCGGAGTGGTACGACGTCATCGTCACCGAGAACCTCTTTGGCGACATCATCACCGATCTGGCGGCAATCATCCAGGGTGGGCTGGGTATTGCGGCGGGCGGAAATGTCAATCCCGAGGGCGTGTCGATGTTCGAGCCCATGGGCGGCAGCGCACCCAAGTACACGGGCAAGAACGTGATCAACCCGCTGGCGGCAATTGCTGCAGGCGGCATGCTGCTTGATACACTGGGAGAGGCCAAGGCGGCTTCGGCTGTGGACAAGGCCCTCACCACGGCTCTCACCGGCGGCAAGATCAAGAGCCTGGCAGCGGGCAAGATGGGTATGGGCACCACTGAAGTGGGTGACCTAGTGTTGTCGCTGCTGAAGTAGGTGTCGGGGATGCGCGCGGGGTGGCCCTGCCCCGCGTCAACGGAGAGGATCGCACGTAGCATGAAGAAGAGTGCCGGAAAATCGATCACCGTCTACGACACCACGCTTCGCGACGGGAGTCAGGCGCTGGGCATCAGCCTGTCGATCTCCGACAAGCTGCGCCTGGCCCAGAGACTCAGCGATCTGGGCGTGCACTACATCGAGGGGGGCTGGCCCATGCCCAGCAACCCGGTCGATCGCGAGTTCTTCGCTCGTGTGCGCTCGCTGAAACTGAAGGCGAAGGTGGCCTCGTTCGGCAGCACGCGGCGCAAGGGAGTGAGCGCATCCAAGGATCCCCTGCTCGCTGAACTTGTCAAGTACGAGACGCCTGCGGTCACCATCTTCGGCAAATCGTGGGACCTGCACGTTCACGACGTGCTGCACGCGTCGCTTGCCGAGAACCTGGACATGATTGCCGAGTCGGTGGCGTTTCTGCGCAAGCATGTAGACGAGGTGTTCTACGACGCAGAGCATTTCTTCGACGGCTACCGCGCCAATCCGTCGTACGCGACCCAGTGTCTTGAGGCGGCCCGCGATGCAGGCGCCGACTGCCTTGTACTGTGCGACACAAACGGCGGCATGCTCCCCGCGGAGTTCCTGGCCACACTGCGGGCCGTGCGCGCACACATTTCCGCGCCTCTGGGCGTGCATACGCACAACGATTCGGGGTGCGCCGAGGCCAACAGCCTGATCGCCGTCTCAGAGGGCGTGACGCATGTGCAGGGCACCATCAACGGCCTGGGCGAGCGGTGCGGCAACGCCAACTTGTGCACCATCATCCCCGGGCTGCAACTGAAGATGGGCATGCGAGTGCTCTCCGATGCGCAGCTTGCGTCGCTCACCGAGACATCGCTGTTTGTGAGCGAGATAGCCAATGTCTCGCCCAACATTCGTCAGCCGTATGTGGGTGAGGCGGCCTTCTCGCACAAGGCAGGCACGCATGCCGATGCGGTGCGCAAGACAAGTCGGAGCTTCGAGCACCTGCCACCCGAAAGCGTGGGCAACACTCGGCGCTTTGTGGTGTCGGAACATGCCGGTGCCGGCACCATTCTTGAAAAGCTCAAGGACATCCGGTCGGGCCTTGACAAGAAGGATCCACTGGTGCAGAAGGTGCTCAAACGCATTCTGGATATGGAGAACCAGGGGTACCAGTTTGAGGCAGCCGACGCGTCGTTTGAGCTTGTGGCGCGCGAGACGCTGGGCATGTTCACGCACAACTTCGACGTGCAGGGCTTCCGCGTTATCGAAGAACAGCGTGCCTCGGGCGAGTTGCACTCTGAGGCAACCATCAAGGTATGCAAAAATGGCGAGTTCGAGCACACGGCCGCCGATGGTGACGGACCGGTGAACGCACTTGACAACGCACTCCGCAAGGCGCTGGTCAAGTTCTACCCCACTCTGCGCGAAGTCAAGCTCGAAGACTTCAAGGTGCGCGTGCTCGACGGCAAGGCCGGCACCGAGGCCAAGGTACGCGTACTCATCGAGTCGTCGGACGGCAAGGACTTCTGGGGCACGGTGGGCGTGTCCACCAACATTATCGAGGCCTCGTGGCTTGCACTGGTGGACAGTCTGCGGTATAAGTTGATGAAGGACCGGGTGAAGAAGTAGTTCGGGCCGACGGGGCCTTAGCGCATCTCGATGGCCAGTATTTCTGCACGCAAGCGGTCGGAATTCGTGATTTCTCCTGGACCTGAGGCATTTGGGGCCAGGCGCAATGCATCCACGCGAACACCGGACAGGTGGTCGTACAGAGGAGACAGACCTATGGCACCCACAATCGACTGGAAGAACCTGGGCTTTTCGTACATGCAGACCGACTTCTTTGTCAAGGCTGAGTTCAAAGACGGGAAGTGGGGTGCACTTTCGAAGTGCAGCGAGCCGCACCTGAACCTGCACATCGCAGCCACCTGCCTGCACTACGGGCAGGCGTGCTTTGAGGGGCTCAAGGCCTTCACGCGCAAGAATGGCACGACTGCCATGTTCCGTCCCGGCGAAAACAGTATTCGCATGCGCGACACTGCCCAGCGTCTGGTGATGGAGCCGCCGCCAATGGAGATCTTCGTGGAGGCGTGTTCCATGGCGGTCTCACTTAACAGCGACTACATGCCCCCGTACGGCACCGGAGCCAGTATGTATTTGCGGCCGTTTCTTGTGGGCTCATCGCCGCACATCGGCGTGCACGCGTCGGAGGAGTACATCTTCATCGTCCTGGTCTCGCCCATGGGCGCCTACTACAAGAATGGCTTCTTCCCTGTCAAGGCCTACATCCAGGAAGACTTCGACCGGGCTGCGCCGCGGGGCGTGGGGCATGTCAAGGCGGGCGGTAACTACGCCGCGGGCATGAAGGGCGACATGGCGGGCAAGGCCAAGGGATTCCCGGTCTGCCTGTACCTCGACTCGGCAGAGCACAAGTACATCGACGAGTTCGGCACCTCAAACTTCATTGCCATCACCAAGGATGGCAAGTACGTGACTCCCGACTCGCGGTCGATTCTGCCCAGCATTACCAACAAGAGCCTGCAAGCGCTTGCCGCGGACATGGGCCTGCCGGTGGAGCGTCGTCGGGTCGCCGTCTCGGAGCTTGCGGGTCTTGCCGAAGTTGGCGCATGCGGGACTGCCGTGGTGATCACGCCGGTCTCCTCCATTCTGCACGGCGAGACCGAGTACCGCTTTGGCGACGAGCACAAAGCCGGCGCGACCCTCACCAAGCTGTACCAGACGCTGCAGGGGATTCAGTACGGGGAGATTGCAGACAAGCACGGGTGGATGGTTGCGGTGAAGTGAGTGGATGAAGCGGTACCGGTGGTGGATTGAGGGGCCGGTTGAAAGACCGGCCCTTTTTGTTGGCAGCGCGACGAATCGGGGAGGTGTCCGGTGACACGTGGATTCGCGGCGTGGCGTGATCGCACTACTTCACGGGTATCCCCAGCGGACTCGCGATCCGCTTGGCCAGTTCGAGAAAGTCGCCATAGCATCGGTGAACCGCTTCGACGTGCGCACCGATTGCGCCATCTGCCGGCCTCAGGTGGAACATGGGCTTGTGAGCTTCCATGGCCAGCGGCATCAGGCTCCGGTAGTGCTTCAGTTGGGCCAGCGCGTAGGGATCTGAGTCCAGCGCAGGGAGACTTCCGCTTCCCTCATCGAGTACCGCAGTTCGATAGACGGACGGAATACGATCGAGCCAGCGCGTGTATGCCTTGACCGGTCTGCCCTCACGCATGCCGTGCTGCATGATGATGTATCCCATGGGGTCCATCTTCCCGGCAGGCATGGCGATGCCGCTCTCCTTTGGCGACTCGCCCAGACGCTTGATCCAGCCTTTGCGCCATTCGCGAAGCGTTGGACCAAGGTTTTCAAGCCCCTGCAGCGAGAAGAGATCGGCCCCCAGAGGGACTGCAACCTTCTCAGCCGCAATCAAGGCAGAACGATTGATGGCCCCGAGGTTTGGCCCCACATCGATAAGGACGATCTGTGCCCTGTGTTCCGATGCTGCCTGGAGTATGATCCGATAGAAGGCCGTGATCACTCGAAACGCATCTTCCTTCCCGTCGAGGCACTTCGCCCAGTTTTCAGAGAGCAGGTCTTCGAAGCGCGACAGGCTCAGGTTTCCAACAACCAAGCCAAGGTTATCGGCAATCCGCTCAACGTGCGGCGTACCGATGTCTCCGGTACGGTTCAGCAGCGGCTTGATGCTTGCGGCGATCGACACGTCGTGTGTGTCGTCCCAGATCTGAACCAGTCGGTCCTCGTCAAGGAACATTGAGCTGAGATTGGATTGTGGATCGAGGTCGACTGCAAGAGTTCGAATGTTGCGATCCGCGTACATCACCGCGAGATGGTACACCAGGGATGTCTTTCCCACGCCGCCCTTGTTGTTGAAGAAGGCAACCGGTTTCATACGCCATTCCTCCCGATGGTCACGCCAAAGACCTTGTCGTCGATCTCGAACTCGGCGGGCGGGTTCCCGTTGTCTCTGAGCATTGCCTGTGCGCGCTGGATCCCATACCCATATTTATTGACATACGCCATTGACTTAAGCGCCTCGGATATCACCGGATTGCGGTAGCTGTTCCGGCGGGTGAGGGTCTCGCGGGTGACCGTACCGTAGAGGCCCCCGGGGCTCTGGATTTCGATGTGGTCGCTGAACCAGTAGAATCGCACCGGGCTGGTCGACGCGTAGTCACGATGCATGATGGCGTTGTGAAAAAGCTCCCGCAAGGCCCACTCCGGGTAGTCCGGCAGCGAGACATCCCGCATTGCTTCACCCTGCCTCATGCCAACATGATTGTAGCCCGTGATCTTGGTGCGGACACCCTCAAGTATCGTCCTGAGATCTCCGGAAATCTCCAACTGGTCCTCCGGAATGTCGGCCATGGTTGCCCCGGAGAACTTCAGGAACTGGACGTAGGCTCCCGGCAGGTAGTAGCGAGGATTGCTGCCGAAGAGCAGAATCCCGGCAACCGTTGGTTTGTGCGTGTGGAGGTCGAAGCAGCGCAGCGACGCGAGCCGTTCCTCGGCGGTCCGGTTGTTGTTGGCTATTGTTTCGGGGTCAACCGTGATCGACCGGTACTCATCGAACAGCCTCGTTGACAATTCGGCGATTGTGGCTTCGTTCAGCGGCTGCGCATCGAAGGTGCTGATCATTGCCGATCGGCGTTCGGACAATATGCGTTCTTCCTGTTCGTTGGCGACTGCCTTGCGGGGCCCAACACGGATGTGGACCCGCCCCTGGTACCGAACCGGCGGGAGAGTGGATGGCTGGACCTCGACAACTGCGACGTCCCCACCTTCAAGAGAGTATTTCTCAACAGTCATTGCCGGCGACGGAAGAACATTGCCGTCGGCGCGGATGCCGGCCAGGTTGCGCAATAGCTCGTCGGAAACCGAGAGCCCCGCCAGTCTGCCGTCGTCGTGTGCACCGATGACCAGATAGCCAGGGCGGCGATGATTGGGATAGTCGTTGGCGAAGGCACACACTGCCTGGCAGAATTTGTCGGTATTGTCCTTGGATATGGTACGCTCCACGCGGTCCGACTCGATGTCTGACAGCAAAGCACGCACTTCATCTTTACTCAGCATGGAACGTGTAGACCTTTCGGGTGTCCTGCACTACCAAAATTAATCGAAGCCACGCCCCGCTCCACCCACAAACAGCAAGGGCCGGTCTTCGTGTAGAAGCCGGCCCTCTCAAGTAACGCACCCACAGGGACTCGAACCCCGAACCTTCTGATTCGTAGTCAGATGCTCTATCCAATTGAGCTATGGGTGCAGATCTTTCGCAGCGCAGGGGAGGATTGCTCTTCCCCACAGACTGTATAAAATAGCAGATGTCCGCCGGTCTTGGCAATACCGGAATCCCCATGCCCTCGAGTTTCCCACTGATGATGTTTCTGGAGGGCCCACCTCGACACTTCGACTCCGCTCGGTGCACCGCTGCGCTCGGTGCGGCGCTGCGGGCCAGGGTGGCCCCCGGTCAGCAGTGCAGCCATGCGAAAGTTCGTCAGGGGGCACCCACGAGGTCTTCGGCATTTCGATGTTGCGCCGAATGGAAGATGGTGAAGCACGGCATTTTCGCCGAAGCCGGCATAGCGTTCTACAAGGAGAAGGCCTCGCGTCTCAACAACAACCATGGCGACAGCACCGAGACATTCGACTATTCGCGCGAGACGCAGGAGCTGGTGCGTCAGCGTCAAGAGATACAGCAGAAGATGGAGAAGATCCAGCAGTTGTTTGAGGGGCTGGACGAGGACCCGGCGCCAGGCAAGGGAGGGCAGAAATGAGATCACGCACGTGCGCACTGGCAGAGGGACTCTCCCGCAACAGGGGACGTGCTGGGTGCCAAGCTCTACGTGTCGGCACCCGGGAAGTGCCGGGTCTTCCTCAACGGCAAAGTGATGGTGGCAGGAGCCGTCCCGCCGAAGAAGCCGTCGTCACCTGCAGCGAGGCCGGGCGCCGTCAAGACGGCTCCGGGCAAGCCTGCACCAATGGCCCTTGATACCTCGGGATCCAAGGAAATCGGGTATCGCATTGCCAAGCCATTGCCGTTTGTGCCGATTGCGGCGCCCTGACGCATCGCTGGGTCGCTGCGAGTGACCGAGCCGCACACGCGACCACGCCGTCGGAACATATGTTGACATTGGCTGTCTAGTAGACTACTATATAATGGTCTTACCACTGTCCACTCCTGTAATGCTTGAGGAGGAAGAACGATGACGGTCTACCAATCGATTGTGCGGTTCTTTCAGGACGGCGGCATCTGGATGGGCCCCATCGCGGTTGTGCTGGCATTCACCATTGCCATCTCGCTGCGCAAAACATCGTACACCTCGTTCTATCGCTTCCAGGTGCAGGCGCGCACCAAGGAGCTGGCGTTCCTCATCGCCTCGTCGGGCATGGGCATCTTTCGCGATCAGTGTCAGGAGGTGTCCACCGAAGAGGCGCGCCGCACCGGTACTCGTCGTACGGGTACTACAAGTACTTCTACCATTATTACAGGTCAAAAACGGACTGAGGGTTCGGCGGTCTCCCGCCATCGGCGGCATCGGCAGTCAGAGGACAGGCCCGCGGGCGCCGACGGTCTGCACGGGCCGGCACCGATATTCCACACGGGTTGTCGAGACGTTGCGCGGTGGCGTCTCTGCATGGGTGACGCACCGCAGCAATCACCTGCGACCACCCTCGACGCGATGCAATACACCTCCACGAGGCACGCCAATGACCGCAAACGCAGACAGAGCATTCTCGGAGGCCAAGCACGGGCGCCACGAATGGTCGACGCGCAGACCGGCGCCGTCAAACCGCACCGTTCGGTGGTTCGTCGACTACTTCTCCTTCAAACGCGCCGGGGTATCGCAGCTGGCCCGCGCGGGATCCGTGGCCACGCGCGTGCTTGACATGGGGTGCGGTACGGGCGCCTACAGCGCATGGTATGCGGCAGCATGTCCGGCAACCCTGATCGCGTGCGACTGGTCGGTGGCAGCCCTGCGCACGATTGCCCCGCCCCGGCGCGGCAAGGTCCTCCGGGTATGCGCCGACGCTCACGCACTCCCGTTCCGCTCCGAGGTTTTCGCACAGGCCCTCTCAGTCGATGCGCTGGGACACTTCAACCGGCCAGACGCAGTGCTTGACGAACTGCTTCGTGTGGTCGAGCCCGAGGCGCGCCTCTTTCTGCACAGCGAGTGCAGCGACCCGCAGCGCCGATGGCCCGATCGGGCGCTCATCGCAAGGCTGGGGCGCGACATGCTCTCCGAGGCTGAAGGCCACGTGGGTCTGCGCACATCCACAGAGGTTCGCTCATCCTACGTCAAGCGCTTCGAGATCATCTCGTTTGTGAGTCCGGCAGGGCTGCTGGGGTGGCTCACCGGCTACCCCGAAAAGTACGCCCCCGCGTTTGATAAGGCCGGCTGGCGCGTGGCAGGGCTCATTGCCCACGTCATGGCCATTGTCAAGGCTGCTCCCCTGTTGGGCTGGGCGCTTCGCCTCTTCAACGCCACCACAAATCACCTCGAAGCGTTTCTGGGCATTGAGGGCGGAGGTTCGTGCTTCGCGTTTCTGCGCAAGCCCGCGCGGGGAGCGTCTGGGGCATGATCGAGATCTCGGTCATCATCCCCACCTACGGCCGGCCCGACACCGCTGCGCCACGCGGAACTCGTCTACGTACTCGGCGACTACTCTGCCTCGCTGGTACGGGCGGCGGGCGTCTCCACCCCCACAATGACGGTGCCACCACGACTTGACGTGTCGCGCACCGATGTCGATGCTGCGATCCTTCGTCGACAGCACCGGCCGGGGCGCGATGTGGTTGCATTCGTGCTCTTTGCCGCGCAGGTTGCACGGCTCCTGCGCTCTCTGGCGCCCGACGTGGTGCATGCAAACGTCCCCCGCTCGCACATGACGCTGTTTCTGGCGCGGCGTTTCGGCTTTGCCGGAGCGTGTGTGATTCAACTGCGGGAGATATTTGCGCGCGGGAGTGTTGCCGGGGCGCTCTACTCGGTGTGGAATGTTCTTGCGGCGCAAGAGTGAGTTTCGGGCAGGAGATCCGGAGGCGGGCAACCCCGGGCCTCGCAAAGGCGCATCGTGGATGCAGGGAGAGTTGGCGGCTTACCGCCGGACAGCCCGCGACAGAGGAGTCCACTCCCCGTCGACAAGCACTTCGCCGTTTTCCAGGTGCGAACGGAACTCCCGTTCCACAACCACCCGCTGTGCCAGGGGAGCCCAGGCGCCCTGCTCGTCAAGCACATAGCCCTTGGCCAATTTGTCGGATGCGAATTGTTTCGGATCCATGGCGATGGCACCAATCAGAAGTATTGTACGCTATCCTTGGCCGGGGACGAACTACTCTTCCTGGGACGGGCCGCAGGGGCTGGTGCGGCCCGCTTCCTTGCGGGGGTGGAGTCTTTCTTCTCCTCCTTGACCACGGCCGCGATCGGTTCGGAGCCGCTCTCGACAATCGCCGCATCGTCCGCAACAGGGGCCGGCTCAACAGGGGGCGGGGGCGGGGGCGGGGGGCGCCCCGCCCCCCCCCCCCCCCCCCCCCCCCCCCCCCGGGGGCCCCCCCCCCGGGGGGGGGGGGGGGGGGCGGGGGCACGACAGCGCTCGATGTGGGTGCTGCGGCCGACAGACCGGAGGCTGGAGCACGCTGATCCGTGAGGAACAGCACCGCAACCGCCACAACAGCCAGCAGTGTCACAATGTTCAGCACCACCGAGACCAGGAGCAACGGGTGGCCCTTGCGCCGCAGGGCTTCGATGCTGTCGACCACCTCACGCGCATGGATCTTCTGGAGCTGGATCACCGCATAGCCACACTCGTTGCTTTCGGGGAACTCTTTGATGAGCGCCTCGTACAGTTGCCCGGCCTGCACAACGTTGTTCTCGACGTAGTGAAGTCGATACGCCTTGTCGTACAGCTCCAGTGGCGAATTTTCCATGATCTGCAACCTTTCCGTTGGCAGAAGAGCGGATATGCATTGGAGCGCGTCGCGTGGACTCACCCTAGAGCCTGAAGTTCTTCTGGAGCGCCTTTATCTGTTTGTCGGACATTGCGCGGCTTTCGACCGGCGCCGGATCGTACTTGGCGCAAATCATTCGCTGATCTCCACCAAACGATGCTGCGCCAGTGGAGTATCCCGTGCGACTTCCTTTGAACTCAACGCACTTCTTCTTGAGTTTGCAGTTGAAGCACGATGCCTTCTGCGGCAGGCCCGTGGCCTGGGCAGGGGGTGCACCCCGGGCTTTGTCGCGCCGGTCGTTCTCTTCGGCAGCGGCAAGCATCTTGTTCTTGAGAACGAAATGGTCGTGATCGACTGCGAATTTGCCTGATCCCATGCTTCGGATACCTCGTGGTTGTCGGCGTGGACCAACCGCATTGTCTGTCGGAGGTGAAGAACTCCCGATGCGCTGCCCCTAAAATAATCAAAACCCCCGGCACAGTCCAAGGCATTGTATGGAATTGCCTGGCTGCACCGTCGCCGGGCTCAACCACGGGCCGATTTCCGACACTCGTCCCCTTCCGCTTGAACGCGAACGAATGCCCGGCCCAAGTCCTTGTCTTCCCGTGCACAACTAGTATATATTAGCTGGTGCTTGAGCATGCCGACGCAGATGTGCGGGCCGGCTCAGTGCAGGGAGTTGCGCGCCAGTAGCTCAGTTGGATAGAGCGTCGGCCTCCGAAGCCGAAGGTCGTGGGTTCAACTCCCGCCTGGCGTATATACCTCTTGACATGTGAGATCAATGTCTCCGTCCACATTTGCAGGGAGGTCATTATTCGGTTCGATACCAGCACCATCGGGCTCTTCCTTATAGTCAAGCCGGTTGTCGAAGACAGCGAAGTATTCGATTCGGGGCTGCTGCGCGAGTACGTCACGCAGCTTGTTGTCGGCGGTCATCGCAACCTGGCCATCGACCTCTCCGAGCTGAACTACTTGTACTCCGATGCAATGAACGTGCTGTTCAACTTGAACCAGCAGGTTCTCGATGCGAATGGCCGGCTTGCCCTGCTCAGCCCCACGGCCGACGTGGTGCAGATCCTGCAGGCTGCAGGCATCCATAAGTTTCTCAAGATCTACTCCTCGGCCGACGATCTGGCACGCGCCTCCGAAGAGTTCATCATGCAGACCTCGGGCTTCAGCCGCGCTGCACTGCAACCGCAGGCACCCCAGGTACAGCAGCCGCCCAAAACCGAGTTCGAAGATTTCCGCTCCGAAATAGAGGGTGCACTGGGTCCGCAGGCTCGGCCCCAACAGCCGCCTGCTCGACCGATGCCGCCCATGAAGTCGCCTGCACCGCAGCAGTACCAGCAGCAGCGTCCGGCATACCAGCCGCCGCCCGCGTTCGAGCCGCAACCCGCGCCGCAGCCGCAGATGCAGCAGCGCCGGCCCGCTCCGCAGCCTGCGCCTGCCCCAGAGGCCGAGTTTGAGCTTGAGCTTCCGAGTGCGCCGCCTGCACGGCCCGAGCCCGAGTTCGGTCCAGCTCCGCGACCTGCTTCAGCCAAGGCTGACAAGTGGGCGCAGGTGGATGATGTTGCGGAAGAGAAGAAGAAGTCGCCGGTGATTGCAATCGTGGTCGTCGTCGCAGTGATTGCGGCACTCGGCGCCGGTGGAGCACTCGTCTTGCCCGGTATGCTCGGAGGAAAGAAGGAAACCGCACAGGTTCCCACCACCGCACCGCAAGTTGCGCCGATACCTGCGCCTGAGCCCGCCCCAGCAACGGCTCCTGCGCCCGATACGGCCAAGCCCGCTCCGGCAGTTGCCCAGGCAGCACCGACTCCGGCGTCGGAACCCGCCCCCGAGCCCAAAGCGCCGAGGTCGACAAGACCCGAAAAAGCGCCCAAGCCAGCGCCCAAGCCCAGACCCGCGCCGGAACCTGAGGCACCCAAACCCGCACCCAGCAAGCTGGTTATCATGACCTTTCCCGCTGGTGCATCCGTGCAAATCGATGGCCGCGATGTGGGCAAGGCTCCCTACACCTGGAAAGAGCCCGACGTGCGCGGATCGGTTGACGTCACCGTATCCAAGGCCGGTTATGCCACGAAGACCGAAACCGTCGAGTTCCTGGGCGGGGTGAAGGAACAGACCATCCGTCTTGAGGTCGAGCGCAAGCCGGAGCCTGCACCGGCACCGGCTCCAGCACCAGTGGCTCCGCCACCTGCACCGGCACCTGCACCTGCACCAGCACCGGCGCCGGCACCTGCTGCAGCCGCATCGGGGAGCCCGGCGACCATCTTCATCTCGTCAATTCCTCCGGTGTGTGACGTCTACATGGACGGAAAGCTCATCGGCAAGACCAACATCTCCAAGCTGAACGTGACTTCGGGAACCCACAGCATGAAGTTTGTCAAAGGTGCCAAAGAGGTCACCAAAGACATGACCTTCACGCCAGGCGACAACTCCGCATCGCACGTGCAGTTCTAAGTGTGAACAGACCCGTGCGGCAGATGCAATCAACAACTTCCGCACACCGCCAGACCCCGAAGAGCCGGAAGAGGATCGTTCCGATCCTCTTCCGGCTTTCTCTTTGTGCGGCTGTCATTGCGTCAATGGGCGTGGTTGGTGCAATGGTGAGTCCCCTCGCGTCAACAGGACTGACCTCGATACACCGGTCGTTGAGCGCCGCACCGATCCCGCCGCGCGAGACGACGAGTGGTGTTCCTGCACGCACCGAGACGACCGGCACACTTCGACAGGCTCAGTGCGGCGCTCGGCCGGCGGCCTGTTCGGTGCCGACCTCAACAGCACCGCTCCTCCCCGCGACACCCCCCGGACAAAGCACCATCGACTACACGGTGAGGCGCGGCGACACCTTCGCGGGCATCTTCGTCAATCACGGACTCTCTGCGGGTAGCGCCGGACCCGTCTTCCGCCTCATGCGCGGCCTCGGACTGGCGTCACTGCTTCCCGGCGATTCGGTGGTCATGACCGTGTCGGAGGGCGGTGGCCTGACACGGGTCTCTCTGCTCAGTCGCATGCAGGCGTGGTATCACATGACCGTGGATGGCGCTGCTGTGACCGGAGAGAAGCACGTGGTGCCCGTGGCCTCGCACCTGCGGCTTGCGCGCGGCGAAGTCTCCACGTCGCTTGCCGAAGCACTATACAGCATGGGTGTAGGCGACGCCATCGTTGCCCAGTTCACCGATATCTTTGCCTGGGACATCAACTTCTTTCTCGATCCGCGCGCGGGCGACACCTTCGAGATCCTCTTCACCGAAAAATTCGCAGAGGGGCACCCCGCAGGCTACGGAAGCATCCTCGCCGCAACGTATGTCAACGCGGGCCGCCGGTTCTGCGCCCTGGCCGTGTCTGGTGACAGCGCGCGTGTCTGCTACTACGACGAAGCCGGTCGTAGCGTGCAGAAGGAGTTCCTCAAGGCGCCGCTGCATTTCTCCCGCATTTCATCGCGCTTCACCTACCGCAGACGGCACCCGGTGCTGGGCATTGTGCGTCCACATCTGGGCATCGATTACGCCGCGCCCGCCGGCACTCCCATCTGCGCCGCAGCCGACGGCATCGTGGTCTTTGCAGGCGTCAAGGGCGACTACGGGAGGGCGGTGCAGATCCGTCATGGCGGGTCGTACGAAACCTACTACGGGCACCTTGGCTCCATCGGGTCGGGCATTCGCGCAGGCGCGCGTGTGACGCAGGGCCAGCACATCGGCACGGTCGGAAGCACCGGGCTTTCCACAGGGCCGCACCTTGACTACCGCATATCCCGCAATGGCAGTTTCGTCAATCCACTGGCACTCTCCATGCCCTCAAAGGAGGGCATCACTGCGGCGCGCATGGAGGAGTTTCAGGCGATTCGTTGCGAGTACGAGGGCATCCTGGGCATGCGCTTTCCGCATCGGGTCGGTGCATTTCTCGTAGAAATCGACATCCCGCAGGCACAGCATCCGCTCACCCTATCACTGGACTCACTCTCTCATGCCACCACCCCTGGTTCTTGAGCAGATCCGCGCGCTCATCATCGATGCGGGCCGCGACACCCGGTACAAGGCCCATGCCTACCTGTTCGTGCTGAGCGGAATGGAGTACTACATGGCGCAACTTGGGCAGAAGCGACACGTGTCGGGTCAGGAGTTGTCGCGCGGGCTGGCTCAGTTTGCGCACAAGCAGTATGGTCCGCTTGCGTGGCAGGTACTCTCATCGTGGGGCATCACTACGACTGACGATTTCGGGGCGCTGGTGTACAACATGATCCACGTGGGCATGATGAGCAAAATGGAGCAAGACCGGCTCGAAGACTTCTTCGGAGTCTTCGATCTGGCGGAGTACTTTGCGGGTCAGGATTGCTTTGCCGTGGACAAGGCCCACGTGCGGCAGGTACGACAGGTTTGATTTTGGCGAGAAGCCGAGTGTATTTTTGGACACTGTCCGGGAGCATGGGGACCCGGATCGTGCGCCGCTTTAGCTCAGTCGGTAGAGCAACGGACTGAAAATCCGTGTGTCCCCAGTTCAATTCTGGGAGGCGGCATAACAAAGGGGCTCCCTCGCCAGAGAGAGCCCCTTTGCTATTTCGGGTCATGGGATGGCAGCCGATCGGGAGGAGTCTGCGGGGTGCGGCGATTCGGGCCGGGTGGTCCTACGCGAAAATCTCCATCTTCGCTTTTCCGGCCAAATCATGAAACAAGCGTTCTCGCGCAGAGACGCTGAGTCGCAGAGAATACCGGAGAAGACGGGGAGGCCGCTGATGCCATGCGCCGGACTGCGTGGATCCCTGCGATGACGCCCCCCGGCATCACGCAGCCCATCTTCCGGCACGCTCAATCAAATCGGTCAGGCTCAACGCCTCCACGCCGCCAAGACCCCGGACAAGCTTCGCGGTGCGCTCATTGATGTCTGCGACTGACAGAAGGTACATCATGGCAGGGGCGCCCAGTCGCGACGATTCGACTGCCTCTGACAAGCGGTGCATGACAGAAGGGATATTGCAGGTGTTCAGATTGAGCTTGCACTCACAAGCGGCGAAGGACTTGTTGGGCCCCACAAGCACACGAGAGACGGTCTTTGAATCGATAGCTGTCGTGGTTCGCTACATGGATTTTTTGCCACCGTCCGTGCGTCACGAAGCTTTACAATTGAGATGAGGGAGACAGTCCCCTCGGTATCGGCCTGCACGGGTTGATGCCAAACCGCCTTGAGCTGCTGTGTTCGCAAGAACATGGTGG
>Ga0315284_10003188_pt1 | contig 23297 bp, 12 predicted proteins | sample YL17G09_16_MG_FD_203696 | JGI IMG/M metagenome (GOLD analysis project Ga0315284, IMG submission 203696) | Sediment microbial communities from Yellowstone Lake, YNP, Wyoming, USA - YL17G09_16 | ecosystem: Environmental > Aquatic > Freshwater > Lake > Sediment | place: USA: Wyoming | collected... | reverse complement strand
GCACTCTGGTTTAATATAAACAACTGTTGTAAAAATGGAAATAGTTGTTTTAATTTAGTTTGATTACGGGTTCGCATTTCTTTTAAATAATTTGGATGCATGTGTCTTGCCCTTCTCATAATATCTTGAATATAAGTAACTGATATGCGAACCATATTACTGAAAAAATCTTTTATTTTTTTACCGATTTCGCTTTCAGGATCTACATTGTTTTCAGTTATGAAACGTTCAACTATTTCATTACATGTTTGAACATAATCTGCATTAAAAACAACATAGTTGGTTACTATTTCTTCAAAAGGAACTAAAATTGGAGGTAAATTTTGTGCAATTTTTAATAAATCAATGAACTGTTGTATAAGTTCGAGTGACCATGGAGGATTATTGGCAGATAATGCCTGTATAAAATCTAAAAATGTTTTTTCACCTACAATTTCTTTATATGGCTCGATACTTTTCATAGGATTAGCGTGTGATGTTTTTTTAAGAATTAACTCACGAACATCTCTTGGTAGACCCTTTCTTGCAAGAGATAAATTTGCAGTCGTATATTTATCTTTGAAACTTTTCAACACAAAACTACCAGCGTGCAAGACATCATCAATTGTATAAGTGTGTAATATTTTATCATCACATGTTACAAGAAATTGTTTATTAAATGCAAGACGATCAAAGTGAATATCTTTTTTAAACTTAAACATATTTAATTCTGATAACGTGTCATCGTGAATTACATAATATTTAATTTCTAAATTGACGAGGCCGCATGCCAACAGGGGCAGTGTTGGATGGAGGGCAAGAGTAGTAATAGGGAAATCCGTTACATGCTTTGAAAGAACTGTAAGCCCACCTTTTTCCACTCCAACTACATAAATTACACGTTCACCACCAATGACTAATATTGGCTCTCTTGGACTAAAAACAAGTGATTTTATTACGATTTTTGTGTCTATATTTCCTATTTCTTCCATTTTCTCGGTTGGTGAAAATATCCACACCCTTACTTTTTTACCAAATGTAGCTGCTAAAAATACTCCATCATGACTGAATGCAATCGACTTAATGGGATCCTCGTCTATCGGGATTATAATAGAATCATCTTTATTTACTTCCGTAATGTTAGCATCATCGATATGAAATATCTTGATGACAGAAAGATTCGGATTCGATTTAAAATCTGTACAACCAACTACAATAAACGGCATCGTTGGATGAAATGTCACACAAGACAGAAAGTGTTGGCCAGTTATAGTTGTCGTTGCAAACAAATTTAATGCCGGGTCTTCCAAATGATCGAGTTCTTCCTTCAATTTTTCGATTTCGGTCGCGTCGCTTGATTCAAGCATTGCTTGAAGTTCACGGCGTCTTTCTTTAACATTTAACGGAACTTCATCAATATGGTCTACCAACTCTTGTATATTCCAAACAGTTATATTTCCTATTTCATCATTAATACCCACCACAAGAGGAAGTGTCGGATGAAAAGTGAAGCAAGTAACCATAGAACCGCCATTGAGATGTATCGGTGACAAACGAGCAGGGTCATAATAAGAACGAATCTTAGGATTAGGGCGAGAATCAATTATTCGATACAACGTATTTCGTCCATCATTGTAACAAACCGCCAACAAAGGATGGACTGGATGAATTGCCATACATGTAATTTTTGACCGCTCTTGTGAAGTTATATTTATACCTACCAAAAATGCAACTCCTGCTGTACCACCGCTTTGAGTAATCATCGATGACACGTATTTACCCGACTTCCTTAATTTGTTTCGTTGTTTTTTTTTAGCAGATAAACGTTTTTTATATTTCATCGTTTTAAATAATATATAATATAATATAATATAGTAATTTATTATATTATTAAAAAAAGTAATATATATAAATTTGAATATATTTTTTGTTATTTATCATTTATTATTTCTACTTACCTTGATTACCTTTAAACCAATCATAATATATTATTCCGTCATAATTCGCGGGACTACATTCATCGTTTGCAGTTCTTGAAACAGGAGTTTGCATGAATACGGAATCTCGACATACGCGAAATCGGTGCGGTTGTCGCACATTTTGCAGCAGTGAATTCCAAGCGCGTCGTTATACGCAGCAACCATTCCGCATTTCGAGCACACGTGCACCTGGAATTTATCGGAAACGTCGTAGAGTCGCTCGCGCGTGAATCGTGCAGCTCCGTGTGATACCATGCAATTGTGTGCAACGATGCCATTTACAAGGAAGGAGTGCGTGTCTTCTACGCTAATGTCATACACGTGCTTCGGGCCGACATTGATGCGCGATACAACCTCCAAATTCATCGTGGGAAGCGAGGCACATTCGCGGTGAACGCCATATGTTGTAGTAGATTCGTATTCTTTTTCTTCTACTTCCTTAAATACTTGGTCATCCACATCATCCATTTTTTTATCTGATTCTATATCATCGCTTAGAAACCAGCTGAGCGCTCCAATTTTTTCCATGAATTGCTCCGCGGTGGGAAATGACTTGGACGTGAATTTACCAAATTCGGTGCCTTTAATCAGGTGATCCGTAATGTCGTGCGTGCTTGGAATCGCGTAATCGTGAAGTAGCCCTTCCGTTTTCTTAAGCTCTTCGACGGCTTTAATAATGGCACTCTTTGTAGGCACAATCTTGTCCGGATTCTTGGATTTGATTTCTTTGAAATGCGTAATTTCATCCACACGATTTACCAGCCAATTGTGTTGACGACAAACTTCTTCACGCAGGCGACGATATGAAACACCGGCTTCAAGACGCTGGGATTTGTGGCAGCAATAACGAAACCCGATTTTTTCGGAGAATGGAATAAGTTGTTCAATGGGAAGATGAAGCGTTAATGAAAAACTCCGATTCGATGTATCACTTTTATCTTTCAATTCAAATTTTCTTTTCGAAGATGTTGTTTCTTTTGCTTTTTGAATTGTTGTATCATGAATGCCGCATTTGGCAAGCAATTTCTGAAAATCTTCAAACATTTTTTGCAACGATTCGCCATATTCAACCATTTTTGATTTTGAGAATGAAACGGATGTCATAACGTCGCGCTTTCCTCTATGCATTCCAAGAACACACGTGTGTCCATCTCCGCCAAACATTCCGCCAAGAAATTCGCGAATAATGGGACGAGGGCATTTCTCATCCAAGATAAATTCAGGAAATACAGCCGGTTGGTCTATTTTTCGTCCCCGCAGTATTCCATTCAGTTGAAGAATATCCTCAAGAAATTCGGTTGGAATAGTAACATAATAGTAGTTTTTCGTCTTAAAACTCATCTGATTAATTTCGCAAAACATGGTTATATCACCAAGAAATTGATCAAGATCAATCTTGTGTCCAAGTGAAACATATCCACTTGGACGTTTATAATGCGAACTAATACTTCCATCGGTAGTCAAAAGTCCGAGTATCCGTGCAAATGCCAGCGTTCTCATATATTCATTGTAATTATCTGTGCGTAGTGTTTGTTTTCCAAATGAAAGTGTCCAGCCGTTACATTCCGCAATTTCTTCCTTCACTTTCATGAGCGGATAACTAACACTGGTTTTAACCTTTGATTTATGAAGTTCAAGGTCCTTTACTTTTATCCATGTATTATCGGATGTTAATACTGGATGATCTTCTGTGCATGTGATTTTTCTCCCGTCTTCAAGCGTCAACTCGACACAGTCACGCATTCCCTTGTCCATAAATGCGCATTGTTTTGAAGGAACCATACCATTTTTGCTCTCACTCCATCCAAGAACATATTCTCCAACATCATCCATTTCTCCAATCATCACGGCTAGTCCGCATTTCAGGGAGATGGGACCATCGCAACAATCACGTTCCATTTCCCCAAATCGTAATCCTCCATCTCGCGAACGGCCTTCGGCCGGCTGACGCGTGAGATTTACCATAGGACCGATGGATCTGCTGTGTTGTTTGTCATTTACCATATGTTTTAGGCGCTGGTAGAATGCGGGTCCCATGAAAATTTCTGATTCAATTTGTTCGCCGGATAGGCCGTTATACAGGAGTTCATTTCCATTGTTTTCGTAGCCGAGTTTTAGGAGTTCGTTGCGGATGGTGTAAACATCGAGTTCTCCGAAGGAGGTTCCGTCGCCGAAGAGGCCGAGTTCGAGGAGGACTTTTCCGAGGAGGGTTTCCTTGAGTTGTGCGATGGTCATACGGGATGGGATGGCATGGGGGTTGATGATGATGTCGGGGCGCTGGCCACTCTTCGTGAATGGCATATCCATTTCTGGAATGATGTTTCCGATGGTGCCCTTTTGTCCGTGACGACTGCTGAGTTTATCTCCGATGACCGGTTTACGAAAGGTGCGAATGCGGACCTTGCAAATAACGTATCCGTCGCCGTTGCGTTCCATGTAGTTTCTATCGACGTATGAATCTTCGGTTGTTCGGTGCATTTTACTGACGTCTTCGTATTTGACGAGTTTGGTGTGATCGTTTCGATTTTCCTTGATGGGAATGACTTTCCCCATGATGATGTCGCGGTTTTCGATGATGGAGTTTTCGGGAATGACGCCCTTGCTATTGAGTTTGCCGTAGTTTCCGAATTTCATTCCTTTTGTTTTTGTAGAATCGGGTTTGCATCGGATTTCTTCGTCGCCGTTGAGTTTCTTGTCTTCGTCCTTTTCGGTGTGGTAGATGGTTGCGCTGAACAAACCGCGGTCGATGGCGCCCTTGTTAATGAGAATACTGTCTTCCTGGTTGTAGCCGGTATAGCTCATGATTGCGACGATGACAGGAGCGCCGGACGGGATTTCATCGAGTTTAATCATGCGCATGACGCGGGTATCTACGAGGGGGCGCATGGGATTGGATAGCACGTAGGCCGTCTTGTCCATGCGATTGTAAAAATTGGTGACGTACATGCCCATGGCTTGCTTACCCATAGCACAGTTTGAACTTGCAAAATTGTCTCCAGCAATAAACGAATGATTATCGTGTGCAACTTCAATGTCAGAAATCATGCAATCTTCTTGTCTTGTTATAGATTCAATCGGTATAAATGCCAAGTTATTAATAACTTGAATATCCTTCATCCATTCTTCGATGCTAGAATACGCGAGTTTATTATTTTGTTTTGTTTTGAGAAATTCAACAACTTTAAATGATTCAATGTTCTTAGAACAACAGTATGCATAACCGACAGTGTCGTAATATTTTATAATATTTTCCAATTTGCTTGAAATAGTAAACGATATTTTAATTCTTGAATCACTTATTTTATGTTCTTTTACGTGTAATACACTTATTTGTAGATTATTTAATATTAAAGCGCATTGATTCATAAATGTAACTAATGATTTTTTAAGAGTTGGATTGATCTGTTGTGATGTTTCTTGAATTTTTATTAAATACGATTCCTTCTTTACAGGCAATCTTTTATCTATAACTTTATCCCATCTTATTTTACACCCGTCTCCACCTTGAAATCCTCTAATAAATTGAACACCATAATTATTATTTTTAACAATCCAATCGGGAATGCTATTTCGTAATGTTTCTGTTTTTTTTCCATATCCAACTCCAATGCTTATTAAAAATGCAGGGAAGTAGCCGTTGTATATTATAGTGTATGTATGATGAGTTTGTAACCTCTCGTTTTCACCGCTTGAAAATGTTCTTGTTCCTTCCATTATTTTAACGTTATAGTCAAAACCAATCGATTTCAAGTCATTTGAAAATTCAACTGCATCACAATATTGTCCAAAGTCAAATGAACATTGAAATTCTTTGTATTTATATTCTTCATTATTAGAATTCACTCTGTTTCTGATGTAGATATTTATAGAACCATCTGCATATAAGTAACCAATGATTCGTGATAAAGCTGAAAGTTTTGGATTATTCTCATGTAATGGGAGTAAGCCAATGTGCTTTAATTTCTCGATGTATTTTTGTATTTTATTCATTTTTCTATTTTTTGTTTCATCAATTTCAAGTTCTCTCATTTTTGTAATAAATCTATTTTCATCGATTATGCAAGCATCGTCTGTTTTATCTTGATAACTATATTTTGGGAAGTGAGTAATTCCAATTCTTAACTCATTATTTTGCATCAACTCGCTCACAGTTTTCCAACCATAGTTCGTCATAAATTTGTGATCTTCTGTTGCTACAATTTCTCTTCCGCTAATAGTTTTGACCTTGTAAACAGGATGATCATTTTTACGAATAAAGTGATTTACAATATTGGTTGTTGTCATTTCAAATGTGTTGGGATTAAATGACACAACACGATCGCCGATGGCAACATCCTTTATTTGTCTTCGTGAACCGTCTTCCATTAGGACATTTTCGTAAATTCCAACGCACTGATAAGTATTTCTGGGCGACTGGTTGTGTTCGGGAAACGGGATACAAGACGCGAGAATTCCGAAAATGGTGCTGGGGTGAATTTCGCAGTGGGTGTAATTGTAGTGCTGCGACCCCCGCTGTAAAAGCGAGTTTCGGAGATCGGTGCGCTTCATGGCAATCATACTGAAATTCTGTTCTTCGGGGTCAATGTATTCGATGATTGCATTATCGATTTTGCAGTCGGTAACGAGATCGTCCCAGCTCAATTCTTTGCGGTCCAATTTGCGAAGGAGGTCGGCACTAATGAACGACTTGTTGTCTTTTACGCGTAAAACGGGGCGGGTGATTCTACCGGCGTCGCTGCAGACGCGGATCTCCTTGTTTCGAATGTCGAACACGATGGAGGTGTAGACATTGATCATACCCCTGCATTTCTTCTCCTTGAGAATGTTGTATAGTTCGACGGGATCTCTGCTGATTCCGACCCATGCGCCGTTTACAAACACTTTGACTTGATCGTATAAATCATTGCAATCGGCGAATTTATCGAGCGTATCGATGTGCGACTCGACTTGAGTATGAAGCGACTCGGGATTACTGGGAATTGTAATGTGGCTCATGTAGCTGATATTTTTAACGACACCGACGCTCGCGCCTTCAGGAGATTCGGCCAGACAGAGAAATCCCCATGTGGTGTTGTGCAGTTTGCGTGGCGGAATGAGTTTACCGCTCTTGTCAATAGGAGTATTGACTCTGCGAAGGTGGCTCAAACTGGAGACGTATGTCAAGCGATTCAGCACTTGAGCAACACCAACTTTATTTGTGTTTATATTTTTGATTCCGAAATCGCCGGTGGAAAGCGCGCGCTTGATACCATTTTCAATGGTTGTTGATTTGATGATTTTATAGACGTTAGTTTTGTTGATAATGCCGAGGTAATCTTCGGTGGAACGCCAGGAGCCCGTATTGATTTCTCGAATCACTTGTTTCGTCATATCTTTGACCACCTTGTTGAAATAATTTCGGAACAGGTTGTTAATGAGGGTACCGGTCAAGTCGACGCGCTTGTTCATGTAAGAATCACGATCGTCTTGTTTCAAAATCCCCATACTGCATTTGATGAGACGTAGAGCCATGTATCCCAGAAAGTAGATCTTCTGTGTTGCAGTTTTGCAGTGGGGAAACAAATCAGAATTCAGGATATCGATTGCAAAATCACGCTTCTTTTTTGCACCGGTTTCCTTGTCCATGTACATTGGGGTATACATTACATTCGACGTGAGCTGGCGCATAGCGTCTTCGTGTGTGAGAACGGTATTGGCATCGATAATTGACGCTTGAAGTGATGCGAGTATGGCTTCATTGTTATTAACATTATTGCCTTTGAGATCGAGCATGATTTTCTCGCAAATGTCCTTGTCAGATAAAACAGAAAGTGCGCGAAATAAAACGAACAGGGGGAGTGGGTGTTTGACGCGTGGAATCTGGATATAGATGGGAAATCCAAACCCGTTATTTTTCGAGGCGATCATCATGTTGATTTGTTTAGGCGAGATACACTTGGTATCAGGGACAGATTTTACTTCTGCGAGCCAGTTCCATTTGGTGTTTCCTTTTGATATATTGAAACAGTATACTTTATTTTCGGCGGCTCGTTCTTGTCCAAGAACCGTTTTTTCGCTTCCGTTGATAATAAAGTAGCCGCCGGCATCGTAAGCGCATTCGCCTGTCTCGGCATTATTGATGTGCGAGTATTGGTTGAGAATGCAAATGGATGATTTCAACATGATTGGCATTTTTCCGATATGGATTCCAGGAATGGATTTGTGCAGGGTTTGAACGTTTTCAAGGTTTTCGCCGGTGCGAATGGTATATTTTATATTTGCATCTACTGTCATTGAAGATGCATATGTAAAATTTCTAAGACGTGCTTCTTGGGGAAACATGAGCTTCGTCGCTCCATTGTTTTCATGAATTTGGGCACGATACAAATGAAAGTCACTAAATGTGACTTCGATATCAAGTTTATGTTTTTTCGTTTTTTTATCAAAATCTTGTTCTGATGCAATATGTACCGGGTTGAACATTTGAATCGTTCTCTCCAGTTGATTATTTATAAAATCATTATAAGATTCAATTTGGTGTCGCACCAACCGTTTCAAATGTTGACCCTCAAAATAAGATCCAATAATTTTCCATGGCGCTTCTTCATATTCAATATTATTATCGTCATCATAATCGTATTTTGTAATGCTAACCGTTTCATGTGCAGAAGTTAATGACGGCGGCAGCGGCACAAATGTTGTATTTATTGTTGGTTTGTCTTTTTCATTTGCGGATTGGTGTTGATGGTGTTCCTTTTTTTTTTCCTTTTTAGCACGACCGATCGTGATGCCAATAACGTCACTAATAACGTGATCATTTTCACAACCATTATCCTCAATTACAGAAAACCTATTGTATTCGTCAAATGACGAAGATGAAACAGAATCAGCAGCACGGCACTCCATATTGTTCGCGGTCTTATGAAAATGAATCTTATTAACTTAATAATCAATTTATTTTTAAATATTTTTTTATAATATTTAAAATGTAAAAAAATTAAAAATAAAAATGTAAAAAAAATGTAAAAAAATAAAAAAAAATAGTTTACGAATTTATGAGAATTAGATTAAAATGATATAAAATTATCGATACAATAAAGTAGGAAGTAGGAAATAATATTTTTTATTTATAAAACAGATAGATAGAGAGATAGAGAGAAAAATAAAAAATAGAAAATAAGAAATTAACTATGAGCGAAGTAAAGAAAAAAATTATTATTAATCATGAACATTTAAATCCAAATTCTCAAAAAAGAGGTAAAAATGGCAGCGGTAATAGCGGTAGTGGCAGAAGAACGTTGAAAAAAATGCCCGGGTTTGTTCGACCGAGCGAATTAAAGAATAATTTAATTAAATTATTAAAACAAAAACGCGAAGAAAAACAACAGCAACAGCAGCAGCGACAACAGGAAGAACAAATTGAAAAACAAGAAAAAAAAGAAAGAGAGATAATCACAGGTGGTGTTACAAATGAAAATGATAAACCATTATTTGATAAAAAAAAGTATGAAAATATATTTTCAAAAGATTTTGAAGAATCTTTAAATTATTTAAAATCGTTTAAACAGAACAATCATCGTGATCATTCGACGACGAAAAAACATAAACATTTTTCAAATGCAGGCAATCAATATAATAATAGCAATAACAGTAACAATAATATAAACTCAGTCCCTGCAATGTTAGATGTGCCGAGTGATTTTACGTCACCGATTTCTTTAGAAATGCCGTCGTTTATTCCTGAACCGTTGCCTCTACATTTGAATGTTTCTCCTCCTATAAAGGACATTTCAACCACAATTTCCGAGTTGCAACAGCAGCTTCGACAAATTCAGCAACAACAGCAACAAGACCAGCAAGGCGGAAACGGAATAATGCAAAACCAGATTCAAAATGATGTAGTGAAAGCAGCACCACCTCCTCCGCCACCCCCACCGCCACCACCACCGCCACCACCGCCGCCACCGCCACCCCCACCGCCACCCCCACCGCCCCCACCCCGCTCTGCAACGAAATATGAGGAGTTTAGGGGAGAAGACGACGAAAACGAAAATGATACAAATACTATAAATAAAACATTATTCCGGCATAATTTACCGGAAGATAAGCCATATGGCGCATTAAAAGGGGGGACAAAACCGTCTTATCGTGAATATTTTAATAAAACGTTGAAGCGACACCATGTTGGCGATTTTCACAGTCAGAATGACGTAATTGCGGCGTCTAAAAATAATAAAAAAAAATCAAGCAAACCCAAACAGAAGCACGTTCCGAGAAAAATAAAACAAATAAAGCGAAAAACAACGGTGAAAAAATATAAACTCGGCAAATATGGGAAAAAAATAAGTATTTTAATTAAAAATAACAAGACAATTAAAAAAATTCAAAATGCGCAGCGCGAATTAAAAAATGTTCCGATTCATGATGTGAAGAACGAGTTAATAAAAAGTAATTTATTAAAATTGGGTTCAACTGCGCCGTCAAATTTACTGCGCAAAATGTATGAAGATGCAAATATGGCGGGAAAAGTGGTAAATGTAGGAGGCGATACATTTATACATAATTTTATGAAAGATGGCGACAAGAAAAATTATTAATTTTTGATAATAATACGATACACGATACAACTTTTAACAACTATGCGACGTTTAAGAACAATAATATTAAATTATTGTATTGTTTTATATATATATATAGGAGATATATTTGTAGCGTGTTATGACAATTTTAGGAAATAGGGTGCCATACGAATATTTTATAACACAAGGAAAGGGTGAATCGGATGCGGGTTCCAAGGGTCTTCCGTATGAAACGGGCTCTTACGATGCCGCGTTATTCAATGCGGGAATCCAGAATGCGAATGTGATAGAATATACCAGCGTGATGCCGACGGAATCGAGGGAGATTTCAAGGGATGAAGGGCTCAAGCGACTGCAGTGGGGGGAAGTTCTCGAGTGTATTAAAGCGCAAGCAAACGGAAAACGAGGATCGAAAATTAGCGCAGCGGTAATTACAACATCGGTGACGGATCCAAAAGGTAAATATTTAGGCGGTTTTGCGTGCGAATATTCGGGGTCGGGAACAAGGGAAGATGCCGGAGCGTCGTTGCTGAAATCCATCGTTGGAATGATTGAGAGAAGGGGATACGGCGTGATAAAGAATGCGGCGTTGTATCAAGACAATATAACGGACAAGGGATATAAGATACATCCAGGAAAACATTTCGTGTATGAGGATTTAAAGGTCGCGAAAGAGCACGGTTCTGTATTTACTGCAATATGTTTTGTAAGTTACAGATTTCCGGTATTAAACGGTCAAAATAAATCGAGGTCGTCACAGTCGGGGCATAAAAAAAAGAAAACAATGCGCCGTCGAAAATGATAGACGCGCCATGCCATGCATGCAATTATAAATATTTATATATTAAATGTAAAATAATAATAATAAATAATTATATTTATAAAATATTATAAAATAATAATAGTAAAAGTAAAGATTTAACATTTTATAATATTTTATAAATTATTGAATTTAACATTTATCTCTCTATCTCTCTAAAAATCAAAGCTATAAAGGTATTTTAAAATGGATTCTATGCCGTCATCGTCTTCTCCGATGCTTGAATTCGTGTATGAAAATTTTACATATATGCTTGGAATTATGATTGTTATTTTTGGAATACTTGTTTACATTCACATGGCAGACGTGACATTTGAAATGCCGATGACGAAAACTAAAAAATTGGTGATTGAGACAATGGAGCATAGAAAGGGCGGAAAAAATGATAGCGATGACGATAATAATTCTTCTACAAACGCTGCTCCTGTTGTTGCTCCTGTTACTGAAAATACGTTATTGACACCACCAATCGATCTTGAAAAAAAATTAAAATCGGGATTTTGTAACATGCATGCGACCAAGGGCAGTTCGGCGACAGATATTGATAACGAGTGCAAAGTGTTTGGGAAAGCGTCTTGTTTAAATACGGATTGTTGCGGGTGGGTGGTTAGCGCGGATAATCCCGACGGCATGTGTCGTTATGGAAGCAAAAATGGTATGACATTTGGGTATGATGACAGTGGTAAAAAAATAGATGTGGATTGTTATTATTACAAGGATTCGAAGTCGAAGAGCGGGCCTCGTTGTTCTTGAGAGAAGATACACATATATTTTTTTCATTTCATTTTTATTTTAATTCATTTTTTAATTAGTTTATAAACTTATTAAAAATGAATTAAAATAAAAATTGATATAAAATAATATAGTTATATAATTTATATAGAACGCATTTCATAAACAAGATCAAATGATTATTCCGGTGAAGTGTTATACGTGCGGCAAGGTCATTGCAGACAAGTATCGATACTATTTGAATAAAGTGAGGGAGAAGAAGCTGGAGGAACAAGGAGGTGGAGATGTTGCGGTTGACAAGGTGCTTTATTTGACGAAGCACAATATAAAAAAAACGGCGGAAGGACAAGTGCTGGATGACCTTGGATTTACGAAAATGTGTTGCAGGCGTCACTTTTTGACACATGTGGACATTCAGTAACTGTAAATCGGTAAATAAATAAAAAATCAATGCATGTTTTATATTTTGATTTTGTGAAAGGTTGAATTATTTTTTCTGATGCATTTTTATTTTTATAATAAAATAAATATAAAAATTGAATTAAAGATATATACATATGTTATTGTTAAAGGCGATAAAAGCATAAAATCGAGAACACAACACGAAAATCAAATTAACGTAAGAAAGATAAAATGTCATCGAATGCGAGTAAAACAATAGCACGACTGTATAACGCGAGAAAAAACTTACTGGATTTACTGATGGTCCAGGGATATGATGTGGAGGGATATACGAATTTCGGCGTGAATGAGGTGAATGCCATGTATGCGCACAAACAGCTCGACATGTTGGTAGAAACGAAATCGTCGTCGTCGTCATCGTCATCATCATCAGATAAAAGTAAAGAGAAGGAACAAGGCAAAAGTAAACCGAAAAAAAAAGCGTATATCAAGTTCCACCTTGAGAAAATGTTGAGCACGGGGCACATTAATGATTTGGTTGAAGATTTGTACGTGTTGGGTTCCGGCGGCGAAGTTGGAGGACTGGGAATATCGACCAATGCGAATGACACCGTTTTGACGGAAAGGGATGCGCTGATTATTGTCACGAAACAGGAGGTCAAAACCATGAATCAGTATTTGAATCAGCTGTTTTTGCAGGGTCGATTCATCGTACTACTTTCACTGGACCGACTTCAATTCAATATTTTGAATCATCAATATGTTCCGCCGCACACGATTTTATCCAAGGAAGAGCTGGAAGAGATGATGAAAAAGTATAATGTTGCTGACAAATCGCAGCTGCCGGATATTTCAAGGTATGACCCGGTTGCTTTAGCGATTGGAATGCGACCGGGCGACGTTTGTAAAATTGACCGACCCAGCAAATCGGCGATCCATTCGACGTATTATCGCGTCTGTGTGCAATAATTAAGTCGTATAAATAGTATAGTAATTTACCAATAAAATATATAGATGATTAATTACATTAAATGATGAATTATAATTTTTTATTATATTCTATTTCATGGTTTATACTCTAATATAACGTCGGCATTACCACCTTGATAGAATGTGCCATCATTTTCGTATGAATTTTCTTGATATATTGTTATTTGGAATTGAAAACCAAAAGCTGGAAGTGGAAATAAAAATTCATTGATCGTATTAGAAATAACTAAAGTAGTATTATTATTAGTTAATTTTATATTTGGAGTTATATTTTGTCGAATTTTGATTACACTTCCACTAACAATTTTTATTGACCCTGAACTTAGTGTGTATACGTATACGTTGCTTAATAAGTTGAATTTATCTGAATTTAGTGAAAAATCTAAAAAATGAGTATTTGATTCTATGTTAAAACTATAGTTCAGATTTTCTGTTTCTAAAAACTGAGTTATATTTATTATAGGTGACTTAAATTGTAATAATGAATTTCGTCTTATAACACCACAATCATCATCACCATTACATAATTTTAAGGTATTAATGTTTGTGTTATAAGAACGAAATTCTTCTATATTACGCATAATATTACTTCTAAATTTTTTTGTTTGAGACATTTTATAAATGAATGGATTAGGTATATATATGTATATATATAAAAAAAAACAATAATAATATTATTTATTATATAGATAAATATCAGTAATAAATAAAATAAATAATAAACAATAATAATAAAATAAATATAAGGATAAAAAATAAAAATGTCGAATTTTTTTTCAGATGTGATGACGGATATGAAGGGAATGGAGCAGAATTTGCTGGGCCCCGATTACTTGTATTGGAAACGCATATTAAAGCCGTCGGATATGGGCATGTCGGCCGACGGTAATTTCGGCGCGCTAACGAACGATGTGAATGGACTCATTAATTATGTCGAAGTGCTGGTTTCAGGAAATGCGGGATCGACTACCGGTGGACCGCTGGGCGATAAATTCTTTTTGAAAACGGGCGGACAGTGCACCGATGTTGCGTCCGGAAAAAAAGTGGACCGTTATATTTACATTGACAACGTGCCGAATGGCAACATTCCGTTTATTTCTTCAGGACTTGGAGGCACGGATTTTACAGAATTTGAGGGACTTATTCCCGGACTTTTGGGCGATTTAGGCAAATTGAACCCCCTGAATTTATTCAAATCGTTCATGATGGGTGATAATCCGGACTGCATGTCGGTAACTCTTGAGACCATTGTTCCGGTAGCAGATGCCGATTTGAATGATACGGGCAAAGACAATGTCGGGAATGAAACGCAATATGTGGCTGTAGCGGATGTGAAAAATATGGACCCGTGCATTTTTAATGATAAGAAAAATCCGGCCGACCCGTCGTTAACGTGCACGGAAACATTTACGAGTCGAATGGATGCCAAAAATCGCGATTCAAGCTCAAGCGATGACGAAGACAGTGCATTTGGAAACATGTTTTCGACGCATTCGACTCATAATAAAAAAAAGAGCGGATTGGCAAATTATAAAAACTTTGAAAAACGTCGAAACAAAACCAAAACCAAAACCAAATCGTCTTCAATAAAAGCTTTCAACACGATGGGCGATTTTTCAAAGTTGCCGGATGACATGTATGTGAGAGCATTTTATATTTTTATGACGGCATTTTCTCTCTACGTTTTCTACCGATTTATGAAGCGGATATCGAATGCTCGATCTTAATAATAAATTCATTTGATTTTATTTTGTGTTTATTATAAAAAAAATAATAAAAAAAAATAATGCAAACAGAAATAATATTTACAAAACAGATATAAAATGACAGCGTGAATGAATATAACTATAAAAACGAAGAATAATACAAAATACATTATGACGACTTCATTAACCGACGAGTATTTTCGCATCTCGAGAGAATATTCGAATAAATACGGACAAAAAACCATATTATTGATGCAGGTGGGTTCATTTTTCGAGTGTTATTCAAAGGCAGACGCGAATAATAATATTGCGGATGCGAATATGAGAGAATTTTGTACGGTTTGTGATTTAAATACTTCGATTACAAACGGTAGGTGCATGGCTGGCTTTCCATTTACGTGCAATTTTAGGGACTATAGTTTGGAGCGGTATGTGAAAAAAATGCAGGATCGCGGGTATACGATTGTGGTCTACGTGCAAGACGGCCAAGGCGCAAACACGACGCGAAGTTTGTATTGCATTTATTCACCGGGGACATTTTTTTCGAGCGATTCTGCGGTTCTCTCGAACAACACGTCATGTTTTTGGATCGAGCGATTGAAAATCGGTGTAAATAAGAAAATCATTATGGGAATGTCAAATATTGATATTTATACGGGAAAAAGCGCGTGTTTTGAGATCGAGTCCGAATTGAACCCGCGTCATAATCAGACGACGTATGATGAGCTGGAGAGATTTGTTTCATCGTTTCGTCCGAGTGAAGTTATTATTATTTCAAATCTCTCTGCAAATGAAATTGAAGACATAAAAAATTATGCCAATATTTCTTCTTTAACAAGCGCGGTTCATTGGATTGATTTGAATCAGCAACAAGAACATCCCTTTTTGGTTCAGGCAAAAAACGCGGAAAAGCAAACGTATCGAAAAGAAGTGCTGGGAAAGTTTTTCTCGTTTCATGTGTGCAGCGCGATTTTTCAAAATTATTCGGTATATGAATTTGCGGTTCAGGCGTACACGTTTTTGCTTCATTTTGTGTATGAACACAATCCGAATTTGACATCGAAAATAGAAGAGCCGGAATTTGAAAATCGATCGGATCGAATGGTTCTGGCGAATCACACGCTGGAACAGCTCAACATCATTGATTCAAAGGGACTCGGCGGGAGCGGCACCGGATCAAATTCGTCTGTCTTCCGCCTTCTAAATAAATGCAAGACGCCGATGGGTTCGAGGCGATTCTATTATCGGCTATTGCATCCGTCATTCAATGTGTCCATAATTCAGAGGGAATACGACATTACCGAGTATATTTTGAAAAAGGAATCAATAAATGCAAATACTGCTTCGTGTATGTATATGAACTGGAGAAGCGCGCTTGAAAATATAAAGGATGTTGAAAAGCTGCATCGTAAAATACAAATGGGCAAGATTTGTCCGAATTCTCTCTATATTTTGTATACAAATTTGGAAATGATTTCGCAAATGTATGATGGCGTTAAATGCGACGAAACCTTATTGAAATATTTTCGCGCGGATGCTTATCCAGAGAGAATTACGAAAATGTGCAACGACATTTTGAAAAAAATAGACGCATGTTTTTTTATCGACAAGTGTAGGTCCGCGGATTCTCTCGATTTTGATTTGAGTTATAAGGATTGTTTTGTTAAACCGGGTGTAAGCAAGGATCTTGATCAAACGTATATTGCGAATGAAGATGGGTGCAGTATTTTGGAAGCCATTCGCTCGCATTGTAACGACTTGATTGCGATTGGAGAGAAAAAGGGTGTAACATCAATAAAAGAAAAAGGTGATAATAAAGAAAAGGAATTTGTGAAAAGGCATGAAACGGAAAAAGCAGGATACAGTATTCAGACAACGGAACGGCGCAGCAAGTTGTTGCTGGAACAAATTGGCAAAAGGGTGAAAGCGAATGAGCACGTCTCCAAACTGGAATATGCGTCGATCGACCAAGACGAGTGTTGTAAAAAATTAGTAAAAACATTCGAATTCGATTTATCGGCGCTGCAATTTATGAAAGCGGGAAGCAGTGCGGTTACATTTGTGCACGAAGCGTTATCTAGCGTGTGCGCATCGATTAGCGAGACGAGAAATAAAATTCGTGATGAAATCGGGCTTGTGTTTCATAATTTCGTGTGTGAGCTCAAAGAGTACCAAGAATCGTTTCAGACCATTGTTTCATTTGTTACCGACGTGGATTTAATTCAAAATCAGGCGTATATTGCTCGTAAATACAAGTATTGCAAACCGACGATTGATTCAGACAAAGATAAGGGGCAAGAGGGTTCTTATGTTGATGCTCGCGATATTCGACACTGTTTAATCGAGCGAATGAATGAGGACGAGCTTTATGTGACAAATGACATTTCGCTTGGTAAAAATGAGCGCGGATTACTTTTATACGGGACGAATGCGGTTGGAAAAACGAGCATGATTCGGGCTCTGGGAATTTGTATCATTATGGCGCAGGCGGGACTTTATGTTCCGTGTTCCGCGTTCACGTATCGACCGTATACGAACATTATGACGCGAATATTAGGAAACGATAATTTGTTTAAAGGGATGTCGACATTTGCGGTTGAAATGTCGGAACTTCGTGTGATTTTAAAATGCGCGGACAAAAACAGTTTGATTCTGGGAGACGAGCTGTGTTCGGGAACGGAAATTGATTCTGCGATCAGTATATTTGTTGCCGGATTGCAGAAGCTGCACGCTTTAAAAAGTTGTTTTGTTTTCGCGACACACATGCACGAGATCGTGGACTATGAAGAAATCGTGCAGTTAGACCAACTTGCGACAAAACACATGGCGGTAACATATGACCGGGCGCGCGACATGTTAATATATGACCGGAAACTGCGCGACGGTGCGGGACCGAGCATGTACGGGCTTGAAGTGTGCAAGTCGCTGCATTTACCGGACGATTTTTTGAAAATGGCGAATGCGATTCGGTTAAAGTATCGCGATAAAAATCGGACAGGGGATTTGAATTATAAGCCGAGTCATTTTAATGCGCATAAAGTGAAGGGGCTGTGCGAGCTCTGTAAAAAAGATGTGGGAGAAGAAGTGCACCATTTGCAGCACCAAAAAGAAGCAGATTCCAATGACTACATTCAGCATTTCCATAAAAATCATCGGGCGAATTTATTGACGGTGTGCGAATCGTGTCATTTGAAAATGCATGAGTCAGATGATCAATATAAACGCGTTTTCACTACAGGTGAAAGCGGATACGCGCTTTCGAAAGTATGAAACTATATAAATAATAATTATAATGATGCGTAAAATTGAAACGAAATAATTAGGTATAACATAACATACAATACATATAATAAATTATTTTTTTTAATTTATTTTTTATATTTTATATAATATATAAAATTTTATATAATATATAAAATATAAACCGATTATATTTTTTGAAAAAAACAATGAACAAAAACAAAAATAAAAAGGTTTTTAGGAGTGCCAATCTCCAAAAATTTTTTACAAGAGAATTGGGTAATAATTATTCTTTAGGAACTAATCAAGCTCAATATGGCGATATTGTTATAATAAGTGATTCTATAAAAGAAATTATTGCATATATAAAAAATGTTTTTGTATCACAAGTATCACAAGATGAAAAAATACAAGTAGTGCTACTGATACTTTCATATGTAAAGAATAAAAACATTATAAAAAATCGATCTAATGAAATTATTGTTGAACCAAAATACCTGCAAGTTTTATTAACGCGTTTAACTGAATCTGCAGAAGTGTTGCCAGTAGATCCAGTAGATATAAATCTTATAGATCTTATAGATCTTCTTATCTTTAATTACAATCCAGATCAAGAAAGTAAGTTAATAAATAATTTAGTAGAGAATCTGGTAATCTTATCAAAAAAATCAGTAGTATCAATGAAAGAAAATATGTTTATACAACCACCATTGGTGCCGAAAATAAGTGAAATAAATAAAACAAATATTTCGAAAAAAATGAAAATTCTTAATAAGGAAAAACAAGATACACTTTTGATTAAATTAAATGATCTCAATGATTACGGTTTGTATATCATTAAAATATATATAAATAGATACACGTCGCTTTTACCCATTCTATATTTTTTACCATTTGTTCAGTTTATAAACGATGATTCAGATGATTCATTGAAAAAAACTGTATTAAAAAATATCATAAAAAAACTTTTAAACATATCAACTCAATCACAATATAGACAATATATCGATGAACAACCAAACAATATCGATGATGATAAACAACCAAACAATATTGAAAACACAAACGAAACATTCAAAATCATCCTGAATGAAGTAAAGGCATCTCTAAGTTCAGAACAGTTGAAAACGTTTATACAATCGACCAATAATTTAGAAAAATATCGTGGTTATTTAACAGAAGAACGCAACCGTTTTGCAACTAAATTACAAGAATATAAAAATAAACTGGGAGTGGTTACACTTAATAAATTTAATGATACAACATTTCAAGATAACATAGGTATGTATATGGAAAATACTATTTATCAACAAGTTCTGAATATCATGAAGATTATAAATCCAAATCCGACTCCTCCTGCACCCGTTATTACACTGACTGGAAGCGACAAAGTCAAAGTGAAGAAGGGGGAAAAGTATGAAGAGCTCGGAGCAACCGCTACCGATAATCAAGATAAAAAATTAGAATGTAAAATTACTGGAGACGTTGATACAAGTAAACCAGGTTCTTATACAGTAACATATAGTGCTACAGATGACGTAGGAAATACATCAACAGTAACAAGAACGGTGATAGTTTTTGTACCTCCTAGCATTACATTGAATGAAGATAACCCATTCAAAGTGAAGATTCGAGACAAGTATGAAGAACCCGGAGCAACCGCTACTGATAGTAAAGGTAATAATTTAGAATGTAAGATTACTGGAAACGTAGATACAAGTAAACCAGGTTCTTATACAGTAACATATAGTGCTACAGATAGCGAAGGATATACATCAACAATAACAAGAACAGTCACTGTTTTTGTACCTCCTAGCATTACATTGAATGGAGCTAACCTATACGTAATAAAAGTAGGTGATAATTATAATGATCCCGGAGCAACTGCTACCGATTATAAAGGTGAAAAACTAAATGTTACAGTTGATCTAAGCAATTTAATTATAGCGAACGATGGTACTTATAAAATAACATATAGTGCTAGAGATGACGTAGGAAATACATCAACTGCAACAAGAACAGTCAAGGTTATTGATTTTTCATTGTATGGTAATCCATTTGTAGATCAGTCGAATACAACTCCGCGTAATGTGGGTGGAACTACAGATGAATGGCAGTCATTCACTCCCAGTAAAAATGGTTTGTTAGTAAAGATAGAAATGTATATTAGTTCGCCGCTTAGTTTTCCGAAACAACCTGACCCTAACCCAGTTCCTATTGTCATGAGATTATATGAAGGAGAAGGAACTAGCGGAGTTTTATTAGCAGAAAGTAACGGTTTAACATCTCCTAGTGGATTTGATAAATATTGGGTTGCTCTTGATAATATATACATTGATGTTACAACACAAAAATATACAATTCAAATAACAACACAAAGTTCACCGGTAGGATGGATTTATGGTTCACACAAAGAGTATAATGGTGGAAGAAGTAGCATTCGTGGTAATGATCTTTTATTCAAAACATATATGTTAATAAGAAAATAAATAATGTTGATTCAATTACCGTTTTTGATGTCAAATTTAATTACACATTTTCCCCCCTGAGAGTATCAGAAGCGAGAAACTTGACCCAGGATACAATATTGGCGTTTTAACCATTAACCCATTAAAATAAAACTCTCAAAAAAAATAAAATAAAAATATAAATAAATAATAAAATGGATAATAAATTATTTATTTGTTTCAATGCATTTTTACTATTATTTATATTTTTAGCGGGCGGTATTAATAAAATCGTGTCGTTTGAAGGCACGGTAGAGTTTCTTAAGACGAAAATAAACGCAATTCAATTAAATCCCATATTTATTGCTGCTGTTGCTGCTGCGATTATATATTTTTATATGATTTTGATAATGAATGGGAAAACAAGCCAAACAAGCCAACTAATAAATGTATATTTGTTTCTTCTCATTAGCATAGTATTCATCGGAATTCCCGCTTTAGTGTATTTAAAAAAGACGCTGAACCAGAGTAAGATGTTGGTTTCGCTGATCTATGATTCGACAATTGTAGGAGTGATTGGACTACTCACGCTTGGAAGTTTACTAATATTGTATTCTCTCTATACGAGCAAGTATGAAGAGTATGCGTATATCGCGACGATTGGACTGGCAGTGTTTACCGCCATGACGATTTTAATTTTCCATTTTCCGACGAATCCGGATGAAATGATTTCATTTACAAAGAATCTCTCTATTTTCGGCGGACTAATGTTATTATCGCAGCGATTTGTTCGTTTATAAAAGGTTATAGCAAGTCATACGTTTTCGTTTCTTTATTATCTTCGATGAAACTGAAGCGAAGCTTATACGACAATAAATTTTCCAAAATACTTCCAGATTCGCCTTGATTAAAAATATTGAGAACGTCTTGGGGCGAACACCCGTCTTTGATGAATGCGGCATTGGATATTGTTCCATCCATTAATGTTGCCGGCTGATTGTCGCCAACGACGATTTGATTTCCGTTGGTTGTCATGTAGTTCATGGAAGCGTCCATATAAGTAATATATGGTGGCGAATCGGGATCCGCTTTTGAATTTGTGAGCGTGTCGACGGAAATTGTATTATTTAAAAGTCCGTTAATGTAGACATCGAGCGCGCGTTTACTGCCATTGTAAAACGTGTTTGCATCGGGGTTATAAATGGGTATATTTTTATTTGTTGTTGGATCATACACGGTTTCGCTTTTATCGGGATCAATATCATCGTCACCATTATAATTTAGAACAATGTTGACAGATTCTCCAATGGGAAACAGCATGATTGTTGTTTTTGTTACGGTTGCTGTTGAAATGACGAGGTTTCCGTCGGCATCGAGTGCCAAAGTCAAAGGTGAAGATGATGTCGAAGTTCCATCTTTTTTTGTTACGCGGAGTAAATTGAATGATGAGGATGAAGATGAAAGATGAATAGCAGAGTTAAGTTTTATCCAGAGAGAAAGTGCAAATGCGCCATTCTTTAATTGCGTTTTTTCGGGGATTGAAACGGTATTAACCGTTGTCGCGGGGCGTGAAGTAACAATGATAGGGATGGCTTGTTTTTGTTGCTGGTAATATAAAAACAGGATGTAAGCAGCTAAAATTAAAACAACTATTAAAATAATGGTTGTAAAATCGATTTCTCTTCCATAAAACAACATAGAGATCCTTAGATTGATATTATAAGATATATAATATCAATAAAATAATTTCGCGAATCCAAATCCAAATCCAAATCTAGATTCTAAATGTCGAGACGAGACAATTCAACGTTATCTTTTACGAAAGCAAAGCGGACCTTGTACTTGTTGAAAAAATCGACAGCCGAACTTGACCCGCTGGCACCGTACCCGCTGGAATAAGTGTCCCATGCATCTTGTGGAGCAAGCGGCGCTTTATGGAATGTTGCCATGGTAATGTATCCGTCAAAACCGTCTTTAGAGCCGACATAGAGCGATCCGGCGCTTAAACTCCACGGACCTTGCAAAGCGTTTGTTTGCACCAGTTTTCCGTTGATGTAAATATCGATGGAACTTCCATTGTTTACATTCAGAATGATGGACACCCAGGTTTGAAGTGGAATGTTTGGAACAGGGGGAATGACGGTATTTCCGCTATTTCCCAAGGTTATATTTAATGCATTGTTATCTTTCCCTAAACTTACCAGAAGGTTGGGCGTTTTCTGGGATGCGTCGGATTCAGAAGAAATAATCGCCTTCTCTCCAGAAGTCGATTCCCAATCGGTTACATAAATCCAAGTGGAAAGGGCAAAGCTGTAGCTGTTATCGGGTATAGAAATGGATGTTTGAGTTTTTGCGTCCTGGGAACCGCTAATTACGGTGCTCGAAGAGGAGGAAGCCATCATTGACCAGAGAAAATAAATGATAATGATGACGAGTATAACGAT
>Ga0315284_10003187_pt1 | contig 23298 bp, 15 predicted proteins | sample YL17G09_16_MG_FD_203696 | JGI IMG/M metagenome (GOLD analysis project Ga0315284, IMG submission 203696) | Sediment microbial communities from Yellowstone Lake, YNP, Wyoming, USA - YL17G09_16 | ecosystem: Environmental > Aquatic > Freshwater > Lake > Sediment | place: USA: Wyoming | collected... | reverse complement strand
CTTTTGCCAATTTCTTGTATGAAAGTTTATCCATTTTCTTGGGTAAACAGAAATATTCTCACGTTTATCGTGTTTTATCATCATAACTTTATCACAAGGCTTTTAAGTAATCCGATAAGTTTATACTGTTTTTTCAGCCTGAGTGCGGGAATGAGTTCTGCCAGAATAAAGTTGATTTATACAAATAACATTTTCATCAATAAATGCGTTCAATATATCAGAATCATTTCCGCCGCGAAAATAATCGATCCACACGGAGCTATCGACCAATATCTTCATTGTCTTTTTCTCAGCGAATCCAGATCTATTTCAAGATCAACTTTTCCTCTGTAACGTTTAAGTGCTTTAATTTTGTTTTTCTGTATTAAATTTTCCAATGCCAATTTTATCAACTCTGTCTTTGTTCTGCTGTGCGTTATTTTCAAAGCTTCGTTGATCAGTTCTTCCGGAATATCCAAAGTCGTTCTCATTTTTTCCTCCTTTTATGCATAAAATACTCAGGTTTTTATGCATAGTCAAGAAACAAAGAGCCGCAACTGGTATATCTTACTTTGTAAGCAAATCTGTATGAGAACAACAAATGAACGCTAAATTAAAAATGTCTGATAGTTAACAAGGATTATTCATACTTTTTGGGATATGGTGTGCAGTAGAGACCCTGAATAAAGTTCAGGGTGACAATTCATCCACTGTCATGCTGAACTCGTTTCAGCATCTCTTGAGACCACCACTACTTAAGGTAAGTTATATCAATAAGTAAGATTGTATGTACAAGCTATTTATGAATAGATTGGGTTACATGATTTACATGGTATTTTTTAATATTTTTTAATTCTTGTTAATCTTGTCAATCCTGTTAATCCTGTCATATTTTCTTGTCAATCTTGTCATTATACATATCGTGAGACCACCACTACTTAAGGTAAGTTATATCAATAAGTAAGATTGTATGTACAAGCTACTTATAAATAATCCGGATTAAATGTCGCACTGAAAGAAAACTGTTTCGTCCACCATATTTTGTCCGTAACTTATCATTAAATTGGGAAACTATATATGCTACATGGAGACTTTTATCATAGGAGGAAATGAGGAATGAGACGGCGTGAATTCATCAAGAACACCGCGACAGGTTCTTTGCTGGGCGGTATCGGGCTCAAACAACTGGCACAGGGAAAGGTTGCGCACGCCGCACGTCAGGTGACGGATGAAAAGCCACTGGTGACAATCGCTGCATCCAACGAGTCAGCGCTTCGCAATCCGGCTCCTCTCGATATCGAGCTTACCTACGACCAGGTGCGGGATATCGTCTGGCTCGCCCTGGACCGCGATACATCGTCAAGGAGCCTGCCGAACATCGTCAAAAAGGAGAGTTGGGTCGTCATCAAGACGAACATCGTACGAATCGTCTGGCTTTCCCAGGAAGCATACTATGGCCATCCGGGTCTTGCACCGAATTTCGAACGCGAAGAGGACGCTCTCGCACTCGTCACGGATCTTCGTGTAATAAAAGCGATAGTCGAATACCTCATCGCGAAAATCGCACCGCGCCGTATCACCATTGCCGAGGGTCCGGCGGAATGGTATGATTCAAAGGGTAAAATCAAACCCGGAAACTATATCGACGGCTGGCATTACGAGTTCAAGGGATTCGACAATCTTTCGTATGCTAAAATCGTCGATCAGCTCAACGGAAAAAACAATTCCGCTGTCGATATCATCGACCTCAATGAGGATGAGGGAGTGTATGTGACTGATTTCGACCCCTTTAAGACCGGGACAGGCGCCTTGCAGTTCACCCCTCCCGGTGACAGGGACGGCACCTCCGACAGTGAACCCTCCCGCCGAAAGGGTGTCTTCATGCCGAAAACCGTCCTCGAAAAAGACATTCTCATCACTGTGCCTGTCCTGAAAACCCATGGGAGTGTCGGCACGACGCTTTTCATGAAAAATTTCATCGGCTGCGTGCATTCGACTTCTTACGATCCCAGGGTAACGCACAAAGGAGTGTTTCATAAAGGAAGCGACCTGAACCTTGTCCGGGGCATAGTCGACCTGACCTGTGCAATCAAACCCGATTATGGTGTCGCTGAAGGATTCTGGGCGGTCATGAATCACCACAGCGGCCAGATGGGTATAGGGTTCAATCATAACATCGTTGTCGCGGGCGGAGATATCGTGGCCGCCGAGGCGGTGGCCAATATGGCGATGGGATTCAATCCACTCGATTTCGATATCCTGCGGTGGGCTCATATGAAAAAGCTCGGCGAATGGCGCCCCGACCGCATCACCATAGCCGGACCGCCGGTCAAATCCATCAGGGTCAATTATGCACGGGCGGCGAACAAATATGTAGCACGCGGCATACGTAAATGGAATATGCTCGGGCCAGTCAATAACCCCCTCGAAAATGCCGGCGAACTCAAACCTGATCCTGGCGACCGGATTGACGGCAACGAATGGAAACTTTTGGACGGCGATGCCATTATCGACAACGAACCGTTAATAGATCGCGGACGTTATAAGGAATCCCTCCCGTACCCGATACCCGGAAGTGCTGATGCCGGGGGAAATTCGCTGTTCTATCTTGCACTCAAGGTCAACGGTATGAAGATGGGACTTGTCGGCCAGCTCCTTGTCGGAATCACCGGCGGAACTTTCACTGCTTATCTCAACGGGCGGAGAATACCGTACACAACAGATCCTTTTCCATATGATCCAACTCCGTCAACTTTCATCACGTTGCTTAAAGGCGAAAACCCCCTTGTCATAGAGGTCAGAAAAACAAATGAAATGAATCAGCCGGTGAGGATTGCGGTAAATATCTGCGATCTCGACGGGGACAGGCTTGAGGGTATTACGTTCGTTCCGGAAGGAGAATAAAAAACGGATAAGGTATGTAGTATCCCGTGTTTTCTCTGGTTTGTTCATGGGCAGACAAAGAAGATGTATTTCCGGATAAAATCGGGCTCTATGGCTTATCAGGAAGAAAGGATGATAATGACATGAAACGGCGTGATTTTCTGATCGGTGGAACAGCCGGAGCGGCATTTCTGGGAGCAGTGGGATGTTCCGCCTTCGAACCAGAAACTGTCAAGGTGACCCCCAGGAAACCGGTACCTGACCCCGACATTCTCACTGTGACCAAGCCCAGGCCCGCGGGAGGCACCCTGCCGATGAAAGAAATCGGGAAAACGGGCATAAAGGTGACGACATTCGCTTTCGGTTCGCACATGCCGGAAGTGCTCGTCCCCCATGAAAAGGAACGCGGGGTCATCATTCGCGAGGCGGTCGATTATGGTGTCAATCTCTTCGATGTCTATGACTACGAACAGAAGTGCTTCCAGTACGAGCCGATGGGACGTCATCTCAAGGATGTCATCAACGATGTGGTTATCTCAATTACATTGACGCCTTATGACGGCCGTGATTTCGAACAGGAGTTCCACCGTGACCTGAAAGCCTTTGGCCGTGATTACATCGACATGGTCCGTATTCATACCTACAATCCCGGCGGCAGAGGGTGGGAAAACTGGGAGAAGCTTTTCAAGTTCAAAGAACAGGGCACAATACGCGCAGTCGGCATTCCCATTCACTGGGAGAAAGACCTCGATAACATTCTGGGGACAATCCCCATCGATTATGTCATCCTGCCCTATAACTTCTACCACAACCTTCTCTATACGGGCGAACTCCTCGGCGATTACGACCCGCTGGGGAAACGGCTCAAGGACATGGGCATCGGTGTGATCGTCATGAAGGCTTTCGCGAGCGAGTGGTTCATCTCCCACCTTATCGATGCCGCGAAGACCTTCGATAAATCAGGCGAAATCAGCCTGCCCCAGGCCATGCTCCGTTATGTCATCAATTCGGGACTCGATCCCGACACGACCATAGCGGGCATGTGGTGCATGAACGACCTTTACGACAACCTGCCAGCCTACTTCAACCCGCGGATGTCGCCTGAGGAAAGCTCACTGCTCGACATGATGAGAAAATACGCCGAGATCACCGCCCAGTCAGCATTGCCGGAGCATTACCGGTTTCTGGATACCTGGGCGCCGTCTTACAGGGAGGCGTAACAGCTTACAACACATGTTAATGGCGCAGGGCATAGAATCCCGTCATACAGGGGAACATGAAAGAAAAGAACAATGACAGGGAGGATCTAACTGAATGGACGACGAAAAAACCGGGAATGATATGCTCGCAAACGTGTATGTTGCGATCAGTATCATATCCTTCATTGCCGAAATAATCGTGCTGGCGTCAGGTTATGGCAGCAGGCCCTGGGCGGGTATACCGCTGTTCATCATGTTCTTCGCCCTGGCGCTGTATGCACGAATGACGGTTGTATTGAAAGGCATTTCCTTCACCTTCCTCGTATTCGCATTTATTGCATCCTCGATGTACTATCCTCCTCTTTTCAAAAACTGGGGTTTCGATACACGGGTCCTCGTTGTTCCGTCGGTACAGCTCATCATGTTTGGAATGGGTACGACTCTGAGCATCGGCGATTTCATTAGAGTATTCAAAAAACCGAAGGGAATACTCATTGGCACTGTTCTGGTCTACACAATAATGCCCCTTGCGGGATTGATACTGGTCAGGGTTTACGGATTCTCCCCGGAAGTCGCCGCGGGTGTCATCCTCATCGGTTCATGTCCGGGCGGCATGGCCTCAAACGTCATGACCTTCCTCGCGAACGGCAATGTGGCCCTGTCAGTCAGCCTGACCGCACTGGCGACTCTTCTCGCTCCGTTCATCACGCCATTTCTCATGAAATCTTTTGCGGGCAAGCTGATAGAAATAAAGATTCTGGCAATGATGATTTCAATCCTCAATATGGTCATTCTGCCCATAGTCGCGGGACTCATCGTCAACAAGCTCCTCCGGGGCCGTGAAAAAGTTCGCGACAAACTCCTCCCGCCCCTCGCCATGGGAGCGATCTTATTGTATATCACGATTGTCACCGCGCATTACCGTGACGAGCTTCTCGTTGTCGGGCTGGCATTGATCGGAGCTGTGATCATCCATAATTTTATCGGGTACGTTTTCGGGTATGGCGCGGCGAAAGCGGCGGGTCTTTCTGTGACAGACTGCCGGACGATTGCAATCGAAGTGGGCTTGAAAAACGGGGGAATGGGTGTCGGTCTCGCCATCAATGTTCTCAAGAGCGGGGAAGCATCCCTGGCTTCATTGATATTCGGAAGCTGGATGAACATCTCCGGTTCCACACTCGCCAACTACTGGCGTCAGAAACCGGTTAAGGACAGGGATACGGTGGGGATGACGCACGACTGAGTCAGTGCCCTGTGTCAGAAACCGGTTTGACAGGCGGAGCCCACAGGGTAATCAAACTTCCCGGATAACACCGTCTCCCCGCGGGAAAAGTATGCTTTACCATGACGGGGAGGAGTGACAGATGACATTGAACACAACGCGGCGAGCATTTCTGAAAGCAGGTGTCACAGCAGGCGCGGGTCTGGCTGCGGCGGTGAACGGCCCGGAACCGTCTTTCGGCGAAACGAGTACGGTAACCACAGAATTCGAAGCCGCCGGGGCGACGGGGATGGCTGTGCTTGAGGTTGAGGACAGTATTCCCGCGGGTGCCGCTTTTAATGTCGATGTGACACCGCTGAGCCGGGCAAAGGCCTGTGTCCGGCTCCGGTTCCAGCACAATCAGACGCTTGCAGTGCGCCGTTTCTCCGTGACAGTATCGGTGCCGCTCCGTGACCTCCACCGGGTATGGTACACCCAGCAGATCGACGGTCTCGGTCAACATGCCTATATCAGCCTGCCGTGGGGCGCCACCATTCCCGCCGGCGGTCACCAGGGATCGTTCATCGCAGAGGTCCAGAGCCGCTTCGGGCGCAACAGGGGACTCGCGGCGTTCAGGGACCAGACCGGCGATGGCAGTGTGAACTTCCGGGTCGAATATGGAGGCACACGGTTTCACATGACGCTCAGCCGTTTCGCCACTGACCGGCCTTATACCGCCCGTGGGATCGACGAGGTCGTGTACATCGATTGCGAAGACATTCCCTGGAGCACGGCGGTGAAGGAGTTTGTCCGGTGGTACGACCGTGAGCACGGCCTCATCACGCAGACGCCGTCGTTCTGTTACGAACCTGCGTTCAACACATGGTATCCCCTCAAGCAAAAGCAGTACGAGAAGGACATCCTCCGCCTCGCAGGACAGTGCAGGCGGCTCGGTGTCAGGACGTTCGAGGTCGATGACGGCTGGTTCGTCAACACCGGCACATGGCAGACCGACACGGGAAAAATTCCCGATCTGCGTGATCTTGTCAGTCGGCTCCGGGACATGGGACTCCGTGTTCTCGTCTGGTACCGGCCTTTCCATTCCGGCGGTGTCCCCGAACTCGAGTGGCTCGGAACGGTCGAAAACGGCAGTCGTACTCACGATCTCTGCGTGCGGACACGCGAGGTGCAGGAGCGTGCGGCACGCATCGCCGCCGATCTCATGGAACGATACGGGCTCGACGGCCTCAAGATCGACTTCCTCGACGCCAGCACGGTGAAATTCATCAACTGCACTGCAGACCACGAGCATGTGACCGACTTTGTGAGCGATGGCTCACGGGCGGCGATGCGGCTCATGGCGGAAGCGGTCAGGGGTGTGAAAAAGGACGCTGTCATCGAGTACCGCCTCAATTACGCCAATGTCGCAAACCGCGGGTTCGCAACCATATACCGCGGTCAGGACGCGCCCTCCGATCCCGACCACATCCGCCGTCACCTCGCCCTCATGCGGTCATGGACAATCGGTGTGGCGCCCCATTCCGACTACGCCTACTGGACACCCGATCTCGACGACACCGAGGTCGCGCGGTTCATGGCGGGGATATGCCTCTACGGCGTTCCCACCCTCTCGGTGGATTTCGATACCCTGCCGGAAAGCCATTTCGCGATTGCCAAAGCCTGGCTCGATTTCTACACCGGGCACCGTGAGCTGCTTTTCAGCGGGGAATTCGAGCCCCTGTCGAACGACGCCCATTATTCGGCGGCGCGGGTGAGCGCTCCGGGAACGACGTTCATCCCGGTGTTTCTCGAGCGATGGCCGTCGGTAATACCGGTTTCGACCGGATCGTCAGGGGTCGTCTTCATGTTCAACGGGACAGCGTACCCTGAAATCGTCACGACTCTTGAGGGTGTATCCGGCACGTATGCCCTCGAAATCCTCGACTGTAAACTGAAATCCTCGGGCGAAGCGGGGCGTATCGAATCAGACGACGGGAAACTGGTGCTCAACTGTGCTGTTCCGGTCGGCGGTGCGCTCAGGATCAGGAGGGTGTGACCGGCTGGCTTTCCCGCAGAACCCGGTTGTGCCCCCATATCAGCGGAAGATCACATACAGGGAGAGGGTTACCGCTATGACGACAGCGCCGAGGCCGACCACCACGGGCGAAAACTGGTTTCCCGTCTGCCCGCGGGCCGGGATCACAACAGGCTCCCTGAGCGGCTTGAGGATCGTGATGACCGTCATGACAGCGACAATTGTCGTGAATGTGACCGCCATCTTGTTGAGAAACGCCAGGTGATCGAACATCTTCAAGTGCAGTACCCCGTATACCGGAACATTGAGCAAAAGGGCGGCGATCCCTGCCGCTGAAGGCGCGCGCTTCACAAACAGGCCGAAAACGAATGCGGCGAGAATGCCGGGAGAGATGTACCCCTGGAAATCCTGGATATAATGGAAGATGCCGCGGAATTTCGGGTCGCCGAGCTGCGGTGCAATGAGGCAGCCGATGATGACGAACACGTTGGTCGAGATACGCCCCATGGCGATGATCGCCCGCTGGGACGCGTCCTTCTTGAAGTGGCGCTGGTAAAGGTCGATGGTGAATATGGTCGAGGCGGAATTGAGCATGGAGGCGAGCGTGCTGATGACCGCTCCTGCGACCGCCGCGAAAATGAATCCGCGCATGCCTGCGGGGATCAGATTCCGGATGAGAAGGGGAAACGCCGCATCGGTTGTTCCGGTGAGCAGGTCGCTGTAAAGGTAAACGGCGATGAGCCCGGGGACGACGATGATGAGCGGGAGGATCACCTGCATGCAGGCCGCAAGGAGCACGCCGAGCTGTCCGTCGCGAAGGCTCCGCGCGGCGAGAGAGCGCTGGGCGATATACTGGTTGAGCCCCCAGTAGTAGAAATTCGGTATCCAGAGGCCGAGCACGAGGGCGGTCCAGGGCAGTTCCGGGTGGTCTGCAGGAAGAAACATGTGCATTCTGTCCTGGTTTGCGGCGAAAAAATCCCCGATATCGCCGACAGCCGCCAGCCCGAACGCGGTCACGCAGAGCCCGCCGATGATGAGCGCCGAGCCCTGGAAGAGGTCAGCCCAGGCGACAGCTTTCAGCCCGCCCCACGTCGTATACAGCGCCGCGGTAATACCGATCAGCCACACCGCCATCCGGAGGTCTATGTCGAAAATGGTATGGATGGTCAGTCCGCCTGAATAGAGCACTGCGGAGATGGTCACCCCCACATAGATGACCATGGTGTAGAACGCCATGATGCTTCGGGCCGCGGGGTTGTAACGGTATTCGAGGAACTCGGGTATGGTGAAAATACCGCACTTCAGAAAATGGGGAAGGATGAAGAGCGCCACGAACACGAGCGTGATTGCCGCCATCCAGTCATAGCTGGCGATGGCCAGGCCGACATTGCCCGCCGCGCTGCCGTTCATGCCGATGAACTGCTCGGTCGAGATATTCGCCGCGATCAGCGAAAATCCGATGAGCCACCAGACCAGGCCGCGGCTCGCGAGGAAATAATCCTCTCCGGTCCGTTCATGGCGGCTTTTGTACATGCTGAAGCTGACGACGAAAAGAAAAAATCCGACAAACACCGTGATGTCAAACCAGTTTAAACTCATACGGCTCCGAAAACCTTCCTTTACCAGAATGGTTCACTTATACAGACGGTCTTTCACCGCTGTATGCAGCAGCCCGTTTATCCCCGGCTGCCGATGTGAGGCGTTTATCAACCCTTCCCGATTCGTGAGAGCCACATCTCCTCGATTTCCTCGAGCGTCTTGTTCTTGGTTTCCGGTATCATGGTCAGGGTGAATATGAGGGCGAGGACACATATACCCGCATAGAGATAGAAGCAATTCCCCCCGAGGTTTTCGATGAGCCAGGGGAATGTCTGTGACAGCACCGCGCAGGCGATCCAGAGCGACATTGTCGCGATACCCATCGCCTGTCCCCTGATTTTCGTGGGAAAAATCTCCGACAACATGACCCAGGTGACCGGCCCGATGCTCATGCAGAAGAACGCTACATACATGAGAATCGGAATGATGATGAAGACCGGGTTGATTGCCTTCGATTCGAACACGAATGCGGTGAGGGAGAAACAGACTGCCATCCCGGTGAGCCCGATGAGGAGCAGCGGCTTCCTCCCGAGCCTGTCCATGTACATGATCGCGACAATGGTGAACAGGAAGTTGGTGAATCCCACCATCACCTGGGCAAGGAGCGCTGAAGAGGCATTGGAGAAGCCGACGCGCATGAATATATCAGGGGCATAGTACACCACCGTGTTCATGCCGGTCCACTGGGAAAACACGGCGAGAAGGATTCCGACAATGATGGCGCGGCGGAATCCGGGTTTGAAGAGTTCTTTCAGCGAGCCCGATTCCATGGTGAGCGAGGCTCTGATGTCCTCGAGCACCGCCCCGGCGCTGTCTTCCCCGCCGACCCGTGCGAGAACGGCGCGGGCCTGGTCCGGCCTGTTTGCCTTCATGAGGTATCGTGGACTTTCAGGGAGGAAGAAAAGCGCGAAGAAAAAGAAGCCCGAAGGAAATGCCGCCACTGTGAACATCCAGCGCCAGTTGTTCGGACCGGTATCGACGAGGAGCCAGTTGGAAATGTAGGTTATGAGGATGCCGATGACGATTGCAAACTGGTTGATCGCCACGAGGTGTCCGCGAATGTTCGCCGGAGCGATTTCGGCGATGTAGACCGGCGAAAGCACCGACGCCATCCCGACAGCGATGCCGCACAGAAATCGGGCGACGAGCAGTTCCGGCATCGATCGGGGGATCCCGGATAAAACCGCCGATACGGTGAACAACAGGGCGGAGAGCATGAGTATCCGTTTTCGCCCGTACCGGTCGCTCAGGGGTCCCCCGAGAAACGCCCCGAGCACACTCCCCAGGAGGAGGATGCTGACGACAAAGCCTTCCTGGTGGACATTGAGCTCGAACTGTCGGGTGATGAACGGTATGGCGCCGGAGATGACCCCGATGTCGAATCCGAAGAGAAACCCGCCCACTGCGGCGACGAGCGATACCGCATACAGATATATGAGGTTCCCCTTTCCTGTGCTTCCCGGTGAAATCATGCCGCCTTCATTCATTTCTGTCCCTTTCCATACGATTGAATCAACGCGGTTTCCGTGATATTAACCCTGTGTTTGTAGTGTTCACCGATGTGAACGGGCGTTCCCGGCGGCAGTCCCACCTTTCGGGCGCCGTTTCTTACCAGTTTGGCCATGACATCACCCCCCTTTCATCGTATGCCCGCGAGCATCACCGATGAGTGATCTGGAGAACAAACAGGGCGATATACACGCTGACAATCGAAGCGACCATGAAAAACCAGAACACTGCAAGACTCAGGGTTCCATGCTCCGATTTTCCGTCACCACGGAGCTTTAGATCCGATATGCGCCAGCAGATCGAGTCCACGACCTTCCTGTCAGACTTTTTCGTGAAGAGTGAAACGATGGTCAGGATGAGAAGCGACAGGAAAAACACGACGGTCGCCCTGTTGTAAAAACTGTTGTAATTCGAAAACGGGTATATCTTGAAAACGATCCTGTCGACGATTTCATTGAGTATGAATCCGGCGACAAACGTCACGGTTGCTGCCGCGGGTGTCGCACCCTTCCAGAAAATGCCCAGGATGAACAGGGCGGCGACCGGAGGCGCGAAATAGCTGTAGATGTTCTGGATAATGAGAAACACCTGTCCCTGTTTCACGGTGAACCATAACGCCACGCCGATGGCGAACACCATCATGAAGGCAGCACTCCATCTTCCCGCTGAAACGAGTTTCCCCTCGTGCGAATCTTTCATGAGCAGCGGGCGCAGAATATCCATGGTGACCACCGTGCTCGATGCGTTGAGCGCCGAGGATACTGTGGACATGATGGCGGCTGCGAGCCCTGCCATGATCAGCCCGATAAGTCCTGTGGGAATCAGCTCGGCGACCAGGAGCGGGAACACGTGATTGGGATTGACACCGGGCCCGAGGACCTTGTAGGCGATGATCCCCGGAAGGCAGATGATGAAAGGCAGTACGAGCTTGTAATACCCCGCTGTCACACCGCCCATGCGGGCATCCCATTCGCTCCGTGCTCCGAGACACCGCTGCACCATGAACTGGTTCGTGCACACGTACCACATGCTGACCGACAGCACTGTCCCCACCATGCCGATGAACGGAAAGTTCCGGTGTGTGGCCGGATAAGCCATGAAGAACTTCTCGGGAAACTCACGGATGAGTGGTGTGAGCCCGCCGACACGCACCAGCCCGAATACAGTCACCGTGATCCCGCCGGCGAAGAGGACGATACACTGCACGAACTCGGCCCACACGCACGAAATCAGCCCGCCGTACACGGTGTAAATCGATGTCGTGAACGCAATGAGGAGCACCCCCCACATGAGCGGAATGCCGAACAGAGCTTCCAGAACGAGGGAACCGGCATAAAGAATCGCGGCGATGAATCCGAGCACATAGGTCATCAGAGTTGTCACCGCGTAAAAATACCGGCAGGTCCTGTTGAAACGTTTTTCGAGAAACTCAGGCATGGTGTAGAGCCCGCTGCGCATGTAATACGGCAGGAAAATCCACACGAGCATGGTATAGGTGATGAAGTTCCCCCATTCCATGTTGGCGACGACGAGACCGGCAGCATAGGCGGACCCGATCATGCCGACAAAATGCTCGGCGGAGATGTTCGATGCGGTCAGCGAGGAGCCGATAACATACCAGGGAAGCCGGTCACCGGCGAGAAAATAATCCTTGGTCGTTTTCTTTTCCTTACGGGCCATGAATAACCCGAACGCGACAATCCCGACGAAATAGAGAACAAATACGCCGATATCGAGAAAGTTCAGGGTGACATTGTACATGAAAAATCCTTTACAATAAAAAAATCACCGTTATACCAACCGCCGGGAGAGCATCGCCCCGCGTCCGGCGCGGGTACAATCTGTGTTCAGGATAAAAGCTTCCTGGCCGGAGTGGTGAGACATGCCGGTACACTGACAGGAATCGAATTATAATCAATAAACGAGCCCGTCGCATGTCAAGCCTTATTTACTGGTTGTGATCCCCTGAATCCGGCCCCGGTATTCTGTACTTTTGCAGTGCGAAGAGGATATAAACCATGAGCGCCTGTGAATTCAGGAATCACTAAAACCCGGGGAGAGAGCGGGGATATAAGCTTTCCCGGGGTGCCCTTTCATATGTTCATTTTCTTTCCGCGGGCAACCACATGAAGAATACTATCCATAGTGTGTCACCACACAAAAAAATTTGGAATTGCCATTCCGGGACAGCCGACCTTGCGTTTTCGCCCGGTTATGCTTATTTTCGCGGTACCTTGGTAGATTGTGCTGCGGACAGGAAATCCCCGTTCGTCGGCGCTTCTCGAAACGAGACTCCCGTAACAGTGAAAAAGAAGCTGAAAATATTAGAGATAATCGTTCAGAACAGGCTCCGCAGCGGCGGTGGGATTCAGATGTACACCCTGTCAGGGGAACTGGTGAAACGCGGGCATCAGGTTTGTGCGCTCTACAAGGAGCCTGTCGGGCACCGCGGCGATTTCTCCATTTTCGACGGCAGCGGTATCGACCTGCGGTTCATGAACATGGGAAGAGTGAAGCCGAACCTCCGCACGCTCAAAACAGTCCGGGAACTCCGGGCGCTCATAGTCAGTGAGGGATTCGACATCATCCACGCCCACAAGGGAAATGCGGTCGACCTGTGCTGGCTCGCCACCATCGGGCTCGGCATACCGATCATCACGAACAGGGGTGTCATCAGCCCGCAGGGATTCTTCCAGAGCCTGAAATACCGCTCCTGGAAAATCAGGCGGATCATCGCCGTGTCTCAGGCAGTGAAGGATGTCATGGTGAAAACCGGCCATATCGATCCCGCAAAGATCACCGTTGTCTACGGGAGCGTCGATATTGGCGAGTTCGCCCCGGGACGCCGGTCGACCATCCGGTCAGAGCTTTCCATTCCCGGTGACGCCGCTGTGATTGGCTATATCGGAAGCGCCCTGCCGCGCAAGGGACTTCCCCACCTGTTCGAGGCGTTCGCACTGCTCCGTGCACTGCGGAAAGGCATCGTGCTCGTGCTTGTGGGTGTCGAACCGGCAGACCTCGCGCGATTCAGCCTCACTGAGGACCTGAAATCCGCTGTCATAACGGCCGGGTTCCGCAGGGATGTTCCGAACTGCATGGCGGGATTCGATGTGTTCGCATTCCCGGGAATCGCCGACGAGGGTCTTACCGGCACCGTCCGCGAAGCGGCGGCGATGGCCCTGCCGATAGTCACCACCGACATCGCCGGAAACAGCGAGCTTATCCGCGACCACGAAACCGGTCTTGTCGTCCCGAAAGCGGACTCAGGGGCACTCGCTGAAGCTATCGCATATCTCCTCGACAACAGGGACACGGCCCGACGGTTTGGCGAAAACGCACGCCGCTCGGTCGTTGAGACCATGAGCATCAAAGCCCGGGCAGAACGTATAGAGGGCATTTACTACGACGTGCTTGAAAACAGCGTGTGATCGCAGCCAGCAGCTTTTCTCAGGGGGACTGTATGGAGCATTACGTACAATCAGCCACTGTGCGATGGTACAACGCCTGTGCGTATTACGCCGTCGCGCTTGCCCGAGGACTTAAAGCGCACGGGTTCCGGGTGACGTTCGTCAGCGGGTACGAAACCCCAGCCGTTCGGATCGCCCGCTCGTGGGATGTTGATGTTTTCACCGTCAGGCGAACACCGGGTATCACTCCGCTCGATTACTGGCGGATGATCCGCGCATACCGCTCGTTCGCTTTGAAAAACGGTGTCAGCCTGGTCAATGCCCATAACGGCTCCGACCACACCGCGTGGATGCTTGCCCTCGCGGGGACCGGCATCCCGGTCGTTCGGACAAGCGGCAACCAGATCCCGCCGAACGTTCATCCCTTCTCCCGCAGTCTCATGAAAAAAACTGCGGGAGTGATAGCATCGTGCAACCCCATACGGGCATACTACACCGGCGGATTCGGCATGGACGGATCGCTGGTGCGGATTATTAACGGTGGTGTGGACAGCGGGTATTTCACACCGTCGCATACCGGGCAGCTCTCGCGTGATGACATCGGCATCCCCGGAAACGCCTTTGTGTTCGGCATTCTCGGCAGGTACTCCCCGGACAAAGGCCACCGCTACTTTTTCGATGCCGCCGGAAAGGTCGCCGCCATTCACCCCGACGCATGGTTCGTCGTCGCCGGATGGAACGCCCAGCTGAGTGAGCACGATATACGTTCGATGGCGGAAAAAACCGGCATCCTTGACCGGACGGTCTTTTTCAGGCGGCTCGGTGACACGCGCGACCTTATCGGACTGCTCGACGTCGGTGTGGTCGCATCGGTCAATTCCGAGACGATCTGCCGGGTCGCCATGGAATACATGGCCATGTGCATCCCCGTCATCGGCACCTCCACGAACGTGATTCCGGAAATCGTCCGGCATAACGAAACAGGCCTGATTATACCGCCACGTAATCCCGCCGCGATGGCGGAAGCCATGGAGCACCTGCTGAGCCGCCCGGAAGAAGCCGTCCGCATGGGCGCCCGGGGCCGTGAAATCGTCGAGTCTGAGTATTCCCTCGGGTTTTTTGCACGGCTGACGATAGATGCATACCGGTCGTTTCTATCACTACATCACGCCTGATCCCGCCTGATGAAACCCGAACATGTACTTTTCGCTTTTATTACCGTGAAAATAGTATAAATTATCTTTTTGTATCTTGTACCGTTCACCATGCCTCCCATCACGGAGGACCTGTGGTGAATCATCGAACAATTAGTTGAAAATAATACCGTAATCGAGTACAACCCCGCGCAGGAGGTTCTCTCATGAAGTATTTTCGTCTGGCCGCTCTTTTATGTGCCGTCCTTGTTTCAACCGCTGTCTCCGCCGATGTCGTCCTGGAGCCGTTCACATACCAGGAGGATTTCGAATCACGGACGCTTGGGGCATGGGCGTCCTACCCGCTCTGGCAGGATACCGCCTACGACCCCAATTTCCGTGTGAATGAGATGGTGCCCGGCGACCCGAACATATCGGTCGTCCAGAAAGTCACTCCATACACCAATGTGGACAATTACGCCGGTGCGCAGAAACTGTTCGACATCTATCTGGTCCCCGGCTCCGAGATCACCCTCAGGTATTTTCTGAAAACCAGCCTGCCGGTGGAGTATTTCAAGGTCCGTCTCGCCGCGGGCCCGGACGGGAAGGCTGACTGCACCATCCCTCAGCCGCCGGTGAACCGGTGGGAATGGGTCACCGTGACCTTCAACGACTTCATCCGTGAGAATCCCTCCCTCGCCGGTCGTAACCGGATCAGGGTGAACGCGCTCGCGATCCTCGCGAAGGTTCCGGACGCCGACCCGGCGATGCCATTCTATCTCGGTTTCGACGATGTCACTGTCAGGGCAACACGGGCAATGGAGTTCCAGTTCGCTGAGCCCGGCATGTACAAGCTCTCCGAGTGGAAACCGTACATACCGAAAAAACATTATTACCGGGGCGACACATTCACCCTTGCGGGGAGATGGCCCCTCGAGGCCGGTCGTGTCGAACTCTCCTTCGCCTTGTTCAGCGATCCTTCGAAGGTTCTGAAGACAGTCGCTCTGAAGAAGAGGGGCGACCTGTGGGCCGCTGATCCGCTCAATCTCACTTTCGATGAGGGTCTGTATCTCAACACCCTCAGGGCGTACAGGGGGAACGATCTCCTTTCCGAGACACAGTTCACCCTGCATATCGCACCAAAAGGTCTGGCCGGGAAACATCCGCGCCTCTGGTTCGACAGCGAGGGAAAAAAACTGATCGAAGCGAGGCTGAAAAGCGACAAATTTAAAAAGGTGTATGACGAAATTACAGCACAGGCCGCTCGTGAACGTGAAAAACTTCCCGTCGAAAGCCTCGTGTACGATCTCGATCAATATCCCGACGAAGACTGGCTTCCGACCTGGTCTGCGTGGGGAACGCACATCTACCCCACCGGAGATGCGGTCTACTGGAACTCCCTCGCCTACACGTTCCATGGCGACCGGATTGCAGGTGAATATGCTAAAGATGTGCTTCTGAAACTCGCGAACTTCAAGGACTGGACCCACCCCTGGCAGACGAAACGCGGACGGTTTTCCGAGCACCGAACGGGTTCATGGTCCCACCGGATCGCCCTTGCATACGACCTCACATACGACCTCATGAATGAGGACGAGCGCAGGCTCATCCGCTTTGCTATACTCGACCGGACCGTCATGGGAGCCCATATCACCTATATCGTCAACAACAACGTCACCTCCAACACCTCGAACTGGATTGCCCATATCGCCGGCGGCTCGCTCATGCTTCAGGCGGCGATGTTCGGGGACGGCCCCGATGTGGAATATCTCGAACCCTTCTTTACCGGCGCCGCGTTTAAATTATATGACATGCTCTCGAGAACGGTCGATCCCGATGGTGCGTGGGGCGAGGGACTCGGATACAACAACTATACCTTCATGACTGTGTCCCAGAGCCTGCCCGCACTCATGAATGTGTTCAACATCGATTTCTCGAAACCGCTCAACGGCTCATACCGGGAATACATCTGGGCCGGCCCGGTCAAGATGAAGCAGTACTTCTACTACGGTGACACCGGCGGGAACCTCAATCCCATTATCAACTGGGCGTGGCTTCTGGACCGTACCAGGGACCCGCTCCTCGGATGGTATTACAACTTCCTCCGTTATGGCGATTACCAGTCGAACACGACCGCGAGCATCCAGAGCTCCATGTCGAAAGCCGAGGGGCGTAACGATTTCATGGACGTCCTCTACGACACCGAGAACGTGCCGATGGACGATCCGTTTGACGAAGAGCCGGTGAAACTCTTCAGGAATGTCGGCACCACCGTCTTCAAGGGCGGCTGGAATCCGGAAGACTTCATCTTTGTGATGCGCACCGGACCGTTCTACAATCACCAGCACATCGACCAGGGGTCGTTCTGGCTCTCCTTCAACGGGAGCGTCTTCATCGAGGAACGTCACGGAAGCACCTATTATGAAGACCCGCTCTACCAGCCCTTGTACACACAGCCTGTGGGACATTCGACCATACTCATCGACGGCAACAACCAGAGCCAGCGTGTCGGCGATCCCCTCAATTTCGCCGGGGGATTCGAGGATTACGCCCATGTCACGCACTTCCTCAATGGCCGTGACGCCGCGTTCGTCTCGGGCGATATCGGCAGGCTCTACTGGGGTAAGGTGAAATGCCTGAAGCGGAACGTGCTCTACCTGAAACCGAACACCGTGCTCATGCTCGACACCGCGGTCCCCGCCGGGGCCGATGTTGATGTGACTCTTCTCTACCAGACGCTCCGCCTGGAGGACATTACCGCCGGCACTGAACGGTCGACCATCGCAAAGGACGGGAATGTGCTCCATATCAAGCACCTCTATCCCGGGCATGTGAAAGTCGAGGCGGTCGAAACCCCGCACTACCTTGGCACACTCAACAACCAGAAACCACTCGTCCGAGAGGGTATGCTGACGGTGACCGCGCGGACCGGGGGCGCACCCCTCGTCATGGCAAACCTGCTCACCGGGACGAAAGGCGAAACGCCCCGTTACACCACACAGTTGGGCGACGGGTATGTGGCGGGTATGATCGGGAACATCCCCTTCGCATTCTCGACGAGGCCGGGCAGGATATATGAGGCCGACGGAACGGTAACGGATGCGGCGGCGCTTACCGGCGGCGGTGACAGGCTGTTCGCCGCCCTGTGCACCACGCTCACCCGTAACGGGAACCTTGTCATTGCCTCCGAAGAGCCGGTGACCTGCGAGATCACGAACGACGGGATTCTGTACTACCACGACCGTGAGGCCGAGGTTCTCATCGGTGCCCCGGCCAAACCGGCGTTTCTCACAGTTAACGGCGTCAAGGTCACTTCGTTCGGGTATGACGGTCAGCGTAAAGCCGTCGTGCTGTCCCTTCCCGCCGGTGAAGGGTCGATCCGGTTTTAAAAGGGCGGTGAAAAAGGATTTTTTTCACGCGCCCGATAATGAAATATGGTGTTTATGTGCTGTCAAGAGCATGTAAATCAGCACTTCGTGCTGACCCTTGACAGCATGTATCCACATAGATGATGTTTTTCATCATGTTTGTAAGTGCGTGATAGGAATGATGAAAAAACCGAATAACCCCGGAAAAGAATGGAATGAAAATGAAACGAACCATGCTTTTCACCGGTATTCTGTGTGCAGTTGTCCGGAACGTATCATTCGCCGCTCCGGCGCTCGAACCATTCGTCTATCGTGAGGATTTCGAAACCCGCTCGCTGCGGGCCTGGGCGTCCTACCCGCTCTGGCAGGACACCGCCTATGACCCCAACTTCCGGGTGAACGAGATGGTGCCCGGCGATCCGAACATCTCCATTGTCCAGAAAGTCACCCCCTATACCCATGTAGATAATTACGCCGGCGCAGAGAAACTGTTCGACATCTGGCTCGTTCCCGGTTCGATGGTGACACTCCGGTATTACATCAAGTCCCACCTGCCGGTCGAGTTCTTCAAGGTCAGGCTCGCGGCGGGGCCGGACGGCACGGTCGATTTCACCATCCCCGACCCGCCGCTGAACCGCTGGGAACGAATAACCGTGGGCTTCCCCGATTTCGTCCGCGAAAACCCGTGCCTCGCCGGTAAGGACCGCATCAAGGTCAACGCCCTCGCGGTGCTTGCCAAGGTTCCTCTCGCCGATCCCGACATGCCGTTTTACCTTGGTCTCGATGACATCACCGTCAGGGCGGCACGTGAGATGGAATTCCAGTTCGCCGAGCCTGAGGTGTACAAGCTCTCCGAATTCAAGCCGTATATCGCCCGGACACATTACTCGAGGAACGGTACATTCCGGCTGAAAGGCGCATGGCCGGGGGAAACGGATGCGATGAAACTCACCATTGTTTCCTTCGCCGACCGTACAAAAACATTCCTCAGTGAGAACCTGAAAAAGAGCGGCGGCTCATGGGAGATGACCCCTCTGAAACTGACCTTCCCCGCGGGGCTGTATCTCGCGGTGCTCACCGCTTACAGGGACGGTGAGCAGGTTTCGGAAACCCGGCTCTCGTTCTACATCGCTCCCGACGGCATCGGGGGCAGGCATCCGCGAATTCTGTTCGAAAGCGCCGGCAAGAAACGGATTGAAGAGAGGCTGAAGAGCGAGCGGTTCAAGGAAGTCTACGAGGCCATGGCGACATCGGCGAAATCCTGGCGTGATCGTCTCCCTGTCGAGAAGGTCGAGTATGTCGCCGACCAGTTCCCTGACGAGGACTGGCTTCCGACCCTCGGTGCATGGGTGAACCGGACGGTCGGGAGCTGGCGTGACGCCGCACAGACCAATGCACTTGCCTATGCGTTCCACAACGACCGGGAAGCCGGCGAATATGTAGTGAAGCTCCTTCTGAAAATCGCACCGTTCCCGGACTGGAACCACCCCTGGCTCGCCAGACGCGGGCGGTACCAGTACCATCCTACCGGTGTGATGTCGGACAACTTCGGGCTAGCCTACGACCTGACGTACGACCTCATGTCACCCGAAGAAAGCCGCATCATCCGCACAGCGTTCGTGGATAAGCTCATCAAGGGCGCCTTCCGGACGTATGTCGAGGACGACATGGTCACCTGTGACACCTCGAACTGGATATCCCATGTGGTCGGCGGACCCCTGACACTTGCCGCGGCAATTTACGGCGACGGGGACGAGCTGACAGAGCCGTATTTCTCCGGATGCATCTTCAAGCTCTACGATTTCATTGAGCGCGTGCATGGCTCCGACGGCTCGTACGGCGAAGGATTCGGCTATAACAGTTACACCCTGCTGACACTTTCCCGGACACTGGCGTCACTGGAAAACGCCCTCAAAATCGACCTGTCAGCGCCGCTCGACGGGTCATACCAGGAGACAATCTGGACATCAATAATCGAGGAAAAAAAGCATTTTCACTTCGGCGATTCGGGAGGAAACCTCAATTCGCTTGATCGATGGGCCTGGCTGCTCGGGAAGTACCGTGACCCGCTGCTCGGCTGGTTCTACCGGACCATACAGGGCGACAGAATGACATTCGATGACGCTTTATATGATACTGAAACAGTGCCCCGTGAAGACCCGTACGACGAAAAGCCGGTCAGAGTATTCCGGAGCACCGGTACGACCGTTTTCAAGAGCGGCTGGAAGCCCGGTGATTTCATTTTCGTCATGCGCACCGGGCCGTTTTTCAACCACCAGCACCTCGACCAGGGCACGTTCTGGCTGTGGTACAACGCCACCGGCTTCATCGAGGAACGCCACGGGAGCACCTATTACGACGACCCGTTATACCAGTCCTGGTACACACAGCCTGTGGGGCACTCGACCGTTCTCATCGACGGCAACCACCAGAGCCAGCGGGTCGGGGACCATTTCGTGTTCGCCGGGGGGTTCGACGATTACGCTTTCGTCGGGCACTTCCTCGACGGCACGGACGTATCGTTCGTTTCGGGCGACATCGGCCGGCTTTACTGGGGGAAGGTCGAAAGCCTCGTCCGTAATGTGCTCTATCTCAAGCCCCGGACGGTCCTCATGCTCGACACGGTCGTTCCCGCCGAACGGGATGCTGATGTCACTGTCCTCTATCAGACCGAGCGCCTCGGGGACATCACCGCCGGATCGGATATATCGGCGATCACAAAGGACGGCGGTTCGCTCTATATCAGGCACCTGAGCCCCGAGCGCCGGACAGTCACGGCAGTCGAAACGCCGCATTATCTCTACACGTTGCGCGACACCGGCGAACTGGAAAAGGAAGGCATGCTCACTGTGACCGCTCGCACGTGTGGCGTCCCGCTTGTTATCGGGAATCTTCTGACCGCGACTGCGGGTGAAACCCCTGTCATTGACATCCGGACAGGCGATGGGTTCGTTTCCGGGACTGCGGAGGGCATCCCCTTCGTATACTCGACACGGCCCGGATCGGTGTATACAACCGGCGGTCTTGCCACAGACGCGCTCGCGGTCACCGAAAGCGGCGGCAGGATTTTCGCTGCGCTGTGCACCACGATTTCCCGTGACGGGAAGCTGCTCATTAAATCGGAGGAGCCGCTGACATGCGAAATCTCCGGCACCAGCGTCAGGTATTTCATGAGCAGCGAGAGCAGTGTCTCGATCGGCGCACAGTCCAGGCCGACCCGCGTGACAGTCAACGGTGCTTCGGCGGCAACATTCGGGTACGATACCATGATGAAGGCTGTCGTGCTTACCCTTCCCGCCGGAGAGGGCATAGTGTCATTCTGATTCGCTCACCAGATCGCAGAACCCTGAACAACTTGATATTTTCTTCCGCGACCTGACGACACCTGCCGAGACGGTCGAACACCTCGCGACTGATACCATGTAACCGTATCGTCAACAGCACACCGGAGGGTATTTCATGGGGAATATAAACGAAAAGAAGCGCGGCACGGTGCTCAACGTGCTGTTCATCGGTGCCCATCCCGACGACTGCGAGTATTATGCAGGGGGGACGGCGAGAAAGTTCATCGAGGGCGGCCACCGTGTCAAGTTTGTCTCGGCGACAAACGGCGACGCGGGACACATGTCGCTCGGAGGCAGCGACCTCACAAGGATACGGCGCGAGGAGATGCGCCGGGCGGATGATATACTCGGTATCACCGGGTTTGAAATCCTCGACATCCACGACGGCGAGATCATGCCCACGCTGGGAAACCGCAAGCAACTCATCAGGATCATCAGGTCATGGTGCGCCGACCTCGTCGTCTCGCACCGTCCGGTGGACTATCACCCCGACCACCGGTACACAGGAATGCTCGTCCAGGACACCGCTTATCAGGTCATCGTGCCGAATATCTGCCCCGAGACGCCGCCACTCGTTAAAAGTCCGGTCTACCTGTACATGGAGGATACGTTCACAGTGCCGCACCCCTTCAGGCCGGATGTCATAGTGCCGGTTGATGACGTTTTCGGCCTCAAGGTCGACGCGCTTCACGAGATGAAGAGCCAGTTTTATGAATGGCTGCCCTGGACCTACGGCACACTCGGCGACATACCGGAGGGAGACGCCGAACGCCGTGACTATCTCGAACGTGAGCTCCGCATCCGCATGAAGAACAATTTCATGGCAGAGACGCGAGCCCTCTATGGAAATCTTGCCGACGGCATCGAGATGGTCGAGGTCTTCCAGGTCTGTGAATACGGCGGCGAAAAGGGGCTGCGCATCACGCCAGGCGAACTGCGGAGCCTGTTCCAGTTTCTGCCGGAATTTGTGGCATAAGCCTTTCAAGCATGGTGAAAAATATAATCCGGGCGGTCGGGAGGATCGCCCCATCACCCTCTTTCTATCCGACAGCCACCTTGACCACTATCTTGCAGAGCTTTCCCGAACCACCCCTGGGCGTGTGGGCGTCCCCTGGGAAAAACACCACGAACTGCCCGGGGCGCGCGGAAATCCACACATCGGGCGCATCGCCGAAAAACCCGTAATCGTCATGCTCGTCGAACGGTTTAGTCACGGTCACACATTCCCGCGTCGGTTTCCAGCCGAATTCGTTGAGGCCTGCAACCCCGTACTGGATGTCAATATACTTCCGGTGAATTTCGAGTTCCGCACCGGTGTGGCCCTGTCCATCAGCCCGGACAACTAGAGCGTAGACACGGTCACCGTCGATGTCGATTCGTCCTTCGAGAGCGCCGGGGTCTGCTTGCCTGAGGAATTCGAACGCCTGCCCGAACCTCGGGTTCAGGCTGTAATACTTTTCCGCGTTCACAAGACTGTCGAGAATCACTGTATCCTCCTCATCCGGTTTTGATATAAGATGCGTGCAAACCTCATTGAATAATCCTGAATTATACATGGTGATAAAATTATTTACGCAAAAAGACCCTGAAACAAGTTCAGGGTGACCGTGTTACTTGCACTGTCATGCCGAACTTGTTTCG
>Ga0315284_10003186_pt1 | contig 23298 bp, 23 predicted proteins | sample YL17G09_16_MG_FD_203696 | JGI IMG/M metagenome (GOLD analysis project Ga0315284, IMG submission 203696) | Sediment microbial communities from Yellowstone Lake, YNP, Wyoming, USA - YL17G09_16 | ecosystem: Environmental > Aquatic > Freshwater > Lake > Sediment | place: USA: Wyoming | collected... | reverse complement strand
AGAAAAAATGGTTTCCTTGATTGATAAATGCGGTCTTTTCATTGGTAATGATACAGGCCCCTTACGATTCGCTGATGCGCTGAACAAAAAAATAGTGGCATTGTATGGCCCGCTGGATGAGAAGGTCTACGGTCCATATCCAGTTAATGAAAAAAGGACTGTTGTGGTTAAAAAGGATTTACCTTGCAGGCCCTGTTATAAAAAATTCAGGATGCCAATATGTAACCATGATAGAGAATGTATAAAATCTATTAGCGTTGAAGAGGTATTTGAGGCAGTAAAGAGGTTATTATGAAGATACCATTTTTAGATTTAAGCCAGCAGTATAAAGAAATAAAAAAAGATATGAATGCAGCTATGAAAGAAACGATACAGCGCTATGATTTTATTCTGGGTAAAGAAGTAAAACTTTTTGAATATGAGTTTGCCAATTATTGCCAGAGAAAATTTGCGGTAGGAGTTAATTCAGGGACAGATGCCATTTTTTTAGGACTGCTAAGTTTGGGTATTGGACGCAAAGATGAGGTTATTGTGCCTGTATTTACCTATATCGCTAGTGCATTGGCGGTTAGTTATACAGGTGCCAAGCCCGTATTTGTAGATATTGATAAAGATACATATAATATAGACGTAAATAAAATTGAAAAGGCAATTACAAAAAATACAAAGGCGATAATACCTGTTCATCTTTATGGCCAAGTAGCGGATATGCAGCCCATTCTGGATATTGCCAAAAGATATAATTTAAAAGTGGTAGAAGATGCTGCTCAGGCACACGGAGCAAAATATAAAATTTCAAGAACAAAATGGCGGTTAGTAGGTAGCATAGGCGATATCGGTTGTTTTAGCTTTTATCCCACCAAGAATTTAGGTGCCTTTGGAGATGGTGGTATGGTAGTTACCGATGACGAGGCCACATATAAAAAGCTGCTTATGTTGCGTGATTATGGCCGGCGGTCACGATACGAACATGTTACATTGGGTTACAATTCACGTCTAGATACAGTGCAGGCAGCAGTATTAAGAGCAAAATTAAAACATTTAGATAAATGGAATGCTTTGCGTCGTAAAAATGCCAGGATATATAACAATAGGCTTAAAGATATAAAAGGTATAATCACTCCTTACGAAGCCGATTATGGCAGGCACGTCTATCATATATATGCGGTAAGAGTAAGCGATAGAGACAGGGTAATAATGGAACTGACCAAAAATGGTATAGGTGTGCTTATTCACTATCCCATCCCCCTACACTTACAAAAAGTCTATAGGCCTTTGGGTTATAGAAAAGGAGATTTTTTTGTTGCGGAGAAAGTTGCGCAGGAGATAATATCTCTACCGATGTATCCACACTTAAAAGAAACGCAGCTTAAATTTATTATAAATACTTTAAAAAATATTCTGGATAAATAAAAGGTGGCAATGAAAATTTTAGATGTAGGTTGCGGAAACAACAAAACTAAGGGAGCCATTGGTATAGATGGGTCTTTAAGTACCCAAACAGATGTGATTTGTGAATTCCAACATCGCATGTTTCCTTTTAAGGATAACATATTTGATCTCGTGGTTTGTAAACAGATAATTGAACATTTATCTGATACAGAGTCATTTTTAAGAGAACTTCATCGTTTAGGTAAAAATGGAGCAAGGATAATCATTCAAACACCTCATTTTTCTTCCTATATGGCTTATGGAGATTATACGCATTGCCATGCTTTTTCTGTCTTCTTTTTAGATAAGTTGGCACAGAAAGCCAGTTTTAAGATTATAAAAAAAGAAATTACTTTTCATCGCGCCTTTAGGAGATATGGAATTAATTGGATAGCGAATAAATTCCCTTTAACTTATGAAAGATTTTGGGCTTATATATTTCCTGCAGAACACATCCATTTTGAATTAGAGATAATTAAAAGTTAATCTATGCACTTTAAGAAAGCCTGGAAGGAGTAGGAGGTGATGTGTGAAGAAGCTAACAAAAAGAATTAAAAAGATAGTTTTATTTGGATTTATTATAGGTATTGTCGCTTTTATTTTTTTGAGGCATTTTTTCTATGAGGTGCCAATTCTTAAGTATAATCGTATTGCTGCGTATTGTCCGCAGACACCACTTATATGTGTAAGCCCTGAGATTTTCCAAAAACAGATGGATTTTATATCTAGATACGGTTATAAAGTAATTTCTCTTAAAGAATTAGTCAATGCATTATCAAAGAAACAAACTCTGCCTCATAATGCAGTAGTTATCACCTTTGACGATGGCTACGAGGATATCTATCGTAATGCATTCGCGGTCTTAAAGAAGAATAGATTCCCTGCTACTGTATTTGTGATTACGGATTTCGTAGGAAAAGAGAAGTTTCTTTCCTGGGAACAACTAAGGCAAATGCAAGGCCAAGGCATAGATATCGCCAGCCATACCAAAACCCACAGCTATTTGCCTGATACAGTAGACGAACAAAGATTATGGAATGAGATTTTTGAATCCAAGAAAGAACTCGAGAATCAGATAGATAGGCCTATAAACCTATTTAGTTATCCCACAGGCGGCTATAATTATAAGATTATAGATTTTGTTAGGCGAGCAGGATACATAGCAGCTTGCACTACTAACAGAGGTAGATACCATTTAAATCCTGATATATATGCTTTGCGAAGAATAAAGATGACTAACCATTCTGATAATCTTTTTGTTATGTGGATTAAGCTATCCGGGATTTATAATCTTTTTCGCAGAAGATAAGAAAGGATATGTTAAGAATATGAGAATATTAATTACTGGTGGAGCAGGCTTGGTGGGTTCGCATTGCGCAGAGTTTTTCGCTTTAAATAATTATAAAAATAAAGTTATTGTCTTGGATAATTTGATGCGCTCCAAGATTTTTGGCTATGATAAGAAATCAGTGGAATTTAACTGGAATTATCTAAAAAAGTTTAAAAATATAGAGCGTATTAAGGGTGATGTGCGTAATGCTAAAGACGTAGTAAAGGCAATTGGCAAGGGCGTTGATGTAGTTATCCATGCCGCTGGTCAGCCCGGTGTTCCTTCGAGTGTACGTATGCCTTTGGAGGATTTTAGTATCAATGCCTTCGGAACACTCAATGTCCTGGAAGCAGCGCGAAAAAAATCAAAAGATACGGTTGTTGTTTACTGTTCGACTAATAAAGTCTATGGTGAAAACGTGGATAAGATCCCTTTAAAGGAATTAGATAAAAGATATGTTTATGATGGCATAAAAGGCGTATCTGAGGAGATGTTAACCGATTTAACCGGACATACACCTTATGGGGTATCTAAACTCACAGGAGATCTTTACGTCCAGGAATACGCTCATATCTATGGAATGAAAACAGGTGTATTTCGCTGCTCTTGTATTTACGGTACGCGCCAATTTGGTTTTGAAGACCAGGGGTGGGTGGCCTGGTTTATTATTGCCACCCTTTGTAATAGGCCCATTACAATTTATGGTAATGGTAAACAGGTGCGCGATATGCTTTATGCGGATGATCTTGTGGATGCATTTAACCGTTTTATCAACAGCGACTTAAAAAGAGGGCTTTTTAATATCGGGGGAGGGCCGGATAATACGATTTCTTTGTTAGAGTTCTTGGAGGAATTAGAAATATTAATAGGTAAAAGGCCGAAGGTAAAATTTTCCGATTGGCGGCCATCTGACCAGAAGGTATATATTTCAGATACGTCAAAATTAGAAAAAGCGCTTAATTGGGAAGCTAAAACTTCTGTTAAAGAAGGCATAAAAAAGCTTCTGGATTGGGTTAAAGATAATGAAAGTTATTTTTCTTGACCGGGACGGTGTAATAAATAAATACCCCGGTGATTCGGAATATGTAAAGTCATGGAGTGAATTTCGTTTTCTGCCCCTGGTAAAGCCTAGCCTAAAAAGATTGAGTGATAATGGGTTTAAGATTTTTGTAGTTTCTAATCAGGCAGGGGTTTCTAAAGGAATATACTCTCAAAAGAACCTTGATTTAATTACCGAGAACATGCTCAAAGAATTAAGCAATTACGGTATCAGTATAGCCGGTGTATATTACTGCACGCATCGTTCGCAAGATAATTGTTCCTGCCGTAAGCCCAAGACAGGCCTAATTGATATGGCACTTGCCAAAATTAAACAAGAAGGATTAAAGATAGAATTAACCAAGAGTTATTTTATCGGCGATACCATCAGAGACATAGATACGGGGAAAGCGGCGGGCCTAAAAACCATCCTTGTTTTCTGCGGTAAAGAGAAGCCAGAGAATAAAGATAAGTGGGAAAGCCTTCCTAATTTTACTGCCCAGGATTTATCCGAAGCAGTAGATTTAATTATAAAAAATAATAAATAATGAAAATATTTATTATTTATGCCTCTGCAGGCGCAGGCCACCAGCGTGCCTCAGAAGCAATATATAATTATTTAAGGCTAAATAATAAAAATTCAGAATTAAAATTAATTGATGCATTACAGAAATCCAATATTCTATTTAGAAATACTTATTCTCTCGGATATGCCTTTATCGTAAGTTATGCGCCGTGGTTATGGACAGCAGGTTTCCGTATTACCCATATAAAATTATGGCGTATAGTTATTAAGGGAGTAAGGTTTGTCGTAAACAGGCTAAATACAAAAAATTTCGCTAAATTTTTAAGCAAAGAAAATCCGGATATTATTATCTCCACTCATTTCCTGCCTTCTGAGGTATCCGCATATCTAAAAAGAAACAAAAGAATCAATTCTAAACTGATTACTGTCATCACAGATTTTGGCATACATCCGTTTTGGTTATCGGAAGGGACGGATATTTATGTCGTGGCTTCTAACTTTAGCAAAAGGCAGTTGGTTCTAAGAGGCATAGAGGAGAATAAAATAAAGGAATTCGGCATACCCATAGATATAAAATTCTCAAAAAAATATGGAAAGCTTGACTTATATAAAAAATTTAATCTTGACCAAAATAAATTTACGGCATTAATTACTACCGGTTCTTTTAGCATAGGGCCGATAGAAAAGATAGTAGGTTTATTATACAAAGAAATTCAAATTCTAGTGGTTTGTGCGCACAATATAAAATTATATAAAAGATTAAAAAGTAAAAATTATCCCAATGTTTCAGTTTTTAGATTTATTGATAATATACAAGAGTTAATGGCGATATCCGATATAATCATTACTAAACCAGGAGGCCTGACTATTTCAGAAAGTTTAGCCATGGATTTGGCGCCGATTTTTGTCACTGCTATTCCAGGACAGGAAACAGAAAATATTAAGGTTTCAAGAAGTAGTGGAATAGGTATCTATGAAAGGGATGCCAGCAAAATTAAAGATATAATTTTAGATTTAAAAGAAAATCCGCATAAGCTAAATATTATAAAAGAGAATATCGCAAAACTAAAGAAACCTTATGCCACAGAGGAGCTATGTCATGCTCTATGCTAAAGTAGTGTTGGGTATTCCTGTTGAGGGGCCGTTTGATTATATTGTTCCTGATACTTTATATAAAAAATTAAAAGTAGGCGTCAGGGCATGGGTTCCATTTCGTAATAAGAGAATGTTAGGTTATGTGGTAGGAATTACCCACAAAACAAATATTAAGAATCTTAAAGCCATAGGTGAAATAATAGATGAGGCGCCTATATTAGATAAAAACATGCTTTCCCTTACCAAGGAACTTTCTGGTTATTATTGTTGTTCGTGGGGAGAGGCAATTGAGACAGCCCTGCCGCAGGCTTTAAGAAAAGGCAGATTAATAAAATTAAATACACTGAACTTAAAAGCAGCGTCAGGTAAGAGCGCGGGTTTAAGCGAGGTATTTTTGATACATGCCCTGGATGAAAATGAGGGATGGGATAGATATATCCAGGCGATAAAGGATACGTTAGAGAGCAATAAATCGGTTATAGTTTTGTTGCCGGATATAAATTCAGTTTTAAAGGCCCAAGAAATAATCAAGGCTCGAGTGAAAGCTAATTTAGGAATTTTATATAGAGAGAAACCTAATGAATTGGAGGAATGGGTTAAAATTAAAGAAGGGAAAGCAGATGTTATAATCGCAACTCGCTCCGGCATTTTTGCGCCGGTTCATAATTTGGGTTTGATAATTATTGATGAAGAACAAAACGATGTCTATAAACAGGAGCAAGTGCCGCATTATAATTGTCGGGAAGTTGCCTTTATGCGTGTGCGAATTGAGAAGGCGAAACTTATCTTAGGCAGCGCGCAGCCATCTTTAGAGAGTTTTTATTTAGCCAGAAAAAATAAAATTAAATATATATTTATTCCCAGAACCAGTGATTTTGCGGAAATAAAGATTGCGGATACACATTATCTATATCGGGGCCCCAAGCAAAAAAATATCATTTTATCAAAGTACTTAGAGGACTCTATCATTTCAACTTTAAATTCAAAAGGTAAGATACTCCTGTTTTTAAACCGGAAAGGCTTTGCCACTTTTGCCTCCTGCCGTTACTGTGGTATGGTTTTGGAGTGTCCGCGTTGCAATATTAATCTGGTGTATTATTTTAAAGATAGCATATTAAAGTGCCATTATTGTAATTTTAAAATGCAACCGCCTACAATCTGCCCTAACTGCAATTCCGGTTATATCCGATACGCAGGATTAGGCACGGAAAAAATAGAGAGTGAATTATCCAGGCTATTCCCGCAGGCGATCATTAAACGGTTGGATAATTCAAAACACTTAGATATCAATGCTGCCGATATATTTATTTCCGCTACCTCTATAATAAAAGAAACGCAATATCGTTTTGACCTTACAGGAGTCCTGGCTATAGATAATTATTTAAACCGCATTGATTTCCGGTCTGCCGAGAAGACATTCGGCTTACTTGTGGGTCTTTTGAAGCTTACCGATAAAAAAATAGTTATTCAAACCCGGCTCCTTAAGCATCATTGTTTCAATTCTCTGGTTAATAAGGATGTCAGTATATTTTATACGGAAGAGTTAAAACAGAGAAAGCAATTAGGATTCCCTCCTTATAAGCATTTGGCCATTGTAAAATTAAGGACAAAGAAAGAAGAGAGGGCGAAAGAGGCAAGCAATATTTTGTTTAACAAACTAAAGAAATATAAAACCAAGGATATAAATATTGTTTCAGTTAACCCCGGCCAGCCTTCTAAATTGCGCGGTAATTTCTATTGGCAGATATTGATTAAGTCAGATAATCCCAGAAAAATCAGTAAATTCTTAAAAATACACTTAAAGGATTTCTCGCATTCAGGTATAATAGTGACAGTAGATGTTGATCCAATATAGATTAAATTGCTGCATGCTACAAGCCACAGGCTACAGAATAAATTACCTAAAAAACTTGAGGCCTGAGGCCTGAAGCCTAAGTGATTTAATATGAATATTATATTCTTTGGTAGTGCAAATTTTTCCGTACCTTCATTAAAGGCCATATTGACCGGTGGCCATAGCATCTCCTCTGTAGTGACGCAACCGGATAGGCAGAAAGGCCGCGGTCTGCAGATAGCAGAGACTGCAGTAAAGAAAATAGCAAAAGATGCCGGCTTGAATATCTACCAACCCCCGCGCGTTAATACGGATGAAGTTATAAAATTTTTGAAAAGTTTGAGCCCGGATTTATTTGTAGTAGTAGCTTATGGCCAAATATTATCTCAAGAGATTCTGGATATACCTAAAGTTTTTTCTATAAATGCCCATGCCTCGCTTCTGCCCAAGTACCGCGGAGCAGCGCCTATAAACTGGGCGATAATTAATGGCGATAATAAAACCGGTATTACGATAATAAAGATGATTGATAAAATGGATTCGGGACCGATAATATCGCAGGAGACACTTGATATCAGCGAAGATGATACATCTGTTACGTTAGAAGAAAAGTTATCTTCTCTGGCAGCGCAGTTTCTATTGGATGCTATCAAGTCTATAGAGAATAAAGATTATCATTTAACAGCGCAGGATAAAACAAAGGTAAGTCTTGCGCCAAAACTAAAAAAAGAGGATGGGCAAATCAACTGGGAGAAATCCGGCCAAGATATTTGCAATCTCATCAGGGGAGTGCTTCCCTGGCCAGGCGCATTCACATATTATAATAGTAAGTTGTTAAAGATATATAGGGCAGAGGTCATCCGGTTACTCGGTCATCCGGTCATTCGGTCACCCGCCCAGATAATAGAGATTTCCAAAGAAGGTATAGTTGTGTCTGCGGCTCAAGACAATTTAATTATTAAAGAATTGCAGATAGAAGGCAAAAGGATTATGCAGGCAGGAGAGTTTATCGCAGGACATAAAATCTGTGTGGGTGATATTTTAGGAACAAAAAAATAATAGTTGCACACCAAATATACTATGATATAATTATCCAATTAAGAATCTGCATTATATTTTTTTTTGAAAAAGAGGTATGGAACTAAAAGGTTATGCCAGAACTAAGAAAAGATCCGATTATCGGTAGATGGGTTATCATTTCTACAGACCGCGCAAAGCGGCCCGATCAGTTTGCCGCCCAACAAGAAGAACCTCCTGAAAAAACCTGTCATTTTTGCGAAGGTAATGAATCCCAGACTCCGCCGGAAATATACGCTATCAGGCCAAGGCGTACTCCTGCTAACAGCCCTGGTTGGGATTTAAGGGTGGTGCCCAGCATTGCTCCCTTTTTAAGGATAGAAGGCGATCTGGAACGCCGGGGAAAAGGACTTTATGACCTTATGGCTGGCATAGGAGCGCATGAGGTAATCGTAGAGACTAACCAGCACATAGCTAATATTGCGGATTTAAGCGAGGAGCAAATTACTAAGGTTATAACCTGTTATGTAGATAGGATCGTGGATTTAGGAAAAGATAGTCGCTTCAAATATGTATTAGTATTTAAGAACTACGGTTGGACAGCAGGCGGCGGAAGAACTAAACACTCAAAGTCTCAGTTAATCGCAACTCCTGTTACTCCCAAACGGGTGAAAGAAGAATTGGTGGGTGCGCACAAATATTATGAGTATCATGAAAGATGCGTATTTTGTGATTTAGTAAAACAGGAATTAGCCTCCAAAGACAGAGTAATACTGGATATCGACGGTTTTATTGCCGTAACTCCGTTTGCTCCCAGGTTTCCTTTTGAGGTCTGGATTATGCCCAAAAAGCACTCCTGCGATTTTATTAATCTCGAGATGGGGATGCGGCTTGACCTTGCGCGCATAATAAAGAAAGTCCTCTTAAAATTAAAAAAAGGCTTAAACGACCCGCCTTATAATTATATTCTGCATACTGCTCCTTTTAGGCGGCCAAAAGCCGGTTATTGGAAGAGCATTGATTACGATTATCACTGGCATATAGAGATTATGCCGCGCTTAACGCGGGTAGCGGGTTTTGAGTGGGGCACAGGTTTTTATATCTGTCCCTTACCACCCGAAGACGCAGCTAAGTTCTTAAGAGAAACTGAGGTTTAAAAAATGTCGGAATTAAGAAGAGACCCGATTGTCGGAAGATGGGTGATTGTAGATACCGACCATCCTAACCGGCCTGAGGATTTTGAATTCGAGCCGCCTGCCTGGCGAGGCGGAATCTGTCCGTTTTGCTACAGCAACGAATCCTTAACGCCTCCGGAAATAGATTCTATAAGAGACTCCGGCACCGCACCCAATACGCCGGGCTGGCAGGTGCGCGTTGTCCCTAATAAATTCCCCGCACTTCAGATTGAAGGAGACTTGGATAGAAGGGGCTTAGGTATCTACGATATGTCTAACGGCATTGGTGCGCATGAGGTTTTAATTGAGACGCCTTATCACCATAAGGATATGCCGGATTTAATGAATGAGGAGATAGAAAAGATTATTTCTATGTGTTGCAAAAGAGCGTTGGATTTGATAAAGGATAAGCGCTTAAAATATATAATGGTATTTAAAAATTACGGCCCGGCTGCCGGAGCATCCCTTGAGCATCCGCACACCCAGCTTATCGCTCTTCCCATGGTGCCTAAAAATGTGATGGAGGAGATAAGGGGCGCGCAGGAGTACTTTGGATATCGTGAGCGTTGCCTATTCTGCGATATGATTAGACAGGAAAAAGAGGAGAAAGAAAGGATTATTGTTGAGAATAAGTATTTTGTTTCTTTCTGCCCCTTTGTTTCGCGTTTTCCTTTTGAAATATGGATAGTCCCCAAGAAGCACAATAGTTATTTCTGCCATATGCCACCTGAGGAGATTCCGGCCTTGGCAGTAATGTTAAAAGATATTATAACGCGGGTAAAAAAGATATTTCCCAATGCCGCATATAATTTTATCATTCATTCCTCGCCCATAAACGGAGATGATGGCATAGAAGGTTATCATTGGCACCTTGAATTTATGCCGAAGTTAATGCGCGTTGCGGGTTTGGAATGGGGTTCGGGATTTTATGTTGTGCCTACTCCGCCAGAATTAGCCGCAAAGTATTTGAGAGAAGTATAAGGCTCATCCGAAACACAATACACAACGACCAAAGGGAGTCCTTAAGCGACTTGTGGCGAGTGAAGTCGCGGGATACTCAATACGATACGAACTAACAAGGAGGTATCAAAAATGGCAGTAAAAGTCGGTATCAACGGATTCGGAAGGATAGGGAGGCTCTTATATCGTGCAGCAATCCAGAAACAGACCAAGGATTTAGAGTTTGTAGCGGTTAATGATTTACCCGTGGGCACAAAAACATTAGCGTATCTTTTAAAATATGATTCCAATTTCGGAATTTTAAATGCTGCTGTAGAAGCAAAAGAAGATGCCATAATTGTAAATGGCAAAACTTTAAAAGTCCTAAGCGCAAAATCTCCCGACCAGATTCCCTGGAAAGATTATGGCGTAGAAGTAGTTATTGAATCATCCGGAGTATTTACGGAGAAAGAGAAATGTATCGGCCATATGACAATGGGTGGCGCAAAAAAGATTATTATTACTGCGCCGGCTAAGGGAGAGGATATCACCATTGTAATAGGGGTTAACGAGAAAAAATATGACCCCAAGAATCACCATATTATCTCTAATGCCTCCTGCACTACTAACTGTCTTGCGCCCATGGCTAAAGTTCTCTTGGATAATTTCGGTATTCAAAGCGGGGTTATGACTACTGTGCACTCTTACACCAATGACCAGAGGATTTTGGATTTGCCGCATAAAGACCTGCGCCGTGGCCGCGCTGCAGCTGTTTCTATGATACCTACCTCAACCGGCGCAGCCAAGGCAATCGGCTCGGTTATACCCGAATTAAAAGGGAAGATGGACGGCTTGGCAATACGGGTTCCTACCCCTAATGTTTCTTTAACGGATTTAACCTGCATTGTGGAGAAAGAGGCAACCGTTGAGACGGTGAATGCAGCATTCAAAAAGGCATCAGAGACCTCGCTAAAAGGAATCCTGCAATATCTTACTGAGCCGCTGGTCTCTAAAGATTTTTACGGCTCTGAATATTCCTGCATTTTTGATGTAGAACTCACCAAGGTTATCAACGGTAAACTGGTAAAAGTTTTGGGTTGGTATGATAATGAATGGGCCTATTCCTGCAGAGTGGTGGATCTCTGTGATTATATAATTAAGAAAGGACTCTAAAAGGAGAGACCCTTTATATGGACAAATTGACTATAAAAGATATTGACCTGAAAAATAAAACTGTACTGGTGCGAGCGGATTTTAATGTGCCGCAGGACGATAACCTTAATATTACCGATGATACGCGCATAAAAGCAACGTTGCCTACCATAAAATATATATTGGACCACAATGTCAAGAAACTTGTGCTGATGAGCCATTTAGGCAGGCCTTCTGGTGAGGTAGTAGCCAAATATAGCCTGAAACCCGTAGCGCAGCGCTTGACGGAATTGCTGAATGAACCGGTGAAATTCTTAAATGACTGCGTGGGTGAAAATATCAAGCAGGAAATTTCTTCATCCAAAGAAAGAGTTGTACTTTTAGAAAACCTCAGGTTTCATGCAGAAGAGGAGAAAAACGATGCTGGGTTTGCCAAGCAATTAGCCTCTCTTGCGGATGTATTTGTCAATGATGCCTTTGGCAGCGCGCATCGGGCGCATGCATCTACTGAGGGAATAACACACTATCTTAAATCCGCAGCAGGATTCCTTCTGGAAAAAGAGATTCAATATTTAGGCAATGTCATAGAGAATCCCCCAAAGCCGTTTATGGTCATTTTAGGAGGAGCGAAAGTATCCGATAAGATAGGCGTGATTGAAAACCTGCTTTCTAAATGCAATGTTATCTTAATCGGCGGCGGCATGGCCTATACTTTTTTAAAATCCCAAGGAAAACCTATAGGAAACTCTAAATTAGAAAAAGACAAAATTGACCTGGCTAAATCTATTTTAGATAAGGCAGGAGCAGCAAAAGTAGAAATTATACTGCCCATTGACAATTTGGTCGTGGATAATATTGATGAAAAAGCCAAAACAGAAATTGTAGGTGAAAATATCCCTGAAGGAAAGATCGCCGTGGATATAGGACCCAGGACAGTTGCTTTATTTAAGGATAAATTAAAATCCGCTAAAACTATAGTCTGGAACGGGCCTTTAGGCATATTTGAGATGGAGCCTTTTAGTAAAGGCACGCAGGAAATAGCAAAGTTTATCGGTTCGCTAAATGCCACCAGCATTATCGGCGGAGGGGATACGGCTGCAGCAGTGGCGAAATTCAAATTGGAAGATAAAATGACCCATATTTCAACCGGAGGCGGAGCAAGTTTAGAGTTTCTGGAAGGAAAGACCCTACCGGGGATAGCGGCCCTAACAGATAAATAAGTGAGAAAGACCATAATCGCGGGAAACTGGAAGATGTATAAAAGCATTGTTGAGGCTATAGAATTAGCCAATGGCCTTAAGAGGGAATTTTTTAATTTAGATAGCCAGCAGATAGATATTGTCATCTGCCCGCCGTTTACTGCTTTAAGCGAAGTAGCCCAGGTGATTGTTGATTCTAATATCCAGTTAGGCGGCCAAGATGTGCACTGGGAGGATGAGGGAGCTTTTACGGGCGAGATTTGCGGCCTTATGCTCAAAGACGCCGGGGCTAAATTCGTCATTATCGGACATTCTGAGCGCCGGCAATATTTTTGTGAAACAAATGAATCCGTAAACAAGAAGACAAAGGCAGTCTTAAAGTGCGGCCTTATACCTATAGTTTGTGTGGGCGAGACCTTAAGCGAAAGAGAAAAAGGCAGGACCTTTAAGGTATTGGATGACCATGTTCAGAACAGTTTAAAGGATATAAGCGATAAAGATATATTAAATACGGTTATTGCCTATGAGCCGGTTTGGGCAATCGGCACAGGGAAAACCGCTACAGGCCAGCAGGCCCAGGAGGCGCAAAAATATATTCGCAATTTGTTAATAAGGATGTATAATAAAGAGATAGCCGATACAGTAAGAATCCAATACGGAGGCAGCGTAAAACCGGAAAATATTACCGAGTTGTTACAGCAGCCGGATATTGACGGAGCCTTAGTAGGAGGAGCGAGTCTGGAGCTCGGTTCATTTTCTGAGATTGTAAAAAGGGCAAGCCAGGTACAAAAATGATGGGTTTAGTAATTACAATACATGTGATTGTCTGCGCATTATTAATCGTAATCATCTTGATTCAGCGAGGCAGGGGTAGCGGCTTAGTAGAAAGCTTCTCTGGTGTGGAGTCTATGTTTGGGACAAAGACAAATACCTTTCTTACCCGCACCACCACCGTATTATCAACTTTATTCCTCCTTACCTGTTTGACTCTGGCAGTTTTATCTGCCAGGCAGAGCAGGTCTTTAATGAGGAATATTAAGCCAGCACAGCAACAGGCGCTACCAGAAGCGCTTAAGCCAGAAACAGCCAAACCAGAAGTGCCTCACGCAGAGGCGACGACGCAAGAGACGCCTGCACAGAATACGCCTAAACCAGCAGCACCCCCGACTGAATAATTCAGTGGTCAGCCGTAAACGTTTGTTTTTTAGATTAAAGCTACCGATTTTTTGGGTAGCTTTTTTATTTTTAGGGGCCTTTGTTTTAAGTTTTGCGCAGGATTACGGAGACGCTATTGTTTCGGGTTCCATTGCTGACGCGCGCACGCTTGTACCCATACTGGCTTCGGATTCTGCTTCCGCGGATATCTGCGGAGTGGTTTTTAATGGCCTGGTAAAATACGATAAAGATATAAATTTGGCTCCGGACTTAGCCGAAAGTTGGGAGATAAAGGAAGACGGATTAGTAATTATTTTTCATTTAAAGAAAAATGTCTTATGGCATGACGGCCATCCTTTTACTAGCCATGATGTGGAATTTACCTATAAGAAATTGATTGACCCCAATGTAAAGACCCCTTACAGCGGAGATTTTGAGCGCATAAAATCATTGGAGGTCTTAGATGACTACACGATTAAAATTACCTATAAAGAACCCTTTGCACCGGCACTCTCCAGCTGGGGTATGCCTATTATCCCAAAGCATCTTTTAGAAAAAGAGGATTTAAATAATACCAAATTTACCCGCCATCCCATAGGCACTGGCCCTTATAAATTTAAATCTTGGAAGACACAAGAGAAAATCGAATTAGTATCAAACCATAATTACTTTGAAAAAAGGCCTTATATTGACCGATGTATCTACCGCATCATACCCGATGAGTCAACTATATTCCTGGAACTGCAGACTCAAGGGCTAGATTCCGCGGGCTTATCGCCTTTACAGTTTATCCGTCAGACTGATAGCGAATTTTTCAAAAAATATTATCGTAAGTTTATATTGACCAGCTTTGGTTACACTTATTTAGGCTATAATTTAAATGACCCTAAGTTCAAAGATAAGCGCGTGCGGCAGGCTTTAAATTATGCGGTAGATAAACAGGAGATTATAAATATGGTGCTTTTGGGGTTAGGGAAAGTTGCTACAGGCCCTTTTATGCCTGAGTCATGGGGATATAATAAAGAGGTAATCCCTGTGGATTTTAATCCGCAAAAAGCAAGAGAATTATTAAAAGAGGCAGGCTGGCAGGATTCTAATCACGACGGGTGGTTAGATAGGAGAGGAGAAAATTTTGAATTCACTATCCTCGTTAACCAGGGCAATGAAGAGCGCTTAAAGGTTGCTCAAATTATTCAAAGGCGGCTCAACGATGTCGGTATAAGGGTGAAGATTAAGGTCCTGGAATGGAGCGTTTTTTTGACGGAATTTATTGACAAGAAGAATTTTGAAGCAGTGCTTTTGGGCTGGTCATTGGGCCGCGACCCGGATAATTATGATATCTGGCATTCTTCTAAAACCAAAGAGGGCGAATTTAATTTTATCGGTTATAAAAATGATGAAGTGGATAGATTGCTGGTTGAGGCACGCCGCATCTTTGACCAGGAAAAAAGAAAGGCCTATTACCAGAGGATTCATAGTATAATTTACGATGAGCAACCTTATATGTTTCTCTATATTCCGGATATTCTATCTATCCTGCACAGCCGCTTTCAGGGAATAAAACCCGCGCCTATTGGCATAAGTTATAATTTTATAGACTGGTGGGTGCCTAGAGGGCAACAGAGATATACAAGAATGACAGATAGGTGATAGAAGGTTAAGGTTGAGGTTGAGGGGATGATTAATTACATTATTCGCCGACTATTAGGAATTATACCTTTACTATTGGGTATTACTATTATCAGTTTTGCGATTATACATCTTGCGCCGGGAAAGCCCGTCACCCTGCAGCAGTCACTTAACCCCAAGGTATCTTTGGAGGTAAGGGCGCGCCTGGAAAGATTATACGGCCTGGATAAACCCCTGCATCTGCAATATATAAACTGGTTAAAAAGATTGGTCAGGCTGGATTTTGGCCGTTCATTCAGCGACGACAGGCTGGTGCTAGATAAGATACTGGAAAGGCTTCCCGTTACGCTTATCATAAATATATCTGCATTGATATTTATTTTTATAGTAGCAATTCCTATCGGCGTAAAAAGTGCGGTTAATCCGGATGGCCTTTTTGATAAGGTTATGACCATAGTGGTATTTATAGGTTTTGCCCTGCCTACTTTCTGGTTAGCCCTGCTGTTGATGAATCTCTTGGGAATAAAATTGGGCTGGCTTCCCATATCCGGAATTAAATCTTTGGATTTTGAATATTTTAGTCTCGGTCAAAAAATACTTGATTTAGCCAGGCATTTAGTCTTGCCGGTTTTTGTATCCGGATTAGGCGGCTTAGCAGGTATATCGCGTTATATGCGTTCCAGTATGATTGAGGCATTAAATCAGCCTTACATTTCTACTGCGCGGGCAAAGGGGCTACCTAAGCGGCAGGTTGTATATAAACATGCTTTACGCAATGCAATATTGCCCATTGTAACCATAATGGGGCTTTCTATACCTGGGCTTTTAGGCGGTAGTGTTATCTTTGAGTCCATATTTGCCCTTCCGGGAATAGGAAGGTTATTTTATGAGGCAGTAATGATGCGCGATTACCCTCTGATTATGGCGGAAGTAGTCTTGGGCGCGGTTTTGGTGATGTTGGGCAATTTGATTGCCGATATAAGTTATGCTTATGTGGACCCGAGGATTAGGTATAAAAAATAAATCTTTACTAATTGGCATATTAATCATTGCTGTTTTTAGCTTAATTGCTATTTTTGCTCAAGCAATCAGCCCTTATGACCCTTCGCAGATAGACGCAAGCAAACTGCTTATGCCGCCTTCCAAAGGACACCTCTTAGGCACAGACAGTTTAGGCCGGGATTTACTCAGCCGTATGATTTACGGAGCGAGGATATCTTTAAGTATCGGCCTTATTGCCGTGGGCATTGCGACTATAATCGGCTTGATTCTGGGTTCTTTATCCGGTTTTTACGGCGGTTTTATAGATACACTGATAATGCGCTTTGTGGATATTATGCTTTGTTTCCCGACATTCTTTCTTATCTTGGCAGTAGTAGCGATTCTGGAACCGTCTATATTTAATATTATGATTATTATCGGTCTTACCAGCTGGATGGGGCCAGCCAGATTAATCCGTAGCGAAATACTCTCCCTTAAAGAAAGAGAGTTTATCCAGGCTGAAAGGGCAATCGGAGCTTCAAATTTTAGGATAATCAGTTTTCATTTAATCCCCAATGCCATTGGCCCGGTTCTGGTAAATGCTACCTTAGGTATTGCCGGGGCGATTTTGCTGGAATCAGGTTTAAGTTTCTTAGGCTTAGGCGTTCAACCGCCCACTCCCAGCTGGGGCAATATTCTCATAGAATCCAAATCTACCTTGGGTGTGGCTTGGTGGATAACTTTATTTCCGGGTCTGGCAATACTGGTTACTATCTTAGGATTTAATTTTATGTCTGAAGGCTTAAAAAAGATATTAGGTTAATATGGAAAATTTATTAGAGATAAGGAATCTTAAAGTTATTTTTGTTCAGGGCAATAGCGTGATTTCTGCTGTAGATGGAGTAGATTTAGATATAAGTAAAGATGAGGTTGTGGTTTTGGCAGGGGAATCCGGCTCAGGAAAGACTATCACTGCTTTATCAATTACCAAAGTTTTGCCCAAAAGCGCAAAGATAGTTTCCGGAAGCGCAAATTTTAATGGAATGGATTTACTGCAATTAGGCGAAGAATCTTTACTAAATTTTCGGGGTAAAGAAATAGCTTATATATTCCAAGAACCTACAAGTTTCTTAAATCCGGTTTATAGTATCGGCAACCAGATTATAGAAGCGATAATGCTGCATCAGAATAAGTCCAAGAAGCAAGCCCGGGAGGAGGCATTGGATTTATTGAATTTAGTTAAGATACAAGAACCGCAAAGGGTATTATTGGATTATCCGCATCAGCTATCCGGCGGTATGAATCAGAGGGCATTTATGGCTATGGCCCTGGCCTGTAAACCGCGGCTCCTTATTGCTGATGAACCCACCACTTCATTGGATGTGACTATTGAGGCTGAAATTCTGAAGTTGCTCACAGATTTAAAAAGAAAACTGGGTTTTTCCCTGCTTTTTATCACCCATAATTTATCCATAGCCAAAAGGATTGCGGATAGAGTTTATGTGATGTATAAAGGAAAGATTGTAGAGGAGGCAGGCAGGGAGCAGATTTTTAATTCACCGCAGCATTTTCATACAAAAGAATTAATCAGCGCCTATGAGAAGATCGGCAGGATTTAATTATATAGGTTTAAGGTTTAAGGTTAAGTATGATATTAGAAGTAAAAAATATAACTAAGGATTTTAGTATTGAGCGGGGGGCATTTAAACAAGAAAGCGGTTTGGTAAGGGCGCTGGATAATGTTAGTTTTTCCCTGCAGGAATTTCAAACCTTAGGCATTGCCGGTGAATCCGGCTCAGGCAAGACCACCTTAGCCAAGATAATCTTAAAACTTATACCGCCTACCTCAGGCCAGATTATATTTAATGAAGAGAAGATAAAAAATTTCAGGAAAGACGTTCAGATAATCTTTCAGAACCCTTATAATAGCCTGAATCCCAAGATGCGCATTATCAGTATAATATCAGAACCCCTGCTTATACACCGGATAATATCTAAACAAGGCGCAAAGGGCAGGGTGGTAGGGTTACTTAAAATGGTGGGTTTGGATGAGGGAGTTTTGAACAGATACCCCATAGAATTTTCCGGCGGCGAGCGGCAGCGTATTTGTATTGCCCGCGCCCTGGCAGCCAAGCCTAAATTTTTAGTTCTGGATGAGCCGATTTCATCCCTTGACCTGACCATTCAGGCACAAACGCTGGACTTATTTGTGGAATTAAAGAAAAGGCTTGGGCTTACTTATATATTTATCAGCCATAATCTGGCAGTCATCAGACATATCGCCGATTCAGTTATTATTATGCAAAACGGCCGGATTGTAGAGCAGGATACGGTTGATAATATTTTTGTCCATCCCCGTAAATTTTATACTAAACTGCTTTTAGAGGCAGCAAGGGTTTGAAATCTGATGATTTTTATGTTACACTTTATATGGGAACAAGTTACGCCTATTGATAAGGGCAAACCAGCAGCAATGTTGGGGCGCAAAACGACAGAGCCGAATAATCGGCTGGCTGCATTGCCAAAGAGGCAGATCAATAAATAGCCCTAGCAGAGTCTGTGTAGGGCTATATTTTTAAAAGTGCAAAAGAAATAGATGCACATCATTTTTTTTAATCTAAGAGGGGCTCGATTATGAAGAGGTGCGATACTAAAGGAATGACTTTGATTGAGCTTTTGATTGCCACCCTTATATTTACTATAGCTTTAGGGGCATTATTGAGTAGCATGCTAGCTGTTTTATACCTTATTGACTTAGCTAAAGATCAAACGATAGCTACTTCTGATTTAAGAAATATAATGGAAGCAATAAGGGTAACACCGTTTACTAATACGCTTTCACTTTTTCCTGATTCTGTGGTTGATGGCCAGGTAAACAATAGTTACCAATCTATTGTAGGCGGATATGGCCTTAATAATGAGCATATAACCGTAACTTACGCAGATGTTTACTCTGACCCATTAGAAATAAAAGTGAATTTAGCTTGGGCTGATAAACGTAGTCGCAATCATAGTGCATCAGTATCTACTTTTAAAACGAGGTAATTTGAAGATGAGTAATTTAATAAAACGAAAAGCCAATTTGGGATTCACACTGGTTGAAATACTAGTGGTATCTGTTATTTTTATTGTGGTGTTGGGAATAATGTATGGTATTTATATTTCTGGCCTCGATGTATATGAAACTGGGAGTTATCAGGCTGATTTACAGGCGCAAGCAAGAATTGCCTTAAATTACATGGTTTCAGAGTTAAGAAATGCAACCCGGATATCTATTCAGAATCCTTCTCCTAATTTATCAATACCCTCTGTGCCAAACAATAAACAGATATATTTTTATTTACCTGAAGATAAAGATCATGACGGGTTAATTACGGATGCAAATGGGCAAATAGAATGGGATACAAACAATAAGATACATTACCAATATATTCCCGGCCAGAAAATAATAAGACGTTTAGAGAAAGGCAAAGAGATAATTTTCGCACGCGATGTATCCGATGTGCAATTTATTGATATTGATATAGATCACGCGTTATCCATTAATGAACTAAAAATAATCTTAACTTTAAACAAGATTACACCAAGACACAGAAATATTTCAGTTACATTAACTTCGATTGTGGCATTAAGAAATTAACAAAAGGACGGATACGCATGTTTTATAATTATTTATCAAAATTAGGCAAAAGGGCTCAGGCTTTAATAGTTTCCTATATGATAATTGCCGTCTTTATAATAATTTCCTCTGTTTTATTATCCAAGGCTATTAGCGAAAAAAATATATCTCTGCGCAACAAGTTAGAAAATGAGGTATTTTATCTGGCAGAAGGCGCAACAGAAAATGCCATATCTACTTTTATGACTGCTATTGCAGATTATCAAATTCCATCAGATATAGAAAGCCTTAATGTCGGCGCTACTTTTACTACTTTTGGTGGTACAATTGTGAATTCATCAATTACGCGTCTTGAAAATAGCGATCGTTTAATTTTGGAGGGAGCAACTAATGTATTGGTTCGGAATTATGAAATTACCTCTACAGCGAATCATCCTCAGTATAATGGGATTACCGTAACTTTGCATCAGATCATCGCGCGTAGATTAATCCCTACATTTCAACACTCCGTATTTTATAATGATGATCTGGAGATTTTACCTGGAGCTAATATGAATTTAAGTGGCAGGATTCAGAGTAATAAAGATATTTATATGGATGCAGAATCAGGAAAAACCTTAACCATTGATTCGTTATCTTTGCATTCTGCAGGAAATATCTATAACCAAAGAAAAGACTCGGGTGCCGAGCTTGCCGGTGAAGTATCTATCCGTGTGAATAAAACCGGGTCACCTAAGTATGAAAATATGGATAATTTAGATAGTGATGACCCAGATTGGACAAATGAGTCTATAAATCGCTGGCAGGGCACAGTGCAAAGCGCGGTGCACGGAGTTACCAAACTTACTGCGCCATCAGTAGCCTCAATTCAGCCCGATGGCTATTATTCATCTAATGCTAATGTGGTTATTGAAAATGGCAGCATAACTAAAGGCGGCCTTCCTTTAACCGAAGGCGTAGATTATCCTCCAGGAACTATCGCCACAAGCACGAGTTTATATAACAATAGAGAAGGGGAATACATCAAAACGACAAATATAGATTTGAAGCTACTGGCAGGCGGCAATATAAATGGTAAAACATATCCGAATAACCTGCCATCAAATGGTCTTCTTTATGCTACCATAAATAACATGGGAAGCTATGAACCAGGAGTTAGGCTTGTAAATGCCAGCGAAATATACCGAAACAATGGATTAACAGTTGTATCTAACGATCCTGTATACGTCCAAGGAAATTTTAATACCACTAATGAGAAACCAGCTGCCGTGATTTGCGATTCGTTGAATTTGCTTTCTAATAGCTGGAGTGATGCAAATAGCACAAAAGGATTAAGTTCGCGAACTCCTACGACAACAACCGTTAATGCTGCTTTTATTGCCGGTATAGATCAGACTACTAGTGGACACTATAACGGCGGATTGGAAAACTATCCCAGACTGCATGAAGATTGGTCTGGCATACAATTAAATATTAAAGGCTCTTTTGTGGCTTTGTGGGATAGTTCTATTACCAGAGGTGCTTGGCAGTATGGGAGTCCGCAATACACGGCACCAAAGCGCAACTGGAACTACAATACCGATTTTAACAATACTGCCAAACTGCCACCATTTACACCCTGGGCTGTTGAGGCAGAACGTATTGCATGGTGGAAAGAGTAAATTCGCAAGCCCCCTCCATATAAATACTATTCAAATATTTTCATTTGCCTTTTTAGAAACTCTCTTATATAATATAAAAAACTATGCTTAAGCTATTAGAGCCTTATATATTAACCTTTATACCCATATTTGTGGCAGTGGATGCCATAGGTAATATTCCTTTATTTATCTCTCTGGTAGCAGGGACATCCCAAAAACAGAGGCGTAAGATAATCCGGGATTCAGTTGCCACTGCTACTATAATCGCAATTTTATTTACCATCGTTGGCAAATGGGTATTAAGGTTTTTAGGCATTACTATATATGACTTTCAGATTGCCGGCGGCGCGCTTTTATTTATTATATCTGTGCGCCTGCTTCTGCCGGGGGTTTCCAAATCTCTTTTGTGGGACAGCCACGATAAAGACGTAGGCGTTTTCCCTTTAGGTACGCCGCTGATTACCGGGCCGGCAGTTTTAACTACTACACTGATGATGCTGGATACTTATGGAATTGCGGCCACATTTGTTTCCGTAATTATAAATATGCTGATTAGCTGGGTTACCCTTGCACGCTCAGATGTTGTCATAAATACAATGGGCTTAAACGGCACGCGCGCATTCTCAAAGATTATGTATATATTGCTGGCAGCCATAGCCATAATGATGGTCAGGCGCGGGATAACGGGGGTTTGGTTAGGATGATGAAAAAGGTTTTAACCTTTATTATGGCAGGCGGAAAAGGCGAGAGGTTATGGCCTTTAACTAGAGACCGCACAAAACCCGCAGTGCCCTTTGGCGGAATATACAGGATTATTGATTTTACCTTAAGTAACTGTATTAATTCGGGCCTACGCAGGATTTATGTGCTTACGCAATATAAATCCGCTTCTTTGCACAAGCACATACGGCTGGGTTGGAATATATTGCCTTCGGAGTTGGGGCAATTTATTGAATTACTTCCTGCTCAACAGAGAGTGGGCGAGAGCTGGTATTTGGGGACTGCTGATGCTATATATCAAAATCTCTACACCTTAGAATTAGACAGGCAGGATGAAGTTTTAATTCTGGCCGGAGACCATGTTTATAGGATGAACTATTATGCGATGATAGATTTTCATCGGGATATAAATGCTGATTTAACCGTGGGCGTAGTGGAGGTGGGTAGAGAGAAAGCAAAAAATTTGGGCGTGGTAGAGGTAGATATTAAGGGAAGAGTAAGAGGGTTTCAGGAAAAACCCGCCCAGCCAAAAACCATCCCTCATAAACCCGTTAAGGCATATGCTTCCATGGGTATATATGTCTTTAAACATCCTGTGCTTGAGCAGGAATTGCAGCAGGACGCCAAAAACGATAATTCCACGCATGACTTCGGCAAGGATATCATGCCCCAGATGTTTAAGAAGGGTTTGAAAATTGCCGCCTATAACTTTTTCGATGAGAAAAAGAAGGAACCGATTTATTGGCGGGATATCGGAACCATAGATGCCTATTATGAGGCGAATATGGATCTGGTGCAGGAAAAGCCGGTATTTAATC
>Ga0315284_10003185_pt1 | contig 23298 bp, 10 predicted proteins | sample YL17G09_16_MG_FD_203696 | JGI IMG/M metagenome (GOLD analysis project Ga0315284, IMG submission 203696) | Sediment microbial communities from Yellowstone Lake, YNP, Wyoming, USA - YL17G09_16 | ecosystem: Environmental > Aquatic > Freshwater > Lake > Sediment | place: USA: Wyoming | collected... | reverse complement strand
GTGTGTCCGCTGTGTTGAGCGCCCGCGCCCTCATGCGCGCGCCTTCGGGCGGAAACGCCGGCGTGAGGTAGAGACGGCCCAAGTACACCGCCGGATTACTGTTGCCGACGCGGTTGAGCTGAGCCGTTGTACTTGAAACGATAAGCCCATTCTCCGAATACGTGACGCCGGCATTCAGTTGTTCGGGCTGGACTGATGACACAAGGAACCGCACGTAGGCAAGGGTCGGCTGGGTGATGACAGGAATGGGGTCTATTCTCTGGAAGTTCTCGTCGAGGATGTCGCCGCCCATCACCGTACACAGCCACCACCCTCCAGAGTAGATGCCGTCGGGGGTGTCGTCGGTCAAAACCTGGGATTGCTCGCGGATTCGGTAGGTCTTGGTCTTCGACTCCACCTTGATCCAATAGCTCCCTGGGTTGATCGGCGCCCGTGTGAGCTCGATCCCCATATACCCCCGCCCGTCGCCGCTCCCCTGGGGGTTGGGGATCACCGACTCGATCACCCCGTTCTTGCTCTCCTGGGGCACCATCGTGCAGGTCCGGCTGTACCCCTCCACCGGCGGCACCGGCCCCTCGTGGTCGTGGCGCGGGCACAGGTGGACTCTGAACTGTGCGTCCTTGGCCACATTGCCCGTGCCGTCCATGAGCGAGAATCGAAACTCACCGGGGTCCGTGACCTCGAGCCTGGGATCGTACCCCGTGCCGACTTCGTGGGTGCAGGTCCCGCCGCCACAGCTCCAGTTGAGGTTGTGCGGGTCGGGCCACGGAGCACCCATGGGGTTCGGGATGTTGGTTCCGGTTACCAGCAGCAGCGCAAGCCTGGGGGTGTCCCCGGCCGTGGTCTCGGGCAGGACACCCTCGCTGTTCCCGGGTCCGACGCTCAAGGGGACCGGCTCATCCCACGGGCCATAGGTCCCGCCACCAAACAGGACGTGGTGATCGTAGTTCGGGTAGAAGATCACCGCGTGGAAGGTGCCACGTTGGAATACCAGTTTGATCGGCTGGGTGACGCTCCCACCTCCTCCCCAGTCGGGATCACCGGGGTAGGCCACCGACAGGGATGCGTCCACTTCGCCGTTAGGCATCTCGCCAGCGTCCGTCGTCCACGAGGTGGCCATCGTGTAGGCTGCAAAGTCCGGCCCGTCGGCGAGCTGGTTCTCGAACTCCACGGTGACGTTGGGCCTCGAGGACGTTGACGAGGTCACACCGTACCCATAGGTGGTGTTGCCGAAGGGATCCGCGAGGGTGTAGATGTTCGCAATGGTGCGGAGGTCGGCTGCGGTGATGCCACCGCCGACAGGGTTGACGAGGTAATCGGCCCAGTACTCGAAGCGGTTGTCCTCCGGCTGGCCCTGGAGATCGAACGAGGCAAAGTGATCCGGCTTGCCCGGCTCGGGGTGGACAGCGTAGGCCAGCAGGAGCGGGTCCGCCGGCTGGCCGTTGACGAGCGCCTTCGCCTGCGCCGACAGGTTGAGCGTCTCCGCCGTGCCCCAGACCGGGACGACCTGGTCTGGGTGGTTGAGATCGGGGGCGACACCCACATAGGCGGCGTACGTGCCCATCCGGTACTCAAACTCTTCATTAGGGGCGATCAGGGTGCCTTGGCCGTCTCGCTCGTGCCAAACGAACGCCGCCCGGACGCAGGCGACCTGATTCCCATCCGGATCCAGGATCAGCGTGCCGTGGTGGGGACCTCCAAGTGCCAGCTGCACAAGCACAGGATAGGCCGGCTCGACTCCAGTGGCGTCCTTGACCTCGAGCTTGAGGCGGGCGGTCTTCTGGATCCGGTAGCCATGGATGCCCTCGGTCCCGACCTCGTGGTCGGGGTCGGCCGTGAGATCGGTCAGCGTCGCGGTGAACGGGGGATGCAGTTCGGTCCCCGTCGGCACGATCCCGTGAACGAAAGTGGTCTGCCCGCAGGACGTGATGCCCTGGGCACGAGCGATCATCTCCCGGGGCGGCTCCGACAGCGGCACCGCCGTGGAGGCATCGAGAGGCTCGTTTTCGCGGTCTGCGAGGAGGTTTGCTCGGGGTGCCGATGACACGGCCTGGGCCCTCACCCCAACCCTCTCCCCGGGGGCGAGGGAGCCCCCACCCGACCCGGCGTTGGGCCTGGCCGCGTGCGAAACGTCCTTTCTGGCATGTCGGCGCTCGATCGGCAGGCGCTCGTAGCGGCCGGTGCTCAGCGCGACCGACCCGTCGCCGTAGAGCGCGGTCACCGCAAACGGCCGGCGGGCGACCGACTGGTAGCGGGGAATCGGACGAACACCCCGGGCGGGGGCAAGCCCCGCCCCTACGTGCTCCACACCCTCCGGGCTGCCGGCCGGCTCGAGCGAGGTAGCAAACGAGTCCACGAAGGCGGGAGCAAACGAGACCTTGCCGATGGCCGTGGCGGTGACGGTGGTCAGCACGCTGCCGTCGGGGTTGGTCAGCACGGTGCTCCCACCGGTGAACTCCACCGTCCCGTGATCGTCGGCCTGAGCTGTGGCGGCGAAGCTCACCTGGGCGCCGGAGATCCGGTACCCACGGGGGTCGAGCATGATTGCCGTCGGCGTGGTGGTCTCCCCCACTGGGACGGTGGCGAAGCTGTCCAGGAGCGGCACGAGGCGCGCACCCTCAGACGGAGGAGCCATCGAGGTGATCGTGAAGTGCAACCGGTACTCTCCGAAGCCCCGCGTGGTCGCGGCGTACAGGACGTAGATACCCGAGAGCGGCAGCACGGCATCGTGGAGGGAGGCATTGAGATCCACTGCGGGCTGGTTATCCCAGGCCACGAGGTTCTGTGGGAGGAAGCCGTCGGAAGCGAAGATCTCGATCTGCGGGTCTAGCGAGTCGGGATGCTCCCACGGCTTGGAGGTATCAACACGCTCCAGGGAGACATCCACGGTGCTGCCCGCCGTGGCGACGAAGTAGTAGGCGTTGACGTCAGCGTACTGTCCTGAGGTGTCGCCTCCGGCTGCAAAGGTTCCCGTAACGGTTTGACCGGAGTGGATGGGCTGGGCGTACTTGTGCTGCTCGGGCGGTACCACGGGAACGGTCTTGGCCGGCTCGTCCACCGCGAGCCACTTGCCGTTGGACGAACTGATCCCACCCGCCGACGTGGCGGTCAGGTAGTACAACCCGGGCCCAAGGTCCGCCGGCACGGTGAGCACGAGCGCTGTACCCTCCGCATTGGGTGTGCCAGCGGTGGGGCGGCTCGGGCACTGGCCGCCGCCTAAGTCGCACAGAGCGTTCTGGAAGTCGGTGAGTGTGTAGACAGGGCCGGCGAGCTGGGCCGTGATCCCAGGATCAAAGTTCCTGCCGTAGGCGACCACGTTTGATGCACCCGGCAGGACCCATCCGGGCGCCACGCCGGTGAGGGACGGCTGCGCAAACGACAGCGTCGCGGACTTGTGGCGCGTCGTGTACATATACGTGCCCGTTATGGTCGCACCGCTACCGGACGCGCCAGTCGAAGTCGTGATTGGGAAAGTCGCATTGGTCTCGCCTGTTGGGATGACGACGCTGGCCGGCACCGTAACAGCCGGGTTCGAGCTTTCGAGATACACCTGCGTGTCGAGCGGGAAACCCGGAGGGAACTCCAGCGCGGGGGCCGGTCCGTTGATCGTTACCGTCCCCGTGGCTTCCTCACCCGGATTGACGACAGTGGGTGTAACAGCCAACGACACGAGGTCGTACCCTGGTGCCGGTTCGAGGCTCACGTTACGGGTCTGGGCCACGCCGTCTGTGAAGGCTATCGGTTCCGTGGTGGCCGAGATGTAGCCGTTCCGGGAGAACGTGAGGGTGTAGGTGCCGGGTGGCGCACTCACGAGATACTGACCCTCACAGCTGCCAACCGGCCAGCAAGGCTGCGATAAGGTTCCCGTGACGATGCTCGTCCCATCGACCGTGACCGTGCCTCCCTCGACCCCCTCGCCCGTGGTGCCAACGACCCGCCCCTGGACGGACCCGTACTCAGTGAACGTCAGTACGCCCGCGTCGGCGACGAAACCGGCCGACACCGCGATCGGGCTGCTCGTCAATGGGTTGTACCCGGCCTTCGTGATGGTGAGAGGTATTGAGCCGGGATACGTCCGAGCGACGAACGTGCCGTCGAGCTGGCTCAGGGTCGGCGCCCACGGGGGCGCGCTGATGCTGGCGCCCGAGACCGGCACGTCGTGGGAGTTGATGAGCTTGCCACAGATATGGGTGTCGGTCGACTGCATCGCAATGTTGCCGAGGTCGCTGGTCTCCCCGGCGCTAATCGTTGAGGTGAGCGCTGCCGACCACCCCAGCCTGCTGAGCTTCAGACCCCAGCTCCCGGGCTCGGCGACGAGCGTGAAATGACCGTTGGCATCGCTGGTCGTGGTGAGGGTCACATCGTACGGAGGCCTCAAGAGCGTGACCGCCACTCCGGGGATGCCGCTCCCAGTGGACTCGTCGACTGCCACCCCGGTGACCATGCCCTCGTGCGGTGTGAGCGAGAGCGGGCCCGATTGCGTGGTCTGACCCGCCGACACGAGGAGGATGGGCGAGGTCGCCTTGCCGAGGTTCTTACTTGCGGAAAGCGTGTAGAAGCCCGGCGCGAGGGAGAGCGTGAACCCGCCAGTTGCATCGCTCGTCGTCGTAATGGCGGTCCCCTCGACCGTGACGAGAGCCCCAACAACGGGCGCCCCGCCGTCGAGGTCGACAATGGTGCCAGCGAGGCTGCCGGACGGTTGAGCGAGCGTGATCGCCCCTACCATCGTTGTCTGATCTGCAGCAACCGTAAAGGGCCCCGCGGTGGCGGTGGCGAAGCCCGCCTTGGCCACCGCGAGCGACCATGCTCCGGTCAAATGCACCAGTTCAAATGCGCCCGACGGGCCAGTCGTGGTCGAGACGGACGTGCCGGACACGCACACCTGGGCGCCCTGCACCGGCGAGCCGTCTGCGGCACTGAGAACGGTGCCGGAGAGCGTTCCACTCTGCTGGCCTAGCTGGGTCAGGCCAACGTTCGTTGCTTGCCCGAAGGCAATCGCGAACGGTTGGGTGGTTGTGTCGGCCCAGCCGGGCTTTGCCGCCGTGAGGGTGTAGGAACCCGGTACCTGCGAGAGAATGAAGGTCCCGGCCTGGTCGGTCGTCGTGCTGATGGCGGTCCCGTCGATGGAAACCGTAGCGTCAGGCACTCCCGCTCCGTTCGAAGCGTCGACAACCGCGCCCTCCACGACGCCACCTGCCGTCAGAGTTACATAGCTGGGCAATTGTGTGTCCGTGCTGTCGACGACAGTGAATGGTCCGACCGTCCTGGTCAGCCAACCTGGACGGCTCACCGTTATCACGTGGGAGCCTGCAGGAAGGCGTATGGTGAAGCTGCCCGACCACCCACCTTCGGTGATCGAGCGCCAGACTCCAGGAGCCGCGACCGTAGCACCGGGGATATCGGCGCCGCTGCCGTCGGACACGATTCGGCCGTTCAGTCGCCCGAGGCGCGGCAGAGCGAGCTGCCCGATCTCGGTCGTCTGGCCGTCCACCACAGTCACCTCGTCAGAGGTCCGGTCCCCGTAATACATCCCACCGCTTGCCGTAACCGTGTGTGTGGCAGGGGCGACGCTGAGGGTGAACTCCCCCGTGCCCTGCTGGGAGATTGTCGAGTTGGGGGTGCCCGTCACGGTGACCGTGAGACCGCCGAGATGGATGCCGTCCGACACACAGACGAGCGTCCCGTGAATCGTCCCTGCCTGGGTCAGCGGTATCGCACCAGCCTCGGTCGTCTGGTTTCCGGAGACGACCAGCGGCGTGGTCGTCAAACTCACCCAGCCGGTCTTGGTCAGCGTGAGCGTGTAGTTCCCGGTGGGCTGCAGGAACGTGAACTCGCCCAGCGAGTCCGTCGTGGTGCTGTTGCTGGTGCCGGTCACAGTGACCGTGACGCCTTCGAGGGGCGCGCCGCCGGAAGCGTTCACGACCGTGCCGTGAATCGTCCCCTTCTGGTAGAGCGGGATCGTGCCGGCGTCGGTTGTCTGGTCGAGCGTCACCGTCAGATCACCCGTGGTTGCGCTGTCCCAACCATCCTTGGTCGCCGTGAGAGTGGCGGAGCCGGGGGGCACGTCCGCAATGGTGAACGCTCCGAGGTCGTCGGTCGTGGTGGAGTTGCCGGTCCCCGTGACCGTGACTGTGACCCCGGATAGCGGCAGGCTGTTCGCGCCATTGACCACTGTGCCCGTGATCGAGCCCCCGTGATCGAGTGCGATCGCGCCGGCATCGGTGTTTTGCCCTGCCAGAACGGTCAGGGATGCCGTGGTCTTTGGGGCCCATCCGCTCTTGGTCACGGCCAGGGTCCAAGTGCCGGGACGCTGCCACAGCGAGAACGCGCCTGAGCCGTTTGTCGTGGTCGAATTGGAGGTTCCGCTAACCGCGACCATCGCGCCAGTGACTGGTCCACCGTCCGCGGCGCTCACCACGGTCCCGCTAATGCTTCCCTGTCGCACGAACGGAATGTGACCCTGATCAGCAAGGCAGTCCCTGCATGTCGAGGCCGGCGACGTCTTGGTCTCCCACCCTGTCTTGGTGAACGTGATCGTGTACTGCCCCGGTGGGGCATCGAACGAGAAGAAACCGGAGGTGTCGGTTGTATCGGTTGCCGAGAAGCCACCCCCACTGAGGTCGGCGTTGGCTCCGCCGACTCCCTGCCCGGTGACGGAGTCCACCAGGTAACCTCGTATCATTCCGTACTTGTCCATTGATATGTCGACAGTCAACTGCTGGCCTACCGTGACCGTCACAGGCGCAGTGTTCGTCGTCACGAAGTACGGTTTGGTGGCTGTCAGAGTCCACGTGCCCTCACCCACGGTGAGCGTGTAGTTGCCTGAAGAATTCGTGATCGTCGAGTTGGCCGTACCGGTCACCGTGATGGTCGCGCCCGATACTGCGTACCAGTTGTGGCTACTCTGACTGTAGTAGTCGACTGTGCCCGAAATGACGGCCCCCTGGGTAAGGGACACGGTCCCGACCGCGGTGCCTTGCCCAGATGTGACGGTAAACGGCCCTGCGGTGGCGGGCAACCATCCGGCCTTCGTGAGCGAGAGTGTGTATGAGCCGGCTGGCACGGGCAGCGCAAACGACCCGCTGCCGTCAGTCGTCGTTGTGTAACCACCCGTCGTGGTCTTGACGGTCACTCCCACGAGCGGTTCGCCGCCCGCGGCGCTCGTGGCGAGGCCGGTCAGCGTCCCTGGGGCGGTGACGGTCAGGGTTGCCGATGCCGTCATCCCGTTTGCGGTGCCCGAGATGGTCGCGGATGCCGACACTGACGCGACCGTCGTAACCGTGAAGCTCGCGTTGCTACTGCCGGCCGTGACAGGGACACTGGCTGGCGTCGACGCGACGGGGTTGTCGCTGGAAAGCGAGACAGTCAGCCCGCCGGTAGGTGCTGCCGTGTTGAGGTACACCACGCCTGTACTCGACTCCCCGCCCACGACACTCGAGGGGTAGAGCGTTACCGACGACGGGCCCACCGGATTGACAATGAGGGTGGAGGTGCGTATCTGGCCCCCTGCCGTCGCTGAGATCTCCACAGGAGTAGGGGCACCGACCGCTTGGGTGCTGACCGTAAACTGGACGCTGGTCGCTCCCTGGGGCACGGTCGCGCCGGCAGGGACCGTCGCCACAGCCGGGTCCGAGCTCGTGAGGGAGACCGCAAGCCCGCCCGCCGGGGCCGCGCCGTTCAGCGTGACGGTGGCCGTGCTCGCCTGCCCTCCCAAAACGCTCGCAGGACTCAGCGCCAGCGATGCCACACTGATCGGGTCCACGGAGAGCTGCGCCGTCTTCGTGACGCCACCGGCGATGGCCGAAATCGTCACCTGAGTAGCTGAGGAAACCGGTGAGGTCGCGACCGTGAATTGGGCGCTTGTGCCATTTTCCGGGACCGTGACGGTGGGTTGGACCGAGGCGACTACCGGGTCGCTGCTCGTAAGGGTGACCAGTGTGCCCCCCGGTCGCGCGGGTCGTTCAATGGTGACTGTGCCGGTGGTGGGAGTGCCGCCTACGACGCTCAACGGGTCGAGGGCGACTCCGGCCACTGACGGGGCCTGCTGGATGACGGTCACGGTGGCGGTGAGGATCGCATCACGGGCGGTGAGGGCGTTCACTCTCAGCGTGTGCTCGCCATCGGGCGCGGAGGGGGTGAAACTGACCGAGAAGTGCGTGCCGTCGGGCTCGAAGGTCAGGACGCTGTCCGTGACGTCGCCTTCCGAAAGCTGCACCTCGGCGCTGATGATGTAGTCCCCCGGCCGCGGCAGCACAGCGCTGCACGTCACCGAGGATGGCGGGCTGGACAGGGTCGAGCCGCTGGCCGGCTGGTCGATGGTCAGGGTCCCACCGTCGGAGGGCCCCATCATCTCGGCCTCCGTGACGAAGATGCCCTCATCGTCGTTGGCGGTGAAGCTCCATGGGTCGCGGGAAACGAGGCCGCCCTCCCCCGCTACCGTGACGCTGTAGTCGCCTGTCGGACCACTCTTGAAGCTCCAGCGCCCGTTGGCATCGGTGGTTACGGTAGTGGTGAAGGCCTCTCCGGGGTTGGAGAGGGTGACTATGGCTCCCGCCACCGGCTCGAGGGTCGTGGAGCGGAAGGCCAAACCGCCCGCCGCCCAGCTCGGCGAGGTCACTGGCGGATCGGCCGGCCCATGGAGGTCGAGCGAGAGGGTCTGGCCGGCAGCGAGGGTCCGTGGTCTCATCCAGCCGAGGAACAGGCCCGCTGCCACACTGGTGATAGTGCGAGCGCCAGTCGGACCGGAGTCGAGGTCATACCTCGAGCCGAGCGTATAGACGTTTGCGCCACCCTGGCGCGGTGCGAGAGTGATCGGATCCGTCGTGGAAAGGTTGATCGTCCCGGTTTCGCTCTCGAGGTAAAGGACGAAGTCCTGGAGGATTTGGAAGTTGTAGGGGAAGTAAAAGGTCCCGTTGCCGTGGGCCTGGCTAGCGACCGTGCGGTACCCGGCCTTGCTGGCGGTGAAGACGTAGCGACCCCGGGTGAGCTGGATCGAGTAGGTGCCGTCACTCGCGGTCGTGGTGCTGCCGGACCCCACCACGGCCACCGTTACGCCCTCGACCGGCAGCGCGTTGGAATCGACCACCCTGCCGTGCACGAGCCCGAGAGGGTTCGTTCCGGAGACAGGCAGCACTTCGCCATCAACCTGGCGTGCCTCGCCGGGGTTCAGCGCGATCTCGCCGCTAGCAAAGGGCCAGTGGCCATCCTTGGTGAAGGCCAGCGCCTCCCAACCTGAGGCGATGCCGGAAAGGGAGAAGTTCCCCTCGCCATCCGTGGTCGCTGTTTGCCCCCCTCGGGCACACGTGACGACGACGTCGGTGACGGGTTCCTGCGTATCGGGGTCGAAAGCCCTGCCCGTGATGGTCGCGGTGTGGGGGATGAGCTCCACCCGCGGAGCGGTGACGGTCTGGTTGGGCACGACGTCCACGCCCGAGGTGATCACGGTGACGTGCGAGCCGCGCGAGACCACGAGGTTGTGCATACCCGCCCGGACATCCGTGATCGTGAAGGTGCCCGTCCAATCGGTCCCGGCGCCGTGGCCCTGATCGTCCTCGAGCACCACGTCTGCGCCGCTCAGGCCGGTTTGGTTTGTGCTGTCCGCCACAACGCCTGTGATGGTGCCCCGCCCGACCTCGAGGTAGAAATCGAAGGTGCCACCCGACGGGGCCACGTCCACCTGGTTGGTCTGGGCCGTGTACCTGGGGGCCGTCGCGGTGAGATTGATCGTCCCCCAGACGACTCCGGCCAGGGAGTACTCGCCCGAGGGGTTGGTTGTGGCGGAGACGCCTGGCTGCTCCTGGACGGTGAGCGTGGCTCCTTCGATAGTGTCGTCGGTCTCAACGTCACGCACGATGCCTGTGACCGTGGTGGTCGAGCGGTCCAGGGCGATGTTCTTAGTGGCGTTGGTGCCGGCCGTGAGCGTCACAGGGACGGTTTTGGCGGTGTAGTTGCTGGCCGTCGCGACGAGGTGGATGCTGCCCCAGTAGACGCCGGAGATGGTGTAGAAGCCCGAGGAGTTGGTCGTCGCGGTCTTGCCGCTCTGCTCCTGGACGCTCACCGTCGCCCCCGAAAGGGCAGAGCCGCTCGTGCTGTCCGTCACGGTTCCCGAGATACTGACCGTAGTGCGGTTGAGGGCGAGCGTGCCCGCGTTGACGTTGCCACCAGAGGGCACCGTGATGTTGCCGCTGTTGGCAGCGACGTAGTTGGTCAGAGATGCGTTGATGGTCCTGGTGCCGGCGGGGACGCCGGTCAGTGTGTAGGTCCCGTTCCCTGCGGTCGTGGTCGAGATCACCGGCGTGACGGAGTTCACCTTAACGGTGGCACCACCGAGCCCGGCGCCGCCGTTCTGCACATCCGTGACGGTACCGGTGATCGAACCGGTGGCGGGTGTAGGGGTCGACGTCGCCGTGGGCGTGGCGGTTGGGGTAGGCGTGGCTGTCCTTGTCGGGGTCGGCGTGGGACCGGTGGGCGTCCGCGTGGCTGTGGGCGTGCGTGTCGGGGTTCGTGTTGGTGTGCGTGTGGGGGTGGGCGTGGGACCGGTGGGCGTCCGCGTGGCTGTGGGCGTGGGCGTCGGGCTAGTTGGCGTACGTGTCGGCGTACGCGTCGGTGTGCGCGTCGGCGTGGAGGCCGCCGGCGCGACGGGCCCAGCGCTGCTCTCGACCGCTGGGCCGGAGTCTTCCGAGCCCGGCAACGTCAGCAACACGGACGGGTCGGTCGCGGCGCCATGCCCCACCGCGCTGACGCGTGCGGCGGTTTCTGACGCTGCGGTGCTGCCTGGCTCAACCCTGACGCTCGCTGGAAGCGGGCCGGGCACCGAATCCTTTGCGGTGTCCTTGATCGCGGTGGCCAGCACCAGTGACGCAGCCAAGGCACATACCACTAGTGCGATCGGCCGACCCAAGAGCGACTTTGTTTGCGCGGACGGATGGGGGGTATCCATCGCGGCTCATCTCCTCGAACGGCTCACTTCGTTCGACTGCTTGACGACTGCATGCCGCCTCCAGCGTTAACCGGCCGCTCCCGAGGGACGCCAACACCCGGCACGTCAGCAAGCCGGCCTGCTTCGCACAATGGGAGCACTAGGGGAGGCTCGGTCCTCTTCATTCCGCGGGTCTCGTCGGGGCATGCTCGCACCATCGACGAGGTGGTGCATCACCCAAACGGGTGATGACCGACCGTCCCTGCGGGCCGAGTTTGGATGCGAGAGATGGAATGCACCCGACGTAGTCCGCCCGTGGATCTCCACAGCCACGAGTCGAGGAGAACGGGAGGCATGCCGTGAGAAAAACGGTGTTTCCGGTTGGGCTTCTGGCTCTGATGGTCACCTTTCTGACCATCGCTGCTGGCACCCCCCGAGTGTCCGCCCAGGAACCTGGCGACGGACCCTGCCAGGCGGTGATTACGGGTTCGGCAGCGCTCGCCGTCGTCAGCGCGACTGCACAGACGTCGACCGAGTACCACGGCAACACGCAGAGCAAGATCTTCCACGGGCCGAGCTGCCGCTACTACAACTGCGGCCACTGCACGAAGATCTTCAAGACCCGGCAGGAAGCGATCGACGCCGGCTATAGACCCTGCAAGGTCTGCCACCCGTAACTGGGAGCGACCCGCTGGTGCGATCTGCCCTCGGGCAGGGACAGCAACGCCCAGTGAGAGCAAAGGAGAACGGCAATGGCCAGCGGCCGAAGGCTGGTACGGCCAATGTTCCTTGCAGCTCTTGCCTTGGCCGGGACAGGGATCGCCTTCGGCCAAGCCAACGGCAAACTCCAAATCCACTACGTCGACGTTGGCCAAGGCGACGCGGCCGTGCTGATCTCGCCCCTGGGCCAAGTCGTCCTCTTCGATAACGGCGTCGAGAACCACTGCGATAAGCCGGTGTCGTACCTGGCGCAGATCGGGTTAACGAAGGTGGACTACCACATCGCGACCCACTACCACAACGATCACATCGGCTGCGCCCAGGAGGTCCTCACCGGCTTCCCGCTCCTCGCCGACGCCTACGACCGGGGCGGCACCTACTCCTCGACCGCCTTCACCAGGTACCTGCAGGCCGTCGGCTCCCACCGGACGACGGCGAGCGTCTTGACGGTGATCACCCTCGACGGAGAAACACCTGATCCCGTCGTCATCTCCGTCGTGGCTCTCAACGGTAACGGGATCCCGACCACCAACGAGAACGATCTCAGCGTAGTTTCGGTCATTCAGTTCGGTCACTTCCGGGCCGAGATCGGCGGCGACCTCAGCGGCTACAACACTGGCGACTATGACGACATCGAGACCTCTGTCGCACCGAACGTCGGCCGCGTCGACGTGTACAAGGTCCACCACCACTGCAGCGCGTACAGCTCGAACGAGGCATGGCTGACCACTGTGGCGCCGCGCGTGGGGATCGTCTCCGCCGGGGACGGCAACAGCTACGGACACCCAACTGCCTCCTGTCTCGAGCGGCTGCACACCCACGGTGTCCACACCTATTGGACGGAGACTGGCGCTGGCGCCGCACCGGTGCCCGGCTGGGACGTCGTATCCGGTTCCGTGGTGGTGGAGGTTGCGCCCGACGCTCTCGATTACACCGTCCGGCAAGCGGACGGCTCCGAGACAATCTACGCAACTTGGGACACGAGCCCAGAGCCGACCCCGACGCCAACGTTCCGGTCGACGCCCCGTCCCCGGCCGAGGAGGCACCTCGAGCAGGGATTCAGGATCACGCCGACTTCGACACCCCCGCCGGCGACCGCCACGCCGACGGTACCTCTTCCCACAACGACTCCGACCGTCACGTCGACACCGGTCTATGACCCGATCGTCTACGTCACGGAGACGGGCACGAAGTACCACGTCTGGGGCTGCCAGTACCTCAGCAAGTCGGCGATCGCGAAGCACCTGTCCGAAGTCTGCGGCAAGTACGAGCCGTGCTCGGTGTGCCACCCACCGCCGTGCAGGTAGGCACAGGGATGAAGACACCGACTTCCGCCAAAAGGTGGCTTACGGGAGGCTCCACTACCCAGGCGAAAGCCGGATGGTTGAGCGGTTGCATCGGGCACGTAGCTTCTGATTGTGCCGGAGGTACGTTGTGAGAAAGGTCGTGACATGCGGGTGCCACCTCACTGGGTCCCCTACCAGTGTGAGGTCTGAAGACAAGGAGGATCTCCATGTCATCCAGAAGAACGGCTGTGTTTGTCATCGGACTGCTGTGCGTCGCGTCCTTCGTCTACGCCCAGGCCAACGGCAAGCTTCAGATCCACTACATGGACGTAGGCCAGGGGGACGGCGCTGTTCTGATCTCCCCCAAGGGCCAAGTCGTTTTGTTCGACGATGGAGCCTACAAGAACTGCGATAAACCGGTCGCGTACCTGCAGCAGCTCGGCGTGACGGCGATCGACTACCACATTGCCAGCCACTACCACGCCGACCACATCGGCTGCGCCTCCGAGGTCTTCGCTGCCTACCCGCTCAAGCTCGACGCCTTCGACCGGGGTGAGAGCTACCCCGGTGGTGTGTACCAGGCCTACCTCAAGGCCGTGGGGCCTCGCGGAAAGAGCGCAACCGTCGGGACTGTCGTCACCCTGGACCAGGGCCCATCCAACCCGGTCACCATCACAATCGTCGCCCTCAACGGCAACGGGGTGTCGACCACCAACGAGAACGACCTTTCCGTCGTCTCGGTGGTGCGCTTCGGCAACTTCGTCGCGGAGTTCGGCGGCGACCTCTCGGGCTTCCAGACGAGCTCGTACCAGGACATCGAGACCTCCGTCGCCCCCAAGGTCGGCAGGATCGACATCTACAAGGTGCACCACCACTGCTCGGCGTACAGCTCCAACGACGCCTGGCTGCAAACGACCCACCCGCGTATCGGCATCATCTCCACCGGCAACGGCAATACCTACCACCACCCGACTGACGAGTGCCTCGAGCGCCTGCACAAGGCCGGGGTGAAGACCTACTGGACGGAGGAGGGCAACGGAGCCGCTCCGGAGCCGGGGTTCGACATCGTGGCCGGGAGCGTGACGGTGGAGGTGGCCCCTGGGGCCAGCGAGTACACGGTCACCCAGTTCAACGGGGGCAAGCAGACTTTCCCCACTTGGGCGACGAGCGCCATGACAACCCCCACCCCCACGCCCACCAGTGTGACCCCGACACCCACACCGCAAGTCGGGAGCTACGCCTGGAGCTCGAAGTCAAAGGTCTACCACTTTTCTACGTGTCGATTCGTGCAGAGCATCAGCCCGCAGAACCTCGAGCAGGGGCCGACGCCACCACCGGGGAAGACGTTGCACGATGGGTGTCCGAAGTGAAGGTGCCTTGGGTTTCGCTCTGTGGCTGCTACCAGCAGTATTCGGCGGAGCGATCTCGCCCTTGTCTGTCCGGCTGGTCCCATCAGGCCGCCATACCAGCACAAATCGGGGCGAGGTACCCGCGGTGGCCCATTGCAAGAGGAGGACCACAATGAAGGATGTCCAGCGTTTCATGTTGTCCGTGGCCTGTCTTGTCGCGGCGGTCATCAGCACGCCCGGCACGGTAGCCGCGCAGATTGCGAACCTTCGCCTCCGGATCGTCTTCGACCGCGGGACACGCCAGGTTGAGGCCGGAGTCCCTTCCCCACTGCGAATCCTGCTGAAGAACTACCGGGGCCAAGACGTTGCCGCACCCGAAGACATCAAGGTGAGGATTGGCGGCCTCGAACCCCGGCGCGACATCGATGTGATCATTCCAAAGGGACAGTCCTCCGTGGAAGTGCCCGTAACGGTGTCGCATCTGGGGGTCACCCGTCTGCGCGCCACTTCACCATCGCTCACACCGGCTCAATCTATGCTGCTGGTCACGCCCAGCTCGCCCCGCGTGACGGTTCCCAAGGCGTCCCCAAACCTCGAAGCGCCCGCCGAGCGGCGGGAGCCCCTGGGGACCATGGAACATAGGGTCAATGCCGCGCAACACGAGAGACGCGCGGGTGCTGCGGTGGCTCTGGAGGCCGCCGCTCCGGCGCCTGCACCCGCGCCACCCACCCAGCTGCCTGAAGACGCCAATCTCCGACTCCAGCTCGAAGTACCCGAGAGTGTTGCCCCCGAGGATGGCCACTGGCGGGCAGATGTGATGGTTTATGTCGCCAACCAGCAAGGCGCACCCTGTCCGGTCCCCTCGGATGCCGCGGTTGACCTGCTCGCCCAGAAGGGCACCGTTTCGCCGCCTCGGGTCCAGATCCCGGCCGGCCAGTTCTCTTCCCGCGACCAGGCCATCGAGTTGACCTCGACCCGAGACGGTACGGACCGTCTGACCGCACACTCCACACTGGGAAACGCTGAGAAGGCGGTCGTCTGCGAGTCGCCGCGGCTCGGGTGGGGGCGCAGACATGGGGCACGTGACTACCAGTCCTGTTGGCGTCTTGTGGCTCGGTTGGCCGGCGGCGGCCAAGCGCCGGCGATCTGGTCTTGGCGCGCTTTCACTACGAATGTGAGGAGGTAGCCATGTACGGTCAGTGGCGTCTTCATTGCCCTCAGTCGGTCAGCAGGGCGAGCGTAATGGTCTTGGGGATGCTGGCTTGGCCCGTGTTGCTGTGGGCGCAGGCACCCCCCGGAGTCGAGATCAGCCCCTACACTGACCCGGCGCGAGATGTGCGCATCCTTGTTGAACCCGCTGCCGCCCCAGGGCCGCGCGAGGTTTCTCTCGAGGACTTCGAGAACAATTGGCCGCACGCTGCAGACATCGCCCCACACATTCTCGCATATGACTACGATCAGAAACTGCTGACCCCGAATGCTCGTTTCAACCCATACCTGTGCCTGTACCTGCGCTTGCCGGACGCCCCATCATCCGCACAGACCGTACGCGTCTGGTATGAGAAGCACGTTCTTCGGGTGGATGGAACCGCATTTGACGGCCCGGTGAGTCTTCGCGTCACGGTCACCGCAGGAGGCCAAAGTTCCAGCGGCACTATCCGGCTCGTGATGCACTGCAAAGACCCTTTCGGTGCCTTGGTACCCAAGGAGAAGGCCCTGACGGTCGATGTCAGAACGGCAGGGAGTTCGACGCCGAGGATTGAACTTATGAACATGGCTGGGTGCAACCTCATTCTGGGAAAAGGGGCACGCTGGGAGAACTATGACAAGTCGATCTGGAGGGGAGAAGCCGCGATTACGGTACAAGCGAGCAAGATGGAACCCGGCAAGGGGCCGGAAGCACCGATCCGGGTGGAGCTCGCCCCCAGGACTAGCAGAGCATTCTGGACGAGCGTACGGCCGTTCTCAGAGGGCGACCCTCACACAAGCTTCGACCTCCTCGTGCCATTCGAGGTTGAGGGAGGCTACCCGGCCGAGTTGCGGCTGCCTGTGAAGGTCCGCTTCAAGCCAGCCTTGCCAATTGTCTTCATGGCTGCAATCGCGGGCGGCGTTATGAGCAGCCTTGTGAGCCTCTTGATTACGACCGCCAGGGGCCACGGGAGCAAGGTGTGGGAGGAGACGGCAACACTTCGCGAGCGTGCGTGGGAAGTCGCCAAACGTGTCGGCCTGGCAGCGTCGATGGGATTCATCGTATTCGCGATCTACTTGGTTTTGGACCCAACAGTGAAGCTCTTGATCATGGACGTCCACTTCGACCCGACGCAGACACTACCAGCGTTTGTAATTGGCCTCCTCGTGGGGATGGCTCCAGTTGCCTGGTGGGACAAGATTGTGGCAAGGTCGGGTGCAGGGCAACAGCAAGGCACCATCCCACCCGCGCCCCCGGCACCTCCGCACAGCCAGATCGGCCGTAGTGCCTCGGTCTTGCCTGCCCTGGCGCTCATTGCAGCCTCCTCCATCGCGTACGCAGGGGAACCGGCCTTCCGGCCGATCAGTTTGGGCTATGACCCAGGTGGGAATCGACTTTATGCGGTCTCTTCCTCCCCCGATCAAGTCTGGACGGCAGACCTGAGCGACGCTGCGCCGCGACTAAGCTTGGCGGCGGAGCTTGATCAGCGTGGCACCGCGTCGGACCATTGCCTGGTTGTGCGCGACGGCACGCCGTGGCTTGCCAGCATCTACTGGCGAAGAAGGGCGACCTCAGGGGGGTCTTCAGGTTTTCCCGGGGTGCCGATCACAACCATAGCCCTTACTCGACTCAGTGCGACCGAGCAGCTGGCGCGCGTTGGGCCTGCCGAACGCTCCACACGAGTTGACCGTGGATACCTCGGGATCGCGTTTGATGCCGACGGACAGCGCCTCGTGGCTACCGACCCTGTCCGCCTGGGGGTCTACGCGTTGCCGCTCACGCCCGGGCCGGATCCCAGACTGGATCCCACGGAGGTACCAATAGCCACTGGTGGACGCTTCCGAGCTCCGAGCTGCATCGCAACATCGCATGGAAGAATATTCGTGGGTGACGCAGAAAGGCACGAGGTCTACGAAGTCGACGCTAAGACTCGCACCCTGCTTGTGCTTCTCACGGACGCTGGATATCCGCGAGGACTCGCCGTCTCCCCAGACCAACATCTCTACGCGGCAGATGGAGGCCGGGGCCGGTTGATGGCATACGATCTCAGGAGCGGCCATGCTGGTCCCGTTTTTGCGCCGGAGGACTTTCGTGAGCCGAGTGCGGTGGCCGTCGACGCCCAGGGGCACATTTGGGTCGCTGACGCCGCGGCCCAGGCAGTGTTCCAGGTGTCGCCACAAGGCAGGGTGCTTCGTCGGCTGCGCCCCTAGGGTAGCTCGAAGGCGTTGTCCCGCTCCAACGGTGAGGAACCACGGCTCGACCTTCCACGACGCGCCGGGCACAGTCGGCGGCATGCGCACGAGGCTAGGTCCCACCGCGGCCAAGGGCGATCCCGTCCCGCGCGCCGCAATCGAGGGCGAGTCGGAGCGCCCCATCGTCCCCGAGGGCAACCTCCTCGACGTCAACCGCGCCGAGCCCGAGCGCGCCTTCCCCACCCATCCGATGTTCACCAACTTCGGTGCCCTGCTCGCCAGCCTGGCGCCAGGTGCGGGAGCGGCGGACACCTAGCATGAACAGCTTCTCCGGACGCAGCGTGCTCTTCACCCGCTCGCGCGGCAGCGACCAGAGCACGGTGCGCACTATGGCAGTGCTTGGTGGTGTGCACTGGGGCGCTCCACCAGGTCCGGCTCGGAGTGGTCGCTGGAGGCGGTCGAAGGGAACGAATGCTCTGCCTACTGGCGCTTCCTCGGGTCGGCGTCTTTCCTGTTCCGGGCTACGACGAGGAAGACCATCCTTGGAGGTCGCAAATGTCCCTGAACCCTTTCAGTGAAGTGAAGGACTACCCATCCATCAGGGAAAGAGATCGGCACGTTCACGTTTGGCAGTATGCTGGTATCTCTCTTTGTTCTCCAATCCCAGATCCCGCCGCTTGAATCGGTTCTCACCCGTGCGTCGTAGTCATGGGCCGGCCTCGTGGGTTGCAAGAGCCTAGGCATTTCACTTGTCAGGAGATGGATCAGCGCGATTACGCCGGGAGCGGCGGCTAGGTACAGGAGTTTATCCCGGCTGGGTGCTTAAAGGGAGAGGGGAAACTCTGCCTGTACCGTCGATGGCGAGTGGCATGAAGTCGCACTGGCTGTCGGCCCCGACGAGCCCGCCGGTGTTCCAGAAAGCCACCTCGCCTGATTCCCGAAGCTGCCGTGTGCGACGCGGGAACGCCTCGTGGGTGTGGCCGAAGACAATCGTGGCGAACTCCAGGTTGGGCTGCTTGCGCCGCGACATCGTGATGTACAGGTCAATGAAGTCGAGCGTCCCCGGCCGATCGAGGAACTGCGCATCGTGGCGCGCGCCGGAGACTGCGAGACTCCCGCGCTTGGCGTCGCGCAATGCGGACAACAGGAGGCTCTCGACCAGCGATTTCACCGCCTTGATCGCCGCGTCGCTCCCAGCTTCCTTGAGCATGGCCACGAAGCCGCTCCAGATGTTGTCCCCGTGGAACTCGATCGCCCGATCGGCGTACGCGGCAACGGAATCGAGGGCAATATCCAGCTCGGGAGGCCTTTGTCCGGTGCGGACCTGGTTGTAGACGCGGTTCACGAGCGTGCTCACCGGTCCCACCTGCGCCAGCGAGAAGTTGAAGAATTCAGTGAGCGGCGAGTTCAGCATCTCCAGGTTCACCAGATCGGTGCGGACGTGCTCGCGCACGAGCAGTTGCGCAAGGACTTCGGTGAGCAGTCGCCAGGCGACCTCGAAGAAGTGGCCGTGGGTGACCAGAATGGACGAGGCGCTGCCTCCTCCCGCCGGTACCAGGTATAGATTGGGGTACACAACGTTGATCGGAATGTGCTTCTCACCGGTCAGGCCGCTCAGGAACACGTGCCCATCGTACGGTGGCTTGACACCGGGAATCGTGAGCTTGCCCGTCGCGAGATCGAGAACGCCGGACTGCTCATGCGGGAAACCTTGGACCTTCGTGTCGACCAGTTTCGCGATAGCGGAAAGCCCGGCCGCAGACCCAGTCGCTTTCTCCAGCGGCCTGACCACGCATGTTTGTGTTTGCAGCATTACCCAGAGGTGGTGATCATGGTTGCCTGGCAGGAACAGGATCTGGCGAAAGTACTCGTCAAGTTGGAGCGCAGCGAAGAACAACTGTGAAAGGTCGGCCACCTCATCCAGGTTCTTGATGGCGACGTCCCAACCATCGCCGTTCAGGATCAGGTAGGGGATCTTCTTGTCGGGCATGCGCGCAGCGATTGCTTTAACCTCCTCCTGAAACTCCAGGAAGGTATCCCTGATGAACAGGTCTTGCGTCCCCGTGCTTGAGTAGCCCTTCGCGGCCTGGCGCCTTACGATGCCCGCGTCATCGCCGATGTGGATATCCGAGATGACGACCGCCACTGGGTTCGTCGGACTCATGGTCCTCTCCTTTCGTACAGCTCGTACAGCCCGTGCGCCCGCATCACGACGACCTGCGGATTGGCCCTACTTCCTCTCTACTCCTTTGCTTGCGCCATCGGCGCGTGGATGAGACGAGACTTGGCGGATGCGACTGCTCTCGTTGGGAAGCGACAACATTTCCTTCGGTCTCTTGGGGCAGTCAGCTCGACGATGTTGAGCTTCTTCAGCAGTTGCGGCTTTGTCTGGGGCTGCACCCTGCCGGGTCGCACTGGGTCGGGCCGCGTGGAAACGCGGCACCTCATCCGACGCGACCAGTGTTGACACAACCGCGGAAGCCCGGGCCGACATGGACCACTAGCCTTTCGTTGACTCAAACCTAGGGTCGTGCGATAGGGGATTCATCACCCAAACGGGTGATGTTCGCCAGGGGCCGCGCTGTCAGCATTCAGTGAGGGAAACCGACACCGTGAAGACCCACGAGATCCGAGACAGGACCGGGCTGATCTGCACGCTGCTGGTCCACCGGAGCGTGCTACGCGGGCAGGCACCGGAAGTGATGCATCTCGGCGCGGGTGTGCAATGAGCGAATCCGGCGCCGTCAGTGGAACCACCAACAACAACAGAGCCCAACCCAGGCCTGGCAGCGTCATCGACGCCCACGTCCACGTCGGGCTGCGGGGTGACACCTTCGGGATGGGGGCGTTCTCCGACTACTTCATGGCGCAGCCGGTGTTCAAGGTCTTCCTCGCGTACGCGCGCCTGCGCGGCCGGCCGATCACCGACACGGTCCTACACGAGGCGACGCTCGCCGCGCTCGAAGGCTGCCACCTCGACCGCGTCGTCTGCCTCGCCCTCGACCCCGTCTACGACCCGGACGGCACGCGGCGCGAGGACCGCTGCCACATGTGGGTGGACAACGCCTACCCCTGCTGGCTGCGCGGTGAGCTGCCGAAGCGCGTGCTGCCCGGGGCCTCAGTCCACCCCTACAGGCGCGATTTTGCCGACGAGGTCCGCCGCTGGATCGACAAGGGCGCGGTGCTGCTCAAATGGCTGCCCTCGGCGCAGGCCATCGACCTTGCCGAGCCGGCCGTGGGTGCGCGCCTGCGCGAGCTGGCACACCTCGGGCCCGGCGGCGGCCCCCTGCCGCTGCTCCTCCACGTCGGCGGCGAGTATGCGATCCCGCCTGCTGACCCGGCCCTGTCGAGCCTGGACTTCCAGTCCTGGTCGGTGTGGGACACGCTGAGGAACCGCCTACGGGGGCGCCGCGCGTGGGTACGCCCCCGCGTGCGCGAGATCGAGGCCAACCTGCGCGCCGCCGCGACCGAGGGTGCCATTATCATCTTCGCCCACGCCGGCTTGCCGTATTTCGCCTCCTGTCGCCTCGCGGGTGTGCTCGAGCACTCCGACCTCGACATCGTGCGCGGCTACCTCGCGCGCCGCGGAGAGCGGGAAGGGGATCGGCGGCGCTACTTCGCCGACGTCTCCGCCTGCTGCACGCCGTTCCGCAAGCCCTACTTCAAGGACCTCGCGGCGCTGCCCGAGGACGCGCTCCTGTTTGGCAGCGACTTCCCCACGCCGGTGCTCGAGCTTTCCGCCGACCTCAAGCACAACCTGACCGACCTGCGCGCCGCGATCGAAGGCGAGCCGGAACGCCTCATCGTCCCCGAGGGCAACCTCCTCGACGTCAACCGCGCGGAGCTCGAGCGCGCCTTCCCCGGTCATCTCATGTTCACGAACTTCGGGAAGCTTCTCACGAGCCCGCCAGTCAGCGGGGGAGGCGGCAACGCCTAGCATGCCGAGCAGAACCTCGTCTACGGGGGCGAGGGACTGCTTGGCCGCCTGCGTGCTGCCACGCCGCACGGTGACCGGAGATCCCACCCTTGCTCTGCGTCCGCATCGAGCGGCCGGCGGAGATCGGCTCGCGGTTCGACTGCGGTGGCCTCGCTTGGGAGCTCGTGGCCGAACGCCACGCCAGGCCGAGCGCAATCGAAGACGGAGACATATTCTGGGCATGCAAGCCGGCGGAGCAATGAAAGTGAGCGGCGGACGAACTGGGATCGGAGGACGACCATGAAAGTGAAGAACATCAACGGCACGAGCGCGAGGACCTGTAGATGTGGGAGCTGGCTCCAACACTGGAAGAATTTCAGCAAAACGGCGATCTCGCAGTACTGCTACGAGAAAAAATGCGTGGGAAAGCCCGAAGTCGGGGCGCATGTCCAGAAAGACAACTCTACTGACGAGAGCTGGTACATTGTTCCTCTTTGCATGACGCACAACGCGAAGACCGGCGAGTCTCTCGAGCTTGTCGACTCCGCGGTGCTTGTGTCGGCCAACGTTAGTTTGACCTGTGGGAAGTAGCACTTTGGGATTTCCCGGTTTCACACGTCGCCGTCCTAGTGGCCATGACGTGGCCGGACCATCGATCGCCCGACGAGCTTGATAGCCCGGCGCTCTTGGTCTGTCGCCGCATGCCGAACACAGGGCTTCTGGCCCGTGAGGCGGCTTTGGGGGAGCACACGCACACAGGCGACTGCTGCTAGGAGCAGCTCAAGCTGGAGCTTTCGTGCATTTGAATGCGTTGTAACCGTGTCAGGAGACGTGCAGCCGCTGAGCCTCCTGAGCGGCGCGCCACTTATTGGCACCTATACGTTTCATCGCGGGCTGGTCCGCATCGGCGGGCGGTCATCACCCAAATGGGTGATGCTTGGGCGGGGGCATTCGGTCAGGCTATTCAGGGTGGACCTGTAACGGTGGAGAGCCTCGCAACCCAAGCCGTGCTGAAATCCGCCGGCGCGAACCAGCGCGACGCGCTGCTGCGTGCCGATGACCGCCAGGAACGGGCGGGGCATCGTGCCCATGCCCGGTAACACGTTGGACAACTGCTCGCCGGTAGGGAGTGAGCCGTGACGTACCGTCAGGCCCTCCCGCCGGTTGGCAAGGGGCGGGGCGCGAGCCCGGTACTCGTTCGCCCAGTGCAGGTTGCCACGCTGCAGACTGACGAATCGCACCCGAGGGGTGTCAAGACGTTAATGTCGCTCCCGACCTCCGGGCGGACCTGGGCCGAGACGATTGAGCAACCCATGACAGCAACCCCCGGTGGAAGGATGGCACCATGCCGAAGAAGGCCGAGAAGAAGCGCCAGCTGACGATCTACCTTCTGCGGGAGGGACTCGGCGAAGAGGCGATCGACCTTGACAAGGTCGCGGACACGGTCGAGGTTGCGGTTGCTGGCGCCGGTGCGTCGCAGGTCTACATCAAGGCACCGGCGTCGAATGTCCCGCGCTGGGTCAGCTTCTTCCCCTCGATCGAGGCGCTGAGTGGTCTATTCAATGCGTCGAGTTCGGCGCTTCTCCTGGTACCATGCAGCGGTCGCGCTTTCGCAATCTCATTCGGTCATGGGCGCTACCTCCTCAGGCTAGGTAGCACTGAGGAGAACTTCGGCTTGAAGGTCACGCTCAACGCCGTCAGCGCCGAGAAGATCAGGAGCATCGACAA
>Ga0315284_10003183_pt1 | contig 23301 bp, 22 predicted proteins | sample YL17G09_16_MG_FD_203696 | JGI IMG/M metagenome (GOLD analysis project Ga0315284, IMG submission 203696) | Sediment microbial communities from Yellowstone Lake, YNP, Wyoming, USA - YL17G09_16 | ecosystem: Environmental > Aquatic > Freshwater > Lake > Sediment | place: USA: Wyoming | collected... | reverse complement strand
TTCTCCAAGTTCTACGTGACCTCCAGGAATACTCCAGAAACCCGCGTCGGGATCGTATTTTCTTTTAATCAAAAGAAGGTCATGATTTCGTATTAATAATACTCCAACGCCAACATGCGGGCGAATGGGATATTTTCGCGAATCAGAGATAATTGTCTTTTCTCTTTCCTTCATATAATAAAAAAAAAATCATAAATATTAATATGTTATTTCTTTATATTAATATAAAATTTTTATATATAGAATTTTAAAAATCTATTTTCTTGATAGGAATCATAAATAAAAAGGACAAATCTTTTATGAAAATTTTAAAAATACAACAAAGAAGAAAGATCTCGCTATTATTGTTTCTATTGTTTCTTATTTTATCTTTGTACCCGCACTTTTCACCTTCAACAACGACAATTGCTACAAACAATTATCCTAACAAATTAAACATTAAAATTGAAACAGATTTATCGAAAGTGAAGGAACTTTCTAACTTTTATGAGAATGCATTTGATTGTAAATTAAATGATTGGGATGCATTAAAATACAAATATGATAAAAATAATAATGGAATAGAAGATAATTTCGAATTGAAGATAAATAATTTAAAATCGATTAATAGCCAAATAGAAATTGATAAAAATAAAAAGTCTATAGCTCGTAATAATATCGTTAAAACAACATTAACCGGAGAAAATGATAATTTTGATGTAAATTTAAACGATGAGGTTCTAATAATAATTCAATTTTCTGACAATAATTATGAAACAGCGATCTCTTATTTTAAAGATTTAGGTGGAGAAATTATATCGAGGTATACCCTAATTAATGGATTTGCTGGTAAAATTAATTATCGTTCTTTATTAGATTATTGTAATTTATTAAGAAATAGTAAAACCTCGTTTTTAATAAAAGAAAGCTGTTCGTCTAAATCAAATTTATATTATATGTCCAGAAATATGAATTTACGCCCCTATGTATGGAAAAATCTAACATATACAGGAGATTATTGGAGTTCTATAGCAATAGTTGATACAGGAATTGATGATTCTCATAAATTATTTTCAAATGGTTACGGTAATGCAGATTTCACTCATAAAATAGTTGGATGGGCTGATAATTTATCTATTTCAAAACCAGCCGGTTATATTACAACTAAAACTCCAATAGACGATATGGGACACGGTTCGCATTGTGCGGGTATTGCGTCTGGATTTGGATATTCTGGTACTGATACTGTAACAAATTATACAGTTTATCTTAGTTTTGATTATTTAGGATATTATACTTATGAAGGATATACATATCTCACTTTATCAAAATTTAATGTTACTTCTCCGGGCTATGTAAAAATTCTATGTAACTTTAGTGATTTCACACCTTTGGACGATATAGATTTATATGCTTATTTATATCGTGGAGGTATACTAAAAGATTCTTACGCTGTTACAGATGACGACTGGCAACATGAATTGTCTTATCTAGCATCTGATACTGATGTAGGAGAGCATTCGTTAGAATTAAGAATTAATTTCATTGATAATACGGGTGATGGATTGGTTTTTGATCCAGCTTTGGCCTTTAGAGGATTAATTCAATTTCCTTTTGATCCTCCTCTTTATAACAGTGGAGATCCGTGGAAAGGAGTTGCACCTAATACTCATTTAGTCGGAGTAAAGGTATTAAATTCAACTGGTTATGGTACAGATATAGAATTATTAGATGGATTGGAGTGGATTCATAATTATGGAGATATTTACAATATAACCGTGGTTTCTATGAGCCTTGGTTTTTCTACTTCACTCCCTAATGTAATTACAGCAGTAAATAATCTCGTGAAAATCGATGGTCTTGTTGTCGTTGTTGCGGCAGGTAATGAAGGTGCTGGTGGTAATAATATAGGTTCGCCTGGAGATGCAGATTATGTTATAACTGTAGCAGCTATGAACAATGCAGACCGCGTTACAGATTATAGCAGTTCAGGAGGTAGCCTTCCTTCCGGAAACATTAAACCAGATATAATGGCTCCTGGCGGAAGTAGCAATGAATATCAAGTTCTATCAGTAGATACTAATGATAACGATCTAGAAGGTCTCTATCCTGATGGAAAATCTAACGATTTATACCAAGCGTCTGGAACATCTATGGCCACTCCTGCAGTGGCAGGAGCAGTAAATTTATTAATAGAAGCGATGGGAGGTCATAAGAACTGGAATTACACAGCAATTGAAGCTAAAAGAGTTAAAGCCTTACTTTTAATGACGGCAACCGAAACATATGGATTACAGAGAGAAACAGATACTAGTTTTAGTCCTTCTCTTAATCGGGGTGGTAAAGATATTCACGAAGGTTATGGAAGAATTAATATAGATGCAGCTATTGAAGCATGGACGAATGATTTAACTAATAATAAGATAAACATTAGTGTTTGGCTTAATACTTCGCAATACAATCCTTCTGGTAAGCATGCGTATGCTGGTTTCGTTAATTTTGTAAAAGGGAAATCATATTTGTTTAATGTATCAGTTTCAACAGGAGCGGACTACGATTTGTACATATATAATTACACTTCAAATAAATATGGTGATCCGATTATGGTTGCATCAAGCACTTCAGCCATCGAAGGTCAAGACGAGATAATTAATTTTACTGCAGGTTTCACGGGTAAATGTTTCGTAGTTGTTAAAGCAATTGGAAAAGGTTTGCCTTCTGCTCCAGAAGAGGAGGAGGAGGAGGACGATTCAGTAAGCGAAACAGAAGTCTTTAATATAATCGAATTTTTAACGAGTCCGTTAGGTTTAGTAATGATTGCGGGTATAATTGCTATAATTGTCGTAGTAGTTATTATAACGATTAAATCTTCAAAAAAAGAAAAATACGACATAGATTACATTACGAGAACTCCCCTTGAATAATCAACCAATAATTCTATTTTTTTTAATTATTTTTTGATATAATTAAAACAGTTTTATTAAATTCAATAAATTATAATTCTTTAAAAGGAAAAATATTCAAAAAAAAAGAATTTAAAACATTTGTGAAGAATTTAAGAAAATATGGAAAGGTTCCTTATAATATAGCTGTTGTTCACGGCGGTCCTGGAGCTCCTGGAAGCATGGCTCCGGTAGCGCGTGAAATTTCTTCTAACTTTGGGATTTTGGAACCTCTCCAAACGGTTAATTCTCTTAAAGGACAGCTTCAAGAATTAAGAGAGATCCTAAAAAATGACGGAGATTTACCTATAATTCTTATTGGTTCTTCGTGGGGTGCTATTTTAAGTTTCATTTTTGCTGCAAAAAATCCTAAATTCATAAAAAAACTTATACTTGTTGGAAGTGGAGTCTTTGAAGATTTTTATTCAAAAAATATTATGGAAACTCGGTTAAATCGTCTTAGCGCGGAAAAAAGGGAATTGGCACTCACTTTGATGGATGCCATGGATAATCCTGTTGCGCAAGATAAAAATATAATTATGGAAAAATTTGGAAAATTAATGACAGAAGCTGATACTTACGATCCTATTGCATTAGACAACGAAATCATTGAATATAGCTACGAATGCTATAAAAATGTGTGGAAAGAGGCTAAAGAATTAAGGAAAAGCGGAAAACTGCTTGAATTAGGCAAAAGAATTCGATGCCCCGTAGTGGCCATTCATGGAGATTACGATCCTCACCCTATTGAAGGCATAAAAGGCCCTCTTTCTGGAGTTCTTAAGGATTTTCGATTTATTTTGCTAAAAAATTGTGGTCATCTTCCTTGGATCGAAAAAAAAGCAAGAGATAAATTTTTCGATACGCTCTTGGAAGAATTGAATTAATAGTATACATTTTGTTTAATGTGATTAAAAAATTCATTTGTAAAAATTGAAAGTAATAATTACATTTAGTAAAAGCAGAAAAATTTATCAATTAAGAACCCAAAAAAGAGCAAATTTAGATTGGAAACATATATAATAGTTATTTTTTATATAAGATTTTTAGATTTATCAATTTCAGAAAGGATTTCCTCTCTAGATTGGTCTGGAGGATGAATATTTTCTCTTTGTACATAATCCATAATTTCATATAAGGATACATTTGCTTGCGATGCCGCTTCTTGCAAACTAACTATTCCTTTTCGATAGAGCTCCGTTGTTCTTTTGATTTCATATTCCTTTAACATTTGTAAAATAAATTTTCTGATTAATATAGAGCGATCAATGTTTTCTTTTTTTGCTATCTCATCTAATTTTTTAACATCATTATTATCTATTCTTGTACTTATATTTTTACTCGTTTTTCTCACCTACTTTTGTACAACTTGTTTCACCAGGATCTCTAAATTTCGATAAATCTGAAGATAAATCTACTGAAATAATTGGGATTTGATTCTTTTCAATGAATTCTCTTGCCTTATAAGCGTCAGAATAATCATTACTTATCCCTTTTTCTATAACTTCCTCGTAAACGCTACTATCGATCACTACATTATCGTCTGATAATTTAAAAAATTCTTGAGAAAGACCAGATTTAACTAAGTATATAAGCGCATTTGCATCTAAAATATCTCATATTTAAATTATAGACAATTAGACTTTTAAATCTACATTTTGTATACATAAATCTTTCATTTACTAAGCCTTGTATTTGTTATTATAAAATTGCAATAATAATACTATAAATTTTTCATTCCAAGCTTAATTGAAAAGAATTAAATTGGAATATGAATTGGAGATATTAATAATGGTAAGACCGTGGTATTGGCCTGAGGGCGGACAACCTCATAGAACAGAACCATTCACATGGATTGTAAAACATAAGTTAGCAGTAGGATGGTGGCCTGAATCGAGAGAATTTGAAATCTATAGAAAAGAAGGAATAAAAGTTATAGTCAATTGTTCTGAATTTAATAATAGAAAAGATGTGCCAAAAGATTTTGTATATTATCATATAAGTGTTCCTGATTACGGTATTCCTACGGATTATCAAATTAAAACGTTTATTAAAATTACTGATAAACACGGTAAAAATAAAGAGCCAATCGTGGTCCATTGTGTTGCTGGCTGTGGAAGAACCGGTCAATTTGTTATAGCGTGGGCTGCTTACAAGGGATATATTCCTAAAGGAATGGATCCCGTAAAATGGATTCGAAAATTAAGACCATGTAGTATAGAAACCCAAGAACAAATGACTTTTTCAAGGGATTTAGCAAAAAAATATCAAAAACAGTACGTAAATAATAAATAAATAGTAATACTTTGATTATTGAGATTAAAATTTATTAAATTAGCAAATATAAAATTATTGAAATTGATTTGATTTTAGACAAGCTATGCAAAAATTAGAATATATTCAAATGATAACTGATAATATTATTGCATTTAGAATAAATTTACCAGACGATCTTAAAGGAGATAAGTTGAATTCGCATCTCAATAAATTTGAAGACGAAATATTAAGAATTGTTGCTGGTTTTAATAAGATCTTTTTAGAGCATTTTTTAATAGTGTCAAAAGGTACGGAGCAGAAAGAATTAAGAGAAATATTAAAAAAAATGGAATTGATTTCCTTCATGATTGGTCCCACCGGAAATTTGAATTATATCTCCCCAAAACAAATTGAATATATTCTAACTAAATTAGGAGGTCTTAAATTAAACGAAATAACGGAGGATAAAATGAATACAATAGCCGACGAGCAATTAGAAAAAGAGTTTGGTTCCCAAAATTATGGATCTCAGTCTTTAGAAAATTCCCTTTCAAGTGCTGCGTTTTATCTTATAAATCAAGGATATACGGAAGCAGAAGTTAAAGCGAAAGTTCAGGAAGTAAGACAAGATCCTTCAAAATTAGATTACATGTTTAGTTTGCCGCCCAAAGACATTTATTCCGTACCTTCAGAACTTCAAGGGGGATTAAATTCTTCTGAAAGTTCCGATTCTCAAGAAGTAACAATCGTACAAAGCGAGGATATTGATAAAGCAATTGATCAACATATTCAATCTTTACATCAAGAAAATTCTCAAGAAAGGGCTCAAAAATTAAACGAGATCTTTGATCTTATAAAAAAGCTTGTGAAAGAACTAATGACGGAACAATACGAACGAGTTTTCCGCCTAATTCATCCGGATCGTTTAAATAAAGCGTACAAATTTCTGAAACAATCCAAAAAAAAGAATGTTCAATTATTGTTAGATTGGTTTTTTTGTTCCCATCTTCTCTCGTCAATTGAATTAAAAGTTGAACATTGGCAGGTGTCTAGTCACGCTACTCAGGGTTCAGCGGGAGTATACACCGCAGGCATAGATTTTTCTCGATACGACAATATTGTAAAAGAATTTGCGGAAAATAAATTAGCAAAGGTAATTAATATTGCAAGAAAAATATTACAAAATCCTTCAAAAAAAGCAATTCAAAAGTTAGGACAAGATTTAACGGCTGAAACGGGTTTTGACGAACACCTTTATTTCACGGATTAATATTAATCAATTTCCACTAAAACTTTTATTTCCTCGTGCGGAGGATTCGCTAATTTTTGGAACATCTTTGGAACTTCGTCAATTTTAATAGTGTTTGTAACAATTGCTTCTCCATTTACCTTTTTTTCCGCTATTAATTTAAGAGAAGCTTTAAAAATATCTGGCGTAAAGCCAAATACGCCTCTTAGCGTTATATTTCTTAACGGAATTCTCATTAAACCTTTCATTTCAAAAGGTTCAATGTGTATTCCAATTAAAATTATTTTACCACCCCTTTTAATCAAATTCAACGACGTCATCATCGTATCAGGATTTCCAACGCAATCAAATATATGATCGGGACCTACTTTATCCGTAATTCTAATAATTTTATTCCAATTTTTTGGATTGAACGCTTCGGTTGCGCCAAGCTCTAATGCTTTCTTCTGTTTGAATTCTACAGGCTCCAATACGAAAATATCGCTTGCGCCTGCCGCTTTAAGTGCTTGCAAGGTCATCAATCCTATAGTCCCCGCTCCAAAAACTGTGGCGTTATCGCCAATTTTAAATCCCGATTCTTGAATTCCGTAAAGGCAATTTCCTAACGGTTCTACCGTTGCACCAGCCCTATACGACATCGAATCTGGCATGATATGAGCATGATCTGCTCTCACATTGATAAATTCAGCCATACCGCCATTATGAGTCGTTCCTAAAGCATTATTACTAAGTTTGCACATGTTTTCTTTATATCGATTACACCAATAGCAATCGTTACATGGCGTATTAGGATCGATAGAAACGCGATCTCCGACCTTTAAATTCTTCACATTATCGCCTACTTCTACAACATCACCAGAAAACTCGTGTCCTATTATTATTCCTGGCAAATACATGCCGCCATACTTATAAGATTCAATACAAGAACCACAAATTCCACAATATTTTGGTTTAACCATAACTTCGCCAGGTTTTAAGTCCGGTTTAGGTAAATCGTCTTTAACTACAATTTTACCTTTGTCAACATACACTACGCCTCTCATAATTAGACCGCTAAAAATTTCGTAATTAATTTAACTTTTGATTTCTTTGCATAAAAATACTTTTATTATCATATTTCAAAATTCTTTGAAAAAAAAATAAAAATAAATATAAATTTTAAAAATAAATATAAATTTTAAAAATAAATAAACTAGGATTGAATTAAAAAAATATAAGAGAATGATATAATTGGCGAAAAAAACAGTTGTTCTTAAAAAATTAAATCCAATTCTTAGCGAAGCTGACGCTTTAAAATCTAAAAAGAATTACGTAGACGCTGTCAGAAAATATCGGGAAGGTATTAATTTTCTTCGATTAAAAGCTACCGATATGGAAGGCCGAGAGGACGAAGTGAATAATATTATGGCAAAAATAGACGATGTACATTGCGTTGAAATTGACGATATAATAGCCAATGCGACAAAACTAGCAGATTCGAAAAAATTTAACGAATCGATTCAGGATTTAAATAGAGCTTTAAAAGTTGCAGATAATATCGATAATACAAATTTAAAAAATAAAGAAATAAGCGTTATTAAATTAGAAATAAGAAAAACAGATCTGAAATCCTTAATTGAAGAAGGCATAAAAACGAATGAAAAAGAAGAATTTGATAATGCTCTGGGAACTTTTAAAAGAGCGTTAAACGATGCCAACGATATTTTCAGTTCTGATGTTAAAAATAGCGAAATAATTCGCATAAAAGAACTTATTAATCAAACTCACTCAAAAAAGATAAAAGTTAAAATTAATGACGCTAACGATTTAAAACAAAACGCAAAATTGAACGATTCTATTAAAGAATACGAAATAGCGTTAAAAATTGCGAAAGAAATGTTCGAATCAAAGCTAAAAGATAACGAAGTTTCTAATTTAGAAAATTTAATTAACCAAGTTTATACTGAAAAAATAGCGCCGATATTAGAAAACGGAAAAGAATTAATTAATCAAGGAAAATCCGAGGATTCAATTGACGAATTAAACAAAGCAATAAAAATTGCTGAAAAAATGTTTGAAACTCCACTTAAAAAAAGCGACCTAAAAGCGATTGGAGAATTAATTAATCCCTTACTCGCTGAAAAAATAAGTTCGATAAAAGAAAAGGGGCTCGAGATAACGAGAGAAGATAATTTTATCCAAACTGCGTCTAAAATTAACGATGCTGCGGAAATATTTAACGACGCCTTGAGCGTTGCAAAAAATATGGTGGATTCGGCGGATAAAGACAAACAAATACGTGATTTATCGAACTTAATTGAGAAAATGTGTTCAAGTGGAATAAAAATTAGAAAAGAAAAGGGAATTGAATTAATAAAACAAAAACAGTACGAAAAAGCAATAAGCGAAATGTATTCCGCTTTAAGTATCGCAAAAAATATGGTAAACGCAGAAGAAGACAACAAAGAAATAGCAGAGATAAAGGATTTAGTTAACCAAATTTATTCTTCCGAAATTGACGATGTTTTAGAAAAAGCAAAAGAGTTATTGAAACAGAAACAATTCGAAAACGCAAGAGAAATTTTCAACGAAGCAATGACAATTTCTAATAAAATGTATTTATCGGAAGCAATGGAAAAAGAAATAGGTAAGATTAAAAATTTACTTTACCAATCTGAAATGAAACAAATCGTTGCAGGCGGGTATGTTTCTGAAGAACAAAAGAAATTTGAAAAGCAACTTGAAGACTTACAAAAAGAACTAGAAGAGGCAAACTTAATTACAGATCCCGAGCGCCGCAGCAAAAAAATTAGCGAGGTTAAACTTCTTATTGACAACGTTTATTCCGATCAAATTAAATTAATTATAGAACAAGGAAATTTGTACGCGGAACAAAATATATTTGACGCCTCAGAAAAAGAAATTGATAAGACCTTGATGTTCGTGGATTTAATTGAATATACGGTTGTAAAAGATAACGAATTGAAAAAAATAATAGAAGCAACTTATGAATATGGAAATCTTTTAGCGAAAAAGAACACGTTTGATAACGCGTTTAAATTTTACGATAAAGCGTTAAGTATTTCTCAAAATATAAAAGATAAAGACATAAAAAACGGCAAGATAAAAGATATAAAATTATTTTACGAAAAGGAATTAGATAATAAAGTGAAACAAGACATTAAAAATGGTAAATTCGATATAGCTGTAAAATACTGTGAAAAAGCGATTAGTCTTGACGAAAAATACGCTGAATCGTATCAAAATTTAGGAAACGCCTATATATACAAAAAAGAATACGGTAATGCAATTGAAAATTTCAAAAGAGTTGTTGAATTAGTACCTAACCACGTAAACGCTTGGAATGATATGGGTTTGGCGTGCGAACTTAAAGGAGACTACGACAACGCTCTAAAATCCCTCAATAGCGCAATTGAAATCGATTCAAATAATTCAGTTGCGTGGTTTAGAAGAGGAAACGTGTATAAAAGCAAAAACGAATCAAGTCAGGCAATTGATAATTATAGAAACGCCACCGAATTAGATCAAAATCACGCAAAGTCTTGGTTGTTTTTAGGAAGCATATATTACGAAAATAAGGATTACGACAACGCTATGAAATGTTTTGATAAAGCAATTCAACTAGATTCAGGGATAAAAAATCAAATAAATACTCAAATTAGCGAAATGAAAAAATTAATTGATAAAATACAACAAAAACTAATAGAATTATTTAAGAACAAATATTAACTCTAATTTTTCTTAACTATCGAATTTCTTTAATATATTTTTTATATTTATTTTTTTAGCGTAGTTATTGGACGAGTTTGTAAAACGTATAAAATATTTTTTTCAAACGCCCATTCAATATCTTGAGGATATTTAAAGTTTTTTTCAAGTTTTAAACCTAGTTCGTAAAGTCGATAGAGGTCTTTATCGTTAAGAGAACACGTTATCTTTAAGTTTGGCTCGTTATCGATTAAAATAGTATGACATCCATTTGGATTTTGTACAGCTCTCTTTTCCTTTTCACCTATGTTAATTTTGATAATTTCAAATTTACTTTTTTTTAAAACAATTGAATCAGGTGAAATAGAATTATTTGCTATTGTTTCGCCAAGACCCCAAGACGAATTTATTAACATTTGATTTCTATTGTTGTTAATTACATTTATTGTAAATAGGACGCCTGAAACATCCGAGTTTACCATCTTTTGAACGATAACTGCCATGTGAATATCGTCAAAAGAAAAAGTTATCCCCTTTTTTTTCATTTGGAGAAAATACAAAAAAGCGCGCGTTGAAAACAAAGATGACCAACAATTTTTTAGCGAAATAAGAATATCTTCTAACGTATTATTGTATAAATAAGTGTCTGCTTGTCCTGCGAAAGAAAAATTTACGCTATCCTCTATTGTGGCAGAAGATCTTACTGCGAAAAATTGATCGTTCCCAATTTCTTTGCAAATCTTTTCGCGTGAAATGCTAATTTCTCGACAGATTTTTATTGGAATTTCTGTTTTTAACATTTCATCTTGAATTTCTGCCGAAATTTTTAAAATGTCCTTTGGTGGTAAATCTTTAAAATTGAGATCGTTAATTTTTTCTCCAACATCAGAACATTCAATAAAGTTCTGATATGATTTAGTATTTACAACGAAACCAGGAGGAACATTTAGTTTAAAATTAATTAATTTTACTAAATTAGATCCTTTTCCTCCCAATAATTGAGGTAAAGGTTCTGTGTTATTTAAAAAATTAACGTATTCAAATTCGTTCATAATGACTATTATCTAACGAGGTAAACAATTCCTTTATCTTCTTCTTCAGTTGTTATTTTTCCTTTTTTCCCTTTTAAAGAAGATAAATCTTGAATTTTGAAGCGAGCGTTCATAACGCAAGGAAGATTAAATTCTCTCGAAACTATTGCTAAATGCGAGCCTGCAGAGCCTTTGGTACAAATAACGCCAACTAAATCTGATAAAATTGGTCCCAAAGTAGTTGTCCCCGCATCTTCCACAATACAAATTTTCCCACTTGCATTATCAAATAAATTGATTACATCTTCAACATTTTTTACGTATTCGAACGTACCTATTGCTTGTGAATCCCTCGATGAAACTGATAATCCTTCAGCTATTATCTTTTCCATTAATATTATAATTATTTTTTCGTTTTTATATTTTTTAATTTTTAAGAATTATTTTATATAAATGTCAATAAAATCTAAAAAATATAATTATTTAAATTTAAAAACACAATTTAAAATATATATTATATTATTAAATATTCTCCAACGGTTTTTTGATGGATGTTAAAGAAGCAAATGAAATAATTTCGTATGTATCTGAAGTTTTAGATTTTCAAATACAATCGCGAGGTCTTTTTGAGTCTAAATTATTTCCTGTAACTGCCTATATTTGTGTTTCATTTTATAACGCTTACGATATGTTATTCGATGTTCTCAAAAAAGTTTCAAAAAAAACGACCCCAGAAAAGATGGGAAAAGAAAGCAGAAAAATTCTTTCCGAATTACACGCATTATCTATTATTTATATCCCTCTATATTATATGGAGGGTAGAATGGGAGAGATTTTTAGAAACGGAGGAGATTCCAGAACTGAAAGCGAAGAAAAACGAAAGCAAACTATGTTTATTTTAGATTTTTGGAAAAGGTTAGCGTCGTCTTATTTTCCAGATCAAAAGTTATTCGTAAGCGATTTAAACGAAAAAAATATAGCGTTAAATCAACCAGATATAGATTGGACCTTGGAACAAATAAAAGACGTATCACCAGAGCAAATTAAAAAGCTGAGAAAAACATTAGCTAACCTTGAAGTATTCTCGTTTTTAGACGAATGCGAAGCTCGTGCCAAATTTTGCGATCATGGGCCTTACGAACTTAACGATAACGAAGTTATTGTTTTCAGAGAAATTTCTCATTTATACGATGGTAATAAACCGCATTTTCCGTGGTCAGAAACAAAAGTTAAAGCACCTTATAATAACGTTGCGTTTGTTTTTAAATTAAAAAATGTTAAAGCTAAATTCGATAATTTTGCTACTATGAAGACAGAACCTGTCAATTGGGGAGATAATATAACTGGCGCAGCGTTGTTAACTCGACAAGGGAAAGAAATAATTCCCCTTGAACTTGATATGTTAGATAACTTTTTTGAATACGCTACAAAAGCTCAGAAAGAGCTCTATTTAAAGTTTTCAAATTGGGACAGAAAACAAAGATTAATTGCTGGAGCTTACGCTTACTGCTACGGTTACGCGCGATATACCAATTTTATAGGAATAACCGATCAAATTGATTGGGATCTGACGGATAAAACAATGAATACATACGTGCCAATTTTTATGGAAACAGACTTAGACCAAGGAATTACTAGACATTTTAGAAGTAAGCCAAAAAAGAAAAAAGAAGGTCCATCGTTATATTTGTTACCGGAGGATTAATAGAATGTTTTTGAGAAAAAATTCTTACGAGATAAAAGAAGAAGACGAATTATTACATCAGGCTACAAACGAGGAAAAATGGCGTGAGTCGTATTATTTTAATTGGGTTGATAGTGAAAATAAAATATCAGGCTTTTCTACCATAGGAATTTTGCCGAATCAAAATAAAAAGGAATTTGTATTTGTTCTTTTCTCTGATAAAGATTCGTATTTTTATTATAAAGAACCCATGTTAGAAAAAAATGTTAACGACATCGATATTACGCTCCAAGATAAACGATTGTCTTATAAAATGATAATACCATTTAAAGAATGGCAAATAACCTACAAAGATAAAAAAATAGATTTTAACCTTAAATTTACTACTAGGTTTAAAACATTTAGTTTTGGAACGAGCTCTTCTGCGTCGTGGCAGCAACATTACGAAGCGTCTGGAATTGTAGATGGTAAAATTAAATTTGAAAATGACGCAAATATAAAAGTTATTAAAGGGTACGGACAACGGGACAAAAGCTGGGGATTTAGAGATTGGCATCAATTTAATAAATGGTACGCAGGGCATTTCCAATTCAAAAACTGGGCTGCCGCTTTCAGAAAAGATTTTAGAAAAAATCAAATGGATTTATCTGGATATGTAATTAATGAAAACCTAATAAGCCGTATCTCGTACCTTGAAATTGAAACCTCTAACGACAACGATCGCTTTAAAAGCCCTCTTACCTCTATTTATAATATTACTAGCGAAGATAAAAAAGAGTATAAGATAAAAGCTGAGCGAATAGCAACGAATTCTTATGCTCGCTTCGCAAGAGATTTTCAAGATGGCTACACAGAATTGTACGAACAAATGGTAATCGTGAAAGACTTGAAAACCAACGAGATTGGAACTGGTATGTCCGAAGAATTAAGAACAATAATGAATTTTAACGAGTAATATATAAAAAATTAATTTTGTTAAACCTTAAATCCATTATTTTTTATTACATCAGAATACCATAAAGCGCTTTTTTTCCACATTCGCGTCTGCGTTTCAAAATTTACGCGAATTAAGCCAAACCGTTTGGAATATCCCTCGATCCATTCAAAGTTATCTAGTAACGACCAGACAAAATAACCTTTTAAATTAACGCCTTCTTTTAATGCTCTATAAGCAGCTTCAATATAACGCTTAAGATAGCTCAATCGATCCTCGTCTTGTACAACATTATTAACAATTTTATTATCTTTACATGCCGTACCGTTTTCTGTTATGTAAATCTGAGGCTTTTTATAATCTTTATCTACGCGCTTTAATAGATCGTATAGACCATCGGGATAAACTTCCCAACCCATCTCAGAAACTTCCTTACCTTTTTCTGGTTTGCTAGGCAATAACAATTTGAAAAAAGTTTTAAGATCTCCAGGTTTTCTTACTCCAACTCGATTGCAAGAATAGTTGTTTATCCCTAAAAAGTCAATAGGATTATCTTTGAGTAATTGTAGGTCTTCGTCAGGAATTGTGGGAAAGGCGAGCTCTTTTTCAAGAATGGTTAGTATATCGCTAGGATATTCAGCTTTTAAAACAGGATCTAAAAACCAGCGATTAGTAAAACCATCAACAAGCTTGGCAGCTTCTCGATCTAATGACGAATCTGTTTTAGGATAAACGTGACTGAGGTTTAATGTTGTACCAATTTGCCCATCAGGATAATTGCACGAACGATAAACTTCAATTACTTTTGCGTGAGCTACATTGACATTATGAGTGGCACGCAATGCGCTCTTAAGATCTTTCTTATTATATAGCCCAAGAGGATAAAACCATACGGCAAAAACTAAAGGTTCGTTGAAAATTATCCACTTTTTTACTCGGTCTCCATATGTATTAAACACGACTTTCGCGTATTCAACAAAGGCATTCACCACATCTTGGCTCTCCCAAGCACCAATTTTGTTAAATTCAAGAGGTAAATCCCAATGATACAACGTAATAAATGGTTCTATGCCATTTGCTAATAACTCGTTTATTAAATTGTCGTAAAATTTAATTCCTTTATAATTGAATTCGCCTTTACCTTTTGGGAATATACGAGGCCACGATATGGAAAATCTATAGGCATTAAGACCCATTTCCTTCATTAGTTTTATGTCTTCTTTATATCGATGATAATGATCGCAAGCGACATCACCAGTATCACCGTTCTTAATTATTTTTGGTTTATGGCAAAGCGCGTCCCAAACGCTCTCACCCTTATCATCTTCGTTCCAAGCGCCTTCTATTTGGTAGCTCGAAGTAGCGGCGCCCCAAATAAATTTATCGGGAAATTTTATGTTTTTCATTATATTCTATTCTTAGATTATTTTATTATAGCTTTTAAAAAATGTGGCCAATAAGTTGCCTTTAATATTAAAGGTAAGTTTTTGAAAATCTGTTCTCCTGTCCATCTATCACGTTTTAGGTCATGATTTTCGACATCTTGTCTTACAATAGCTTCCCAAATGTATTTTCTGAGCGTATTATTGGAATTGATAAGGTTCACGTACACTTTCCATAAATTTTCGAATTTTGAATCAGATTTATAAAACAATATTTCAGAAGCTTCTCCCGTTGTGTAATAAGGTTCTAAAATCCTTTTAATATCTTTATCATAACTTTTCAATTCGTCTTGAGTGAGATTACTTGCTTTTTCTAATAAAGGTTTTATGGTTCGGGTCGCTAATTCAGCGCACGCAACTCCACCTAATAAACCTTCGTAGAAGAACGCCGTAACTAAACCGGCTGCTTCTCCTAAGACAATGGATCGATTTTTAGAAAACTGAGTAATAGGATGTTTTGATATTTTTCCAAAGACAGGTTTTGATGGCGATCTTGTTAAGTCTTTTATGAATGGTTGAATAGGTTTATAATTACTTAATATTCTTTCAAATTTAGAATTCAAATCCTCGTAAGTAATTTTTTCGCTACCTAAAAATCCTATTGAGATGCGGTCGATTCCTCTATTAATAAAAAGCGGTCCATTTTGACTGATATTAGCGTTTAAATGAAACGTATAATCCGTTTTAATGTTTTTTTTAAGCGTATCCTCGTCTCCAAAAAAATGAGTATAGATACCATAATAACTATCAGGAGCTCCAAAACCTAAAGATCGCTGTAAATCGAAATCGTAGGATCCTGTTGCGATAGCTAAAAGTTTCCCTTCAATTGATTCTCCTTTATTCGTGATAACCTCTACTTTTTCGTTCGATCTCGATATTTTTGAAACCTTTTCGTTGAAATGAGCTATACCGCCTTGATCTTCGAATTTATCTAATAAAGATCCTATAAGCTTTTCAGTATAACTAATATAACCAAAAGGAGCTCCAAAATCGTCCGAATTAATAATCCCATCTTGGTTTTTATCCATATAATTAATAGTACGAAAAACACAGGGACATATTGATTTATCTGAATAATTTACCTCATCACTTTTTAAAAATTCTTTATTATGCTCGGGATAAATATTTGTAGAAATAGGCAAGCTTTCTTTTTCTTTAGCTTCAATTAATAATGTTTTTGCGTGTTTCGAAATTTTGTAAGCAAACGAAGAACCTGCGATTCCAGCTCCTAAAACTATAACATCAAACATTAATTTCCCTTTTTTATTTTAGATTTTTTATTAATTCTTTAATTGCTTTAATTGTTTTTAATAAAATAATTTCTGCCATTCCTAATTGAACAGAGCTTTCAAATAATAGAACAACAAAAAAACTATATACGCTTATTGCCTCTGCTGTTATAATTGTAGAAAATACTTTTTCTCCACTTTCTAGCGAATAAAAAGATTCGGGAAGATCTAGTACTCCCGATATAAATCTAATCTCTAATTCTTTTACAGAATTTAATAAAATATCTTTTGGAAGAGACGAATAAATTATATTACCGCTGGTAGATAATAACGCAGCACCGGCTATCTCGTTTTCAAGTAATAAATTCTTAAAGAGGTCTATTATTTTTTGATAAAATGTTTTCTTTTTAAATAATTCCTCTTCTCCAGAAATTATTGAATCTATCAATTTATCAAATTCTGGGTTTTCTATTTCTTGATATTCTCTCAATTTATCTAATTGATAGTAAATCCTAAAAAACGCGTCAGCTATAGAGATTAATCTAGATATACTAAATAAAAGACTCACGCTGTTATCTGCAATTAATATAAACACAAAATCGGATTCAATATAAAAGGTAAATCTCAAACCGCCTATTTCAAGCTCTTCTAGCTTCCTTTTAATAACATTTTTAGAGAAATATAAAATGGCAGAGAAAAAAGGCGTAATTAAATTAACGTCTACGTCTTTAAATTCGTTTGTAAAATTTCTACTGTAGAGACAAACACCAGACGTCTTAATTATATAAAGACAATGTAAGTTCATTATTTTTTTACTTTTATTCTACTCAAATGTTATAAAATTTAATTAGAAAATAAAACTTTTAAGCCTTATTAATGTAATCTTCTGAATAATAATGAGATTAAATTAACTTTATAATTTAATTTAATTTAATTTAAATTAATTTAAATTAGTTAGTAAGAAATGGTTCTTCGTTATATATGTCAGAGGAAATTATCAATATTAAAAATCTTAACCATTTCAATCAAATCTCTAACGATTTTCAAGATAAAATAATTATAATTAATTTCTGGGCTAATTGGTGTAAATATAAAGCTTATTTTGAAATATACGACAAATTACATCAAGAATACAGCAATTCCTTCATATTTGCAAAAGTAAATGTAAGCGAAAATTTGGCAATTCCAAGACTTTATCAAGTATCTTGGATACCCACTATAATATTTATCAAAAATAAGGAACTTATTAAAAAAATTCCAGGTTTAGCAAATTACGATTCTCTTAAAATCGTTCTTGAAAAAATTAAGAGCAATAAGTAAATTTTCAATAAGAAATTTTAATATATATTAAAAAATAATTGTTAAAAATCTTCTTATTTTTTAAAATTCAATTGCGAAATAAATTTTATTTAATAATTAATAGGAAATTTTTAAATTCAGATACAATTAAAGTACAATTATTATACATTAATATTACCTTAAAATTAAAGATTCAATTGGTGTATCTTTTAATGGTTTTAGAACCACTAGAGTTCCTTAATGGAGTTTTAACTTTTATCGCAGTAGTTATAAATATTGTTTTTGGCCTATTAATCACATTAAGATATTTTAAAACAAAAGAAAAAGAGTTTTTATATGTAGGTATTGCTATCGCTGGAATATACCAGCCTTGGTGGCCGACAGCTGTAGCCTTTTTATCTATCATAATTACAGGAAATGAATTGGCACCTGCAATATATTTTTTTATTGCTATTTTTTTTATTCCTATCTTTATTACCCTATGGATGCTTGCCATGAATCAATTATTATTCAAAGGAAAACGAAAATTCTTGCCAATCATCTACTTAATAATATCAGTTTTAATGGATATTTATCTTGTGTTTTACCTCGTAAACGATCCCAATGTCATAGGACATTTAACAGGACCATTCGATTCCGAATATGGACTAATTATGATGTTATATCTATTATTTATATTATCATCGATTGTTATTATGGGGATTTGGTTTGCCCTAAAATCCCTAAAAATTGAAAATCCCGAAATAAAATTAAAAGCTAAATTTTTGATTTTAGGATTTATATTCTATTTAATAGGAGGGTTCTTCGACGTTGGAATTGTATCTTTAACGGCAGCTACTCTAGTTATCGCAAGAACAATTCTAATTCTAAGTTCATTATTTATTTATATAGGATTTCTTCTTCCGTCTCCAATTAAAAAACTTTTAATAAAAGAATAAAAAAAAATTTAGCAATTCCTAGACTTTATCAAGTATCTTGGATACCCACCATAATATTTATCAAAAATAAGGAACTTATTAAAAAAATTCCTGGTTTAGCAAATTACGATTCTCTTAAAATCGTTCTTGAAAAAATTAAGAGCAATCAGTAAATTTTCAATAAGAAATTTCAATATATATTAAAAAAAAATTGTTAAAAAAAAAAATTCTTAATTCAATTGTTTTTAAGTAAGTTAGAAAAAAAAAATCACAATTAAAAAATAAAAATTACGAAGAAAGGAAAAATGTCTGATCCTGAATTGGAAAAAATAAAAGCGAAAAAAGTTGAAGTGTTAATGAAGCAACAAGATTTACCAAATGCAATTATCAAAATACATACTTTTGAAGAATTCAACACATTAGTTAAAAATAATGATAAAATGATTATTATCGATTTTTCGGCAATTTGGTGTGGACCATGCGCAATATTCGCACCAATATTCGAAAAACTAAAAAAAGAGTTTGGTAATGAATTCATATTTGTAAAAGTCGATGTAGACGAAATACCTCAAATTCCAAGACAATATGATATTACAGGAGTTCCAACTACGATTTTCTTAAGAAAAGGCAAATTAATACATAAAATCGTAGGAGCTATGAATTACAACTCGATGAAACAAATAATTGAACAATTAAAAGATTTTAATCATTAACATTAACCTATATTTTTATTAGCTTTTAATTTGAACTTAACTTTAAAAAACAATATTACCTTTTCTCTATTAAAGCAATCGATTATTTTGAGCTTGTTTTAACTGTATTGCCCTAATTGTGGAATAAAAATCAGAGAAGATCTAAATCAAAAGTTTTGTGCTCAATGTGGTACTGATTTATCTGCTATTAATAATAACTATATTTCTACTTCTAAGGGAGTAAAGGAAAAACCTCAATCACTTAAAAAAGAGATAAAAAAGTTTTGCCGGACAAGCAAGCTATTTGACATTAATCGAAATTATTACGTTTTTAAAGAAGATTCTTTATATTACGCAAATGGATTTATTCTTGACGAAAAAGGTCAAATAATAGGTAAAATTGAGCGAAATGTTGGAGAATCTGGTAATATAATAAAAATTGGGGAATTAAACTCAAAAAAATCAACCACAATTTATGCAACATCTCAATATATGCACGTAATTAAAGATTCAGACGGTAATCGAGTTGCTAGTATTAAAAAAAAGATTGATAATCAAGATAATCCTAAGTTCTTCTTAGAAGATCCAAACGATACTATATGGTTTGAAGCACAGGGCGATTATTTGGGAAGATCTTACAAAATCATAAACGTTAACACGGGAAAAATCGTTGCGGAAATTCAGAGAGCGGATACTTGGGAAGAAATTCTATTAGGAGAACCGCACGAGTATCGAGAAACTTACGCTCTAAAAATCTTTGATTCGGAAACGGATAGATGCGTTCTTTTAGGTTTTGTATTGTCAATAGATAATGTGTTACACGATTTACATATAACCAGAGATATTGACTTTCACACTACAGGTTCAGAAAATCATAAGAAATCTAATTAAGAAAATTGAGTAAAAAATTGTATTTTAACTCGATATTCACTTCGATTTTCTTTTAGAGGCTTTCTCTTTAAGTAAATTCTTCCTGTATTTAATTCTATCGTATAAATCGTCCAAAGTTGGGTACGGTGTAAATTCTCTATCTTTTTTGTGAAGTTTTATAGCTTCATTTGGGCATATTACCGTACAATTACCACATCCTATACATCGTTTTTTAGAAATTATGGATTTATCGTCGTCAGAACTTATTGCTTCCATTTGACATATATCAACGCACGTTCCACATCCCGTACATATTTCTGAATCGATTTCTGCGTAATAATTAGTTATGGTAAAATCTCCAGGATTAGGTAATGATTTAATTTTTGTTAAGTTCTCGCAGCAGCAACCGCAGCAGGAACAAATAAAAGTTAGTTTTAACGAATCGTCGGGTTGGATTACTAAACCTTCTTCTTGGTTTTTTCTTAGTATCTCTAGAACTTCTTCCTTACCGATAGATCGTCCTTTTCCTAATTCTATATAGCTGTTGGCCATTTTTCCACACGCAAGACAAACTTCTCTTCTTGAAGTTAGTTTGCATGGCTGATCTAATAAATCTTTCGCTTGTCGACATATGCAATTGATAATTGCAAAAGGTCCTTCTGTAGAATTAATTAATTTTTCAATGTCGTCGTAATTACTAACATTTAAATCTATATTAACGCTTTGTTCTACTGGTACAGTTCTCAATTGGGCAGCCTTCAACTTTATAGCTTCGGGTAGCCATCCTTCGGTATAATACTTGTGAAAGTCTTCAACAAATTCTTTTGTGAGATTATTTACCTGAAATTCAAACATCCCTACTACTAACAAAGCATTACCATAATACTTTGTATCGTCTTCTTTTTTATACATAATTGAACCCTTCTTAGCCATTCTATCTAATATTTCTTCCAATTTTTCTATAGAAATGTCAATGTCAATGTCTTTCGCGCGTTCGTAAATGTTTTCGATTGGTTCAAGGTCTCTATCCCACCCAAATTTTAATAACAGCGCAATTTTTGCTTCTTCGGGAGTAAAAAGATGTTTTAATATTCGCATGTCTGAACCAGATTTTACTGAAGGAATGCCAATTGGCATTTCGTCAAGATGTTGTTGAAGTTTCTTATAAATTTCAAGATCGTTTGCAGATAATTCTTTTACTTTCTGAGACATTTTTTTATCAATTAACTTGATTTAATTATTTTACCAAATAATATAGTCTTTAAGAATTAAAAAAGAATTATAAATCAATTCATTTTGAATCATTATTTAAATTTTGTATGCTAAAAAATAGGAAAAATTATTAAAATTTAAATCAAATTTTACTTATTGGTTTCATAATTTTTTGAACTAATGTTTTAAATATTAGTTCTACGTTTTCCCCTGTTTTTGAAGAACATTCTATATAATCAAACACACCGTAAGTTTTTAAATATTTTTCTGCGTCTTTCCTTGAGATTTGTCTCTTTTCTTTAAGATCCAGTTTTCCTCCAACCATTAAAATTGGATTGCTTTTCTCGTCATCTTCTAGCCCTTCTTTAAATACAGAGATCCACTCGGGTATTTTTTCTAAACTCTCTTTATTTGTAATATCACACATAAAAATACCTCCAAATGAACCTCTTGAATAAGCGGGTAATAGGAATCTAAAACTATCTTCTCCACCAAAATCCCATATTTGTAGAACAATTCTTTTTTTCTCAAGTTCTAAGAATTTTATGTGTATTGCTGCTCCTAATGTAGATCTTATGCTTTCGTCGAATTGACTCGTAAGATATCGAGTAGTAAGGGTTGTTTTTCCAACTTTTTTATTCCCAAAAATACATATTTTATATGTAAGTTCTGATTTCATCATCTATTTAAATAATCCTCCAATTAAATTAATAAATAAATGCAACACTTATATTAAATAAGAGATTGTTTAAAAATTTATTATCACTTTTTTTACCATTGTAAAGAAATATCTAAAAATAACCTTTTTCTTTCATAATTTTTTGAACTATAGTTTCAAATATTAACTCAACATTTTCTCCCGTTTTAGCAGAACATTCGATACAATCGAAAAAACCATATTTTTCTGCAAATTCTCTCGCCTCATCAAATGTAAAAGTTCTTTTTTCGTTTAAGTCTAACTTTCCTCCAACAAGTAGCATCGGTATTGACAATTCGTTCTCTTTTAATCCCTCTCTCAATAAATTCAACCAATAATCCGTCTTTTCTAAAGAAGAATATTTTGTAATGTCGTACATATAAATCCCGCCCGAAGCTCCCTTTGAATAAGAAGTTAAAAGGAATCTAAAATCCTGCTGCCCACCAAAATCCCAAATCTGCAGCATTATACTAAAATCTTCTATTTCGATCTTTTTAGCTAAAATCTCTGCTCCTAAAGTATACTTGATATTAGCGTCGTAAAAGCTATACAAATATTTGTGTGTTAAAGTGGTTTTACCGACTCCAAAATCTCCGAACAAACAAATTTTATACGCTAAGTTAATTTTTGACATTTATTTGCCCTCGTAGGTGTCCAAGAATTTATTTCTTTAACAATTCTTATTTAATTACTAAAATTCATTATAATCAATTGTTTAAGATTTTTTTGATGGATTTGATTATAAAATTAAAATCTTTTTAAGGGATTTCAATCAAAAAAAATCAAGATTTATTGCAAAATAGCTATTATAATGCTTTTACATTATTCATTAAAATTTTTTAAACGGAGTTTTTTCATTCGGTTATTTAAATATTCCTGCCATTTTTTTAATCTCTTAATGCCAATCCCTGGTATATCTTTCGAGACTTTTTCGATATCGCAATTCATTAAATCTATAATTGACCCAATTCCAGCGTTATATAATTTCTCAGCAAGTACAGGACCGACTCCAGGAATATCGGTAATTTCAAATTCCGTCTCCTTATTTACGATTAACGATTCAAGCTGATTCGTATATTTTTCAACCAATTCTCTGGATGTTTCGATTTCTGTTTCTTTTTCCGAGATATCTTGCCTTTGCTTGACAATTATCTCTTTTA
>Ga0315284_10003182_pt1 | contig 23307 bp, 20 predicted proteins | sample YL17G09_16_MG_FD_203696 | JGI IMG/M metagenome (GOLD analysis project Ga0315284, IMG submission 203696) | Sediment microbial communities from Yellowstone Lake, YNP, Wyoming, USA - YL17G09_16 | ecosystem: Environmental > Aquatic > Freshwater > Lake > Sediment | place: USA: Wyoming | collected... | reverse complement strand
CGGGCGCGGCGGTTCGGATTTTGGCAAGAAAAAGTGGGGATTTCGGGGTGCTTTTGCCGATAGGAAAGATGAAAACCGTTTCATCTTTTTCTCCGGCGTCGTTGCGTGAACGACGCCTCTTTTTTTGTTGGGGGCGAGGTCCGCACGAGGGTCCGGGTTTCGGCTTGAACGGGGGCCTGGATAACGATATTATCGGCCGTAATTCATCCCAATTGGCCGGTCCCAGGTGTTGATGCGTTTGTGGCGTGGCATGTCGGTTCCGCCGGCTTGGAGGAGTACGCTGTATCATTGGCCGGATGCGGCGGGTGCACCGACATCGTCAACGCCGATTTGCCAGGCAAAAACGGGGTACTGGAGCTCGGGGGCGAAGGTCCAATAATCGTCGCTGGCGTCTTGCTGTGAGAAATGCCAGCCGGCGTGGACGAACGTGGCGGCCGTCTGGAGTTGTGCGGTTGGCAGGCCGGTTCCAGAGGCACTGGTGGTCATGCCGCTGGTCTGGATGTCCCAGAAGGAGCCATTGACGATGCAGTTCGGCTCGTTGATGGCCACGAGCCCGCCCGCGTCCTGGCGACCGGTCACCAGGCCGGTGCTGTAGCAGTTGAGGATCACGCCGGGGAGGCTGTTGCTGTCGTCATAGGAGGGGCCATTGTAGCCCACAAGTCCGCCGACGATGGAGTCGCCCGTTAAGGATGTGGCGGAGTAACAATTGGCTATTGTTGCGCCCTCGCCGCAGCCTACGAGTCCCCCGACGTTCGACGATCCGGCGGCGAACCCCTTTGCCGAGGACCATTCGATGATCGTTGAAGTGCAGGCGCCGGCCAGGCCGCCCACGCGGCTGATCCCGGCGACGTACGCATCCGCGGCACAGTCGCGAACCTGCGCATCCCAGGCGCACAACCCCACGAGTCCGCCGACCGAGTACTGGCCGCGGACCTCGGCCTGAGCAGTGCATCCTGTGATCGTGGCGTAGCTCCAGCCGACCAGCCCGCCCACGGCCATAGAGCCCGACACATGCCCGCCCTCGACGCGGCATCCGACGACCGACCCTGTCCCCAGGTGCCCGACCAGGGCCCCGACGGACGTGCCGCCTGCGCCCTGGACGTTGGGATCGACCAGGCACAGATTGCGGACGCCTCCGTTCAGAGCGCGAATGTGTCCGAAAAGCCCGACTCTGTTGCGGCCGGAGCAGATACTGGTGAAGTGCAGGATTCTCCGGCCGGCTCCGTCAAAGCTCCCCGTGAACGGGATCGTCACGTTCCCGATCATGCAAACGGTGTCCCGCGGGACCTCGGCCATATCGATGTCGGCGGTCAGCTTGAAGTGGGCGGCCCAGCGGTTCGGGTCCGCCGCCAATGCGAGCAGGTCGCCGGTTGTCCCGATGAGATACGGGTCTTCTCGCGTGCCGCTGCCACCGCCGTATCTTGCCTGGCTTTGCGAGGTCGCCACAGGCAGTAGAAGCAGGGCGATCAGGAGAAGGGCCTGCCTCGATTGTCCGGGTCGCGTGCCGTCATTCCAGTTGTGTGGTCTGCTGGTCACCGTGCGTATCCCTCCGCCGTTCCTCGATCCCACGGCGTGAATCATTCTGCCCGAATGGGGGCCGCCTGACACAGGCGTATCTGCGCAGACGCCCATTTCCGGCATCCGGGCGAGTTCGTCGCTTCCCTGCGTGTCGCGTCTGCACTCGTATTGATAATAAGATTCTACCGTCGGGCCGGCTGTTTGTCCAGAGCTTTCGCAAGGCCGGGCGACTGGCGCGCGACTACGTTTTGTGGCGGACCCGCCTCATTGTCACCCCGAGCGCAGCCGAGGGGTCTGACCGAGATCGAGAGGTGCGGCGTTTGCGAGGCCAGATGTCTCGACTACGCTTCGCTTCGCTCGACATGACAAAGGGAATGTGGGTGGCAGCGGCAAGGGCAGCGACCCTCCTGAGCCCATGGAAGGATTGCCGATGGCTCCCCCATACGGCGGAACACCATCGGCAAGCTCCGCAGGCTCCGCTTGCCGCTGCCACCCGTCGCTTTCTGCCTTGAGAGGGACGGTTTGAGGCTGCCATGTGACTGCCAGTTTGTTTTCACAGACACTCCCCGGGCAAAACCGTTTTTCTGTAACTTTCGGTGACCGCCACACGATAGATTTGTAGGCAGGTTGCCGTCTCGGACATTCTCGGAGCCTCGGACCTTGAGGACAAATGCGGAATGGACAACGACGTGCAAGTCGTGCAACGGGCCTTGGATGGAGATCGGAACGCGGGTGGCAGCGTCAAGCCCGCAGGGCTTGGCGATGGTCGGGCGAGGATTGTGCCAAGCCACCCCCAAGCTGCGCTTGAGGGTGCCATTCACTGGTAACGTAGTTGGCCTATCACAGTTTTGTCGCGCATCCTACGATTTCAACGGTATACGAAAAATCACCAAGAAAGGACAAAACCGTAATCAAACCGTAACACGGCGGCGGCACAGTATGCGTATGCGAAATCGAAGGCGTGCCATGTGGTTCATCAAATCAGTGAAAACACGGAGCTTGCGGAAAGGCGTCGGTTTTCGTAGGGTATTGACGCAATGATTTGGGGCTACGCGCGTCTATAGTACTGTAGTGCCGAAACCCCTGAACGGTCGTGGATAGCATGGATTAGGATAGGAAGGGCCTGAGTGTGAGAAAGTCTCGCATAGTGATCATCCTTGTCGTGGTTGTTGCGGTCGCGGGCCTTGCCGCCGCCTATGTCATGTGGAAGCGGCTCGCGGCGGCGAAAAAGCCCACCATTGTCCGCGTGGAGGAAGTCCAGCCGGGCGAGCTGATCGAGTTCGTCAGCGCCCCGGGCGAGATCGAGCCCAAGAGCAAGGTCGAGATCAGCGCCAAGGCCTCCGGCCGCGTGGAGGCCCTGCCCTACGACGTGGGCCAGAAGGTCACCAAGGGCGATCCGAACGCCAATCCGCCCATTCCGGCGTCGATCCTCGTGCGTCTGGACTCCAAGGACCTGGAGAGCCGGCTCCTTTCCGCCCAGGCCAGCCGCGAGGCCCAGGCGTCCCAGACCGAAGTGGAGAAGGCCAGAATCGCCAGCCAAAGGGCCAACTTTCTCGGACTTACCGCCTCGCTTGAACAGGCCAGGACGGACCTCGAGCGACAGAAAGTGCTTGTTGCAAAGCAGGACGTCGCCCAGGTGACCTTCGAGCTGGCGAAGTTGAAGGTGGAGGATTTGCAGGCCCAGTGCGAGGGGACCAAGCACAGCCTGAAGGCGGCCGAGCTGAATCTGCTGGTGTTGCAGCACAACCTGGAGGCGGCGGACGCCGGCATTGCCCAGGCCAAGGAGGCCCTCAACTACACGACCATTCTCTCGCCCATCGACGGCGTCGTGACGCGGCTCAACGCCAAGGTCGGCGAGATGGTCGTGACGGGCATGATGAACAACCCAGGCACGAAGATCCTGGAGGTCGGCGACCTTTCCCAGATGCTCGTGGTCGCCCAAGTGGATGAGGCGGACGTGGGCAAGCTGGAGATCGGCCAGAAGGCCAAGGTGCTCATCGACGCCTACCCGAACTGCGAGTTCACGGGAAAGGTACACAAGATCGCGTTGGCCAATGACCTGTCGCGGCAGGGGACGAAGTACTACCGGACGGAGATACTGCTGGACACGACGGAGCAGAGGCTTCATTCCGGGCTGACGGCGAACGTGGATATCGAGACGCGCAAGCACGGCGAGATCCTGGCGGTGCCCTCGCAGGCGGTCATGACGCGTGAGATCGAGAGCCTTCCGCTCGACATTCGCGACAAATCGCCCAACATGGACAAGTCCAAGACCTTTGCGACCGTTCTCTTTCGCTACATCAAAGGCAAGGCGGTCATCACGCCCGTGAAGATCGGTCCGAGCAATTTGACCCACACGATCGTCGAGGCCGGCGTGGAGAAGGGCGAGAAGGTCGTCGTCGGGCCGTACAAGGAGCTGGAGAAGCTCAAGCACGATCAGGTCCTCAAGGATGAGCGCGAGGCCAAGACCGAGGAAGATGCGAAGAAGGGCGCCAAAGATACCAACGACGTGAACGATGCAAAAAGAATCTGAAAAAATCGTAATACGGCTTGAGGACGTGATGCGCGTGTACAAGGTGGGCGTCGAGCGCATCCACGCGCTGGACGGCGTGACGCTGGAGCTGCGCGAGAACGAGTACGTGGCGATCATGGGCCCATCCGGCTCCGGCAAGAGCACGCTGATGAACGTGCTGGGCTGCCTGGACCGGGTGACCGGCGGCCGCTACGATCTGGACGGCCAGAACACCACCGGCATGAGCGACGCCGCCCTGGCCCGCGTCCGCAACGAGCGAATCGGGTTCGTGTTCCAGTCCTTCGAGCTGCTCAGCCGCTCCAGCGCGCTGAAGAACGTGGAGATGCCCCTGATCTATTCGCGTGACGGCTGGTGGTCGCGGCGCAAACGCGCCACGCAGATGCTCCAGCGCGTCGGCCTGGGCGACCGGATCAAGCATCGGCCGAACCAGCTCTCCGGCGGCGAAAAGCAGCGAGTCGCCATCGCCCGCGCCCTGATCTGCAATCCGAGCATCCTGCTGGCCGATGAGCCGACGGGCAATCTCGACAGCAAGACCAGCGAGGACATCCTGGCCCTGTTCGATCAGCTCCACGCCGAGGGCCAGACGATCATCCTGGTGACGCACGAGGAGAGCGTGGCCCTGCACGCCCGGCGCATCATCCGCATGAAGGACGGCCGCATCTACAGCGACCTGTGCGCCGAAGAGGATCGGGCCCGAAGAGGCGAATTGACCGCCGTGCTCGGAAAGGTGACGAAATGAAAGCCGTGCTCGCCATCCCTTTGATCTTCTTCCGTCTGTTCTACCAGAGCGTCTACCTGGCGCTGGGCCAGATCTGGGTGAACAAGACGCGGTCCATACTGACGACCCTGGGCATCGTGATCGGTGTGGCTTCGGTCACCGCCGTGATCGCCGCCCTGACCGGATTGAAGGCCAAGATTCTGACCCAGGTGGAGACGCTGGGGACCAACACGATCTTCATCTCGCCGCGGACACCCGAGCACGGGCGGCTTCAGCACGCCGGGTGGTGGCAGATGCGGTTTCGGCCGGAGCAGATGGACGGCCTGCTCGATCATTGTCCCTCCGTCGGGGCGCTCAGCCGCATGGGCGGCGTCGGATGGCGCACCGTCAAATACGGGGAGCAATCGGTGGATCGCGTCGAGATCCAGGGCATCGAGCCGGACTTCCACAAGATCGAGCATCGGCCCGTCATCCTGGGCCGCGTGTTCTCACAGATCGACGACATGCAGGTCCGCCAGGTCTGCCTGATCGACCCGAAGCTGCGGGACAAGCTGCGCCTCGACCGTGACTGCATCGGCGAGACCGTTCGCATCGGCTATCATGCATTCCGCATCATCGGCGTGATCGAGTCCCGCCCCCGGATGAACTTCGGCGAGTCCAGCCAGGAGACCTACGAGGTCTTCATCCCCTTCAAGACGCTCGACAAGCTCGGCGAGCCGTTCATGTGGGCCATGGCCACCGGCAAGTCCGCCGAGACGCTCGAAGAGGCGCAGGCGGAGATCAAGTTCTTCCTTCGGCGCACCCGCGGCGTTCACCCCGGCGAGCCCGACACCTTCCGCGTCGAATCCCTCAAGAGCGCCCTCGACACGTTCAACAAGATCGCCGTGATTGTCACGATGGTCGCCGGCGGCATCGTCGGCATCTCCCTGCTCGTCGGCGGCGTCGGGATCATGAATATCATGCTCGTCTCCGTCTCCGAGCGCACGCGGGAGATCGGTCTGCGCAAAGCGGTCGGCGCGAAGCGATCGGCAATTCTGACGCAGTTTATGATTGAATCGGTCACGCTCTGTTTCGTCGGCGGGCTCGTGGGCATCGGATTCGGTCAGATCCTGACCATGGCCATCGCGAATATCCCGCAGGTGAAGCTGGACCTGGCGCATATCCCGCTGTGGGCGATCGGCCTGTCCTTCAGCTTCGCCGGCTTCGTCGGCATTGTTTTTGGGATGGTCCCGGCGATCAAGGCCGCACGGTTGGACCCTATTGAGGCGCTCAGGCATGAATAGCTGCTCGTTCTTGGCACGTACCCGGTGGGTCATCGCTCTGTTATCCCTTGTCCTCATGGTGGCAGGCTGCCGATCTCACTCGGATCGCTACGGCCTGCGCGAGATCGGCCGGTCCCCGCAGGAGATCCGGACGATCGAGCCGATGCAACTGAAGCCGGCCGAGCCCAACGCCGCGGCCTCCGAGGCGAACGTGCCGCCCGCGACGCTCGATCTGTCCCTCGAACAGTCCCGCGCCCTGGCACTGCAGAACAACCTTCAGCTCAAGGCCGACCTGATCAGTCCCGCGATCGCCGCCGCGCAGCTCAGCGCCGAAGAGGCGAAATTCGAGGCCTCCTTCTTCGTGAATGCCAACTTGTCAAAGAGCGATCAGCCTCAGGGCAGGGCCATCGTGATCAACGATACTCTCTTCCCGGCCATCGGCAACATCCAGGTCGAACGCACGGGTGCGGACTTGGGCGTCCAGGTGCCCATGCGGACGGGCGGGACCGTTACGTTCGACCTTGCCGACAGCCGGACGGAGAATCTGGATATGCAAGGTCCCTTCAACCCCTCGTTCGAGAACGGCGCGTCGATCTCCGTGAGTCATCCGCTCCTGCGAAACGCGGGGCAGCGGGTCAACACATATTCGATCCGTATTGCCGCCTATAACCGGGACATCACCAGTGCCCGCACGCGGCTCGAAGTCATTGCGGTTCTGGCCGCCCTCGACCGCACGTACTGGCGGCTCTATGCCGCCCGAAGGGAATTGGAGGTTCGGGAGCAGCAGCATAACCTTGCTCTGGCCCAGCTTGAAAGTGTCCGGCGTCTCGTCGAGGCCGGCCAGCGCCCGCCCGTGGAGATCATCCGGGCCGAGGCGGGCGTGGCCCAGCAGCTTGAGCAGATCATCATTGCCGAGAATAACCTTCGCGATCGCGAGCGAGAGCTCAAGCGGGTCGTGAACAAGGCCGGGCTCAACACGCAGAGCACGACGGTCGTGGTCCCGACCACCCAGCCGGACCCCGTGAACTACGACATCGAGCGGCCGAGGCTCGTCGATCGGGCCATGGAATCTCGCATGGAGCTGCTCGAGCTGCAACTGCAATTGCTCCAGGACGCCGGCGCCGTGGATTTCGCGCGCAACCAGACCCTGCCTCTGGCCACCCTCGACTACACCTACAACATCAGCGCCACCGGCGAGGCCCGGAATGATTCACTCGACATGCTTGCCAACAGCGACTTCGTGAACCACCGCCTGGGTCTGCAACTGCTTGTCCCGCTCGGCAACCAGGCAGCCAAAAGCAGGCTGCGGCAGGCCATCTACCAGCGGCGCCAGCGGCTGGCCACACGGGCCGACCGCGCGGAGCTGATCAAGCTCGAAGTTCTCAACGCTGCCGACCAGGTCGAGGCCAACTGGCAGCGGATTCTCGCCGCTCGCCAGAACGCGATTCTCAACGGACGACTCTTCGAGGCCGAGAAACGCCAGTTCGAGCAGGGGCAGCGCACCAGCACGGAAGTGCTCGACGCCCAGACGCGGTTCGCCGACGCCCAGAGTTCCGAAATTCGCGCCCTGGCGGAGTACCAGATCGCCCTGGTGGACCTGGCCTACGCCACCGGCACGCTCCTCGGTGCCGACAAGGTCCGCTGGGAGCCGATTATCCCCGAGTCCAATGTCGATTGATTCCGGTCCGCCAACGTCCGGAAACGCAGCCCGTCCCTGCCTCATCCGCCACTGTCACAGGCTTTTGACCTTCATGTGGTCCAAGCGCAGGTCTTCAGATTCCGGGTGGCAGCGTCAAGGCCGAAGGCCTTGGCAATGGCTTTCTTGAGTAGACATGGGACCATCGCCAAGCTGCGCTTGACGATGCCACCCAGGCAATGGGATAGGCTGTCTGAGAGCCAATTGCCGACGGCAGGGAAGCACTTCTGCCGGCTCATCTAACCCTGCTCCGCTCTTTTGCCGATAATGCATATCAGCCTGTCCCTGCACGCGCGGGACGCGATATTCGATTGTTGGGTGCAGGCTCGCCCACATCTGAGAGGAGTGCCGTCATGAACCGCAGCGTGAAGACATGCATGTTTCTGGCAGCGATCGTGTTTTGCCTGGTGATCGTGTGCCTGTCCACGTCCGTGGGGCAGGACCGCAAGTCCTACGAGGTCCCGGCGCAGATTTACGGCGTTCCCGCTTGGCGATCCGACGCCGCCCACGCCGTGGACGCCTACGAACGCCTCATGCTGCGCTACACGGACCTGACGGAGAAGAACCTCGTCGGCATGACCGCCGACCTGGACACCCTCGCCCGCAAGCTCGACACCATCGACGCCAAGCTGACCGCCCTCGACGCCCGCCTCGCCAGAATCGAGCAACTCCTGAGCCCTGCGTCCGTATCTGCCGCCGGCCCCGTTTTGCCGGGCAACCGGCGACCGCCGGCAGTCGAGCGAGCGCTGATCGGTCCTGATATGAAAAGCCAGAGTTCCGTCATCGACACCCCACCCCTGCCCGCGCCTCCGGCCGGCAATTTGTCGCCCGCTTCCAAGACGGTAGAGTAGTCTCCTCACTGCGCCCGGCAGGATTCGAACCTGCGACCTCCGGTTTAGGAAACCGATGCTCTATCCTACTGAGCTACGGGCGCAAAGGCTTATGTATCTACATTATTACCGCAAACCGGCCGGGACTGCAAGAAGATTAGAGGTGCGGTTTACCTCCTCGGCGTTGACATGTGGGACCACATTTTGCGGCGGAACGGCCCGCGTTTGTCATGCTGAGCGGAGTGAAGCATCCGGGCATAGCAGGAAAAGTCATCTCCGTATCGAGTGCATATCTGCGTCGAGGGCCGGCTTCCTTCGAAGCTCAGGATGACAAAATCCCCAATGTGCGCGAGTTCCTTTGAATCCGTCTGATCTCAGGCGATCCGCTCGGCGAGGAGGCTGCGGCGCATGTAGGCGGCGACGCGGACGTTGAAGAACTCGTTCAGCGGCAGCCGCTCGTTTACCGCCACGAGGATCGGATAGCTGCCGACCTGCCGCATGAAGGTGCTGTTGCCGTTGTGGACCTCGCTGCACAGGTCCTTGAGCACGGTCCCGACGGGAAAGAGCCTTTGGAGCATGGGGATGTCGATCTCCTGGCGCACTTTCTCGATCCAGGCGGTATAGTATTTCTGGTTCTTGCGGAGGTACTTGTGGCCGACCTGTTCATACAGCGCGGTTCCCGGGAAGGGCACGACGCGCCGGATGTTGATCCGCCGGATGAGCAGCCCTTCATCGAGAATGCGTTTGAGGGCGGCGAAGTTCCTTTCCAGCGTCTGCTCCGTCTCGCCGGCTAGGCCGAGCAGGATATTGATTCCCGGCAGCAGGGCGTGACAGCCGTTCTCGCCCCGCACGCCGCCGATGCGGTTGACCGTGCGGATCGCCTCGAAGGCCAGGTCGTAGGGGCAGTTCAGGTTGTTCGCCCGCGTGACCTCGGGGTCGAAGGACTCGATCCCCATGGCGGCGGTGCTGCCCGGCGTCAGGTACTTGACGAACAGCTCCGTCCGCCGCTCGTCGATCATCTGGGGATTCGCATTGTCGAGGTGCAGGACCGTGGGCCGGAGCGATGATACACCCGAGAGCATCGCTTCAAGCTTCTGCGGGTCGCCGCCCTCGTAGCTGTAGATGCATGATTGCTTGCCCAGCCGAAAGGCCCTGGCGCCAAGCGACATCAGGGTTTTCACTTCTTCGATGACCAGATCAGCCCCGCGCCACTGGACCGCATGCTTGAGCGGCTCGGTGCAGAAGGAGCAGCCCTTTTGCCGCGGGCAGCCCCGGCCGGTCTCAATCTCGACGATCCGGTTGGCCATTCGCGGCATCTGCGAGATCAGGCGGGCTCCTTTGAGGGCATGGGGCTGCAGCTCCTCGTAGGTTTCAAACGCGAAGGGTCGCAGCTCCTCGAAATCCTCAGCCTGGGGCACTTGCGCGCGGGAGCCGCCGCGGAATTGCGTGCCGCCGGTGAGGACCGGGCCGGTCAGGACCTTGCGCAGCTTGAACGATTCCAGCAGTTTCCTGGCCTCTCGCGGCGTCCCCGGCCGGGCGCTCAAGTACTTGCCGGGCGTCTGAACGCCGATGATGAGGACCAGCTCCTCGGTATTCTCCAGGACCCGGCGAATCTCCTCGTAGCTGCGCGTATGGTTGAGCACCTCGATGTGGGTCCTTCCCGCGGGCGGGTCGATCACGACCCTGGGGACCGATTCGACGTATCGGACCAGCCGGATATCGTCAATGGTCAGGTAGGTCGGCTCCTCCTCATACAGTCCGGCCACGTAGCGGGGCCAGACCCCCACGAACGGCGGCACGCCCAGCCCCGCCGGCTCATCGGTGTAACAATCCAGGATCGCCCTTATCATTTGCTATTTACCATTTCCGATTTACTATTAGGATTGATGTTCGACTGTTACGGTTCTGGGTCTCCGACCCAACAAATTGTAAATCATAAATAGCAAATTGTAAATGCAGAGGGGAGCCTGTTATGATGCCGAGGTATTCCATCATTCCGCTTTTCGTCGTTCTCCTCTCCCTGTTGTTCGGTCCCACTTCGTGTCCGGCGGCAGGGAAGGTGACGATCGTCGAGCCTGCAAAGGCCGATCCGCTGGAGCATTTGGCCGCCAGGGAGCTTCGACGCTACCTCTACCTGCGGGCGGATGCGCTTGTGCCCATCGCGTCGAATGGCAGCCGGCTGCCGTCGGACGGGGACCTGATCGTCGTCGGGCACAGCGGGCGGCCCCTCATCAAGAGTCTGGTCGGAAACGATGCTCAACTGGCCCAGTCGGTCACATCGCTCAAGCCTGAGCAGTACCTGCTGAAGACCATTTCCCTCGGCAACGCGGGTGGGCGCAAGGTTCTGCTCGTCGTGGGCGGCGATCCGATCGGGATGCTGTACGGCGCCTATCGATTGGCGGAACACTTGGGCGTGCGATTCTATCTTCACGGCGATGTTGTGCCGGATCAGAAGATGGCTTTTGTCTTGCCGGAGCTGGAGGATCGGGGCGAGCCGCTGTTCCAGACTCGCGGCATCCAGCCGTTTCATGATTTCCCGGAGGGACCCGATTGGTGGAACACCGACGACTACAAGGCGATCATCGCCCAGCTTCCCAAGCTGCGGATGAATTTCTTCGGGCTGCACACGTATCCGCAGGGCGGGGTGGGCCCGGAGCCGACGGTCTGGATTGGGTTGAAGGAGGACGTGAATCCGGACGGCACGGTCCGCTTCAGCTCGCCTTCGAGCTATCAGAACACGCTTCGCGGCAACTGGGGCTACGTGGCCCGCAAGACCGGCGATTTTTCCTTCGGGACGGCCCAGTTGTTCGAGCGGGACGATTACGGCCCGGAGGTGATGTCCGGCGCCATGCCCTGGCCGGCGGCACCCGAGGACAGGAACGCCGTCTTCAACCGCACGGGCGAGATGCTCGGACAAGCCTTTGCTTATGCACACGCCCTTGGCGTGCGGACGTGCGTGGGCACGGAGACGCCGATGATTATCCCGGACGCCGTCAAGGAGCGTATCAAGAGCATGGGCAAGGATCCCGGCGATCCGGCCGTGGTTCGCGACCTGTATGAGGGAATGTTCCAGCGGATTGCGAAGGCCTACCCGCTCGATTACTACTGGTTCTGGACGCCCGAATCGTGGACGTGGGGCAACCCGAAGGATGAGGAGATTGCGGCGACCGTCGCGGACCTCAAAGCGGCCATCGAGGCTGTCAAGAATGTCAAATCGCCGTTCACGCTCGCCACATGCGGCTGGGTGCTCGGCCCGCCGAAGGACCGGGCGCTATTCGACAACTTCCTGCCCAAGGACATGCCGATGAGCTGCATCAACCGCCAGGTGGGCTTCTCGCCGGTGGAGGCGGGCTTTACGCGTGTGAAGGGTCGTCCCACCTGGGCGATTCCGTGGTTGGAGGACGATCCGGCGTTGCTGATCCCGCAGCTCTGGGTGGGCCGGATGCGTCGCGACGCCGCCGACGCTCTCGCATACGGCTGCTCCGGCCTGCTGGGGATTCACTGGCGCACGCGAATCCTCGGGCCCAATGTCTCGGCCCTGGCCAAGGCCGCCTGGGACCAGAAGCCCTGGAACCCGGACATGGGCAAGGAGATGCCTGTCCCCGATCCGAAACGAGTGGAAGGTCGCGAGGGCGGCAACGTCGCCGTGTTCCCCAATAACGCAATCGCCGACACGGAGCAGGACGCTCTGTACCAGACGGTCACCTACGACGTGAGAGCGTATCGGCTCAAAGTGCCGGATGGGCTGTATGCTGTGCGCCTGCAATTCTGCGAGCCGCACTATGCCGAGGCGGGCAAACGCGTCTTTGGCGTAACCCTGCAGGGCCGCAAGGCAATCGACACGCTCGATATTTTTGCCGCAGTCGGCCGGAACCGGGCACTGGATTACACCTTCCCGGATGTGAAGGTCTCGGACGGTATGCTCGAGATTCAGTTTGACAGCATTGTGGAGTATCCGTGCATTGCCGCCTTCACGGTGGAAGGGCAGGGCGTCACCCGCAAGATCAACTGCGGCGGGCCCGCTGTGGAGGGCCATGAGGCCGATATGGCTCAGTCGAATGTGGATAGCCGGCCTCGCGATTTGCCCACGCAGGACTTCTACCGTGACTGGGCGAGGGCTGAATTCGGGGAAGAAGTCGCCGGGCCGGTTGGCGAACTTTTTGCCACACTCGACGGCGGGCCGGACATGGGAATGGGCCAGAAGCGAGACTCATACCTGCCCCGGCCATCCACGTGGGTGGATGGTCCCGGCGGAATCCAGCCGGACAAGAGGCCCTGGAGCGAGGTCGAGAAGGAGTATGCCTTCATTGGCGATATGGCGGCGCTGCGCCCGAAGGTCAAAGGCGCCGGCAGTCTCGAACGCTTCGACTACTGGCTCGACAGCTTCCGCTACCTCAAGGCGGTGGGGCGGGTCAACTGCACCTGGGCGCGATTCAACGCGGCCATGGAGGAAGTCAAGAAAGAGAGCGATCCAGGCCGACAGAAGGAGCTTGCTCGCGAGAAGGCGCTGCCGATTCGGCGCGAGTTGATCGGCCAGGTCGCCGAGGCACATTGGTTCCTGCTGGCGACGGTCACGACGACCGGTGCCATGGGGACCGTGGCCAACTGGCAACAGCACTTGTTGCCGAGCCTGCTCACGAAGCCCGGCGACGAATTGGCCAAGATTCTCGGCGAGAAACTGCCGGAGGGCGCAAACCCGCCGCTGTCCTATGAGGGTCCAGCCCGCATGATCGTGCCGACCGCCCGGACGAGTCTTGCGGCGGGGGAGGACCTGCGGCTGAAGGTCATCGTGATTGGCGCCGAGAAGCCCGAGAAAGGCGAGTTGCGCTGGCGGCTGCTCGGCAAAGGCGATTTCCAGGCCGTGCCCCTGCGGCAGACGGCTCGCGGCGTGTACGCGGCGCAGATTCCTACCGGCCGAATCGGAGACAACGATATCGAGTATTACGTGCAGGCCGCGGTCGGCGCGAGCACCGTACGATTCCCCGCGACGGCCCCCGCGATGAATCAGACCGTCGTCGTGCAGGGGAAGTGACGGCCTAATAGACGGACCGCAGGCCCTTTTCGCTGATCTTGCCCGAGAGCTCCTTGAGGTCCTTGAGCAGCACGTTGAGTTGAAACGTGGTCTCGACCAGGCTCTCGTAGAGCCGGGGGTCGTTGATGAGTTTGCCGGCTGTGCCTTCACCGGCGTTGACTTTTTCCACGGCCAGCCGCAGTTGCGACATGGCCTGGCCGATCTCGGCGCTGGTGTTCGCCAGGGACGCCACCAGCCGCTCCGCCTTGCCATCGACGCTCTTGAGCGTCTCGGTCCCGGTCGAGGCGAGCTGCCGGAACTCCGCGATCGCTTTGCGGACGTCTTCCATCGTCTTTGTGGCCTCCGCCATGGCGACGGAGAAGTTGTGAGAGGCATCGGTGAGGTTGGCCAGCGTCATCTCGATATTCCGCTTGTTGTTGGGGTCCCCGATGATGTCGTTGGCGTTCATGATGAACGCATTGATGCCCTCGACCAGCTTATTGAGCTTCTGCTGACTTTCCTCCGGGAAGAACTCACTGGTCATGCCTGCGGAGCCCTGGATTTCCATCTCGTTCATGAGGAACCGTGTTTCCAGCCGATTGGGATCCCTGGGCGGCGCCGGCAGCTTGTTGGGATCGACCTCCATCTCTATGTAACTGCTTCCCAAGCCTCGAGTCATCAGCTTGACTTTGACATTGGAGGGGATATCGGTATATTGCTTGTTGATGCTGAGGATGCACCGGGTCTGATGGAATTTACGTCCGGTCCCGTCGCCGAGAACCGCGGGGGACATGACGTGGGTGACTCGGCCGATCTGATAGCCGCAGAACCGCACGGGAGTATCCGCTTGCACGCCGGGCGCGGAGGGGAACCGGACATAGACCTGGAAGGATCGTATCCGGCTGATGGCGGTGGGCAGGTCCCCGAATTTCAGGATCATCCATCCGAGCGACGCCAGTCCGACGATCACGAACATACCTACGATGACATCGCGCCGCCTTTGCGCGCTTTCATAATCACTCACTGACAACCCTTTCGAATTACCATTTACGAGTTACGATTTAGACTGGGCCTGCGCGTCGGTCCGAGGGCTGAGGACCAGAGACGTACGCAACGCCAAGCCCAGTCAGTCCGTGCCGCCAAGGACAAATGGTCAATCACAAATCGTCAATCATAAATCATGACCGTCCTTCCATGAACAGTTCCCGAATGGCTCGCAGCGGATAGCCGCTCTCGTTGAGCCTCTTGATCAATCGGATCCGCTCGACGGCCCTGGCGTCGAACATTCGCCGGCCGCTCGACGTGATCTGGGTCGGCTCCAACAGCCCGACCATCAGGTAATATTGTAGAGACTGCCTCGATACGCCAGCTTTTTCCGCCGCCCGGCCTATGGAGATCAACGCGTTTTCATCGTTCTGCGTCATCGGTAGTTGGTCTTGTCGTCACCTTGCGAGGCTGTGCCGAAGATCGCTCCCAGGAGCGACCGGAAAGCCTTGCGGATTCGGTCCAGGTTCAGTGATCTCAGGACTGGCTCCTCCTCCGGGCGTCTCAACCGGCGAGAGAGGGCCGGGGAGATCATCAACACGTAGTCGAACGACTGCGGGATATGCTCCTGGCTCTGCCGGAAGGCCTCCCGCAGCAGTCGCTTCAGACGGTTTCGGACGACGGCCTTGCCGGAGGGTTTGCCGACGGAGATTCCCAGGCGTGGATGGCCGCAGGCGTTTTCCGCGGCATACAGGATCAGCAGACTGTTGCCCGCCCGCCAGCCGTGATCCAGCACCGCCTTGAACTGGCGGTTGCTCACGAGCCTTCGCGTTTTCGGAAAGGCCAATCGTTTCACGATTCGCTCTTGGCCTCCACACACATTGCCACGAGGGACACCCTTGTGAATCAGGCCCAACTCGGCTGTATTATGGGTCCTGCAGAGCAGCCGCGTACTTACGATTTGACGGATTCGCCGATCCTCCGCAGCAGGCGCAATCGCTCATTCTCATGCGATCTCTCGGTGGCGGACAGCGCGGCGCTGGGCACATCCCTGGCCGTTCGCTCGATCACCGACTCGAGCCGTTTGGGCTTGAGGTCCTGCAGGGCGAGGGCATCGTAAGCGACGACCATCACGGAATTGGCGGCGATCAGCACGAATCCGCCGTCAATGAAGAAGGATACCTCGCCCTCGAACGGCCCCTTGTACTGGTCCTCGGACACGACGTTCACTCTCATGATGCCCAGTCCGAGCTCGCACAGCATGGGCATGTGGTTGTAGAGGATGCCGACCTGCCCGTCGTGCGCCGGAAGGACGACCGACGCCGTTCGACAGTCCAAGAGCTTGCCCATCGGATCGATCAGGCTGCAGTGGAACGTTTTCTGTTCGGCGTTGTCCATGATTCAGACGTTATCTCTGCATGAGCGTCTTTGCCTTCTGTGCCGCTTCTTCGACGGAGCCGACGTACATGAATGCCTCCTCGGGCAACTGGTCCCATCGGCCCTCGCAAATCTGCTTGCAGCTCTCGACGGTGTCGGCGACGGTGACGTATTTGCCTTCGAGGCCGGTGAACTGTCGTGTGACGAAGAACGGCTGCGAGAAGAACCGCTCCAGCCTCCTGGCCCGCGCGACGGTGGTCTGGTCCTGCTTGCTCAGCTCGTCGATGCCGAGAATGGCGATGATGTCCTGCAGCTCGTTGTACCGCTGCAGGTATCCGAGGACGGTCTGCGCGATATCGTAGTGCCCGCGGCCGACGATGTTCGGGTCGAGGATGCGCGAGGTGCTTTCGAGCGGATCGACGGCCGGATAAATGCCTTTCTGCGTGATGGCTCGCTTGAGCACGACGAAGGAGTCCAGGTGACCGAACGTCGTCGCCGGCGCCGGGTCGGTCAGGTCGTCGGCCGGCACGTAGACCGCTTGCACGGAGGTGATGGAGCCGGTCCGGGTGGACGCGATGCGTTCCTGGAGCTGCCCCATCTCCGTGGCCAGCGTCGGCTGATACCCGACGGCCGACGGGATTCGGCCGAGCAGGGCCGACACTTCCGAACCGGCCTGGGCGAAGCGGAAAATGTTGTCGATGAACAGCAGGATGTCGCCGATGCCGCTGTCGCGGAAGTACTCGGAAACCGTCATGGCGGCCAGGCCGACTCGCAGTCTCGCCCCCGGCGGCTCATTCATCTGCCCGAACACCAGGGTGGTGTGCGCCAGGACCGTGTCATTGGTCTCCGGGATGGTGGTCCGCTGCATTTCGAGCCAGAGGTCGTTTCCCTCCCTCGTGCGTTCCCCGACGCCGGCAAAGACGGAATAGCCGCCGTGCCGGGTGGCGATTCTCGCGATGAGCTCCTGGATGACCACCGTCTTTCCCACGCCGGCGCCGCCGAAGAGCCCGGTCTTGCCGCCCCGCACGAACGGGCACAAAAGGTCGATCACCTTGATGCCTGTCTCGAACATCTCGCTTTGCGCCGTGAGATCGGTGAGCTTGGGCGGGTCGTGATGGATCGATCTGCGCTCCTTGGCGTTGATCGGGCCCAGGTCGTCGATGGGCTCGCCGAAGAGGTTCATGACCCTTCCGAGCGTCTCCGTTCCAACTGCCACCGTCAAGGGGCCTCCGGTATCGACGACGTCCATGTTGCGGCGTAGGCCGAGCGTGGCGCCCAGGGCGATGGCCCGGACCCTGCCGCCGCCGAGATGCTGCTGCACCTCGCCGCGCAGGACTTTCGTCTTGCCCCCGAACTCGAACGTGATTTCGAGCGCGTTGAAAATGGCCGGCACCTGTTCCGGCGCGAACTTCGCATCGAAAACACTGCCGATAATCTGTATGAGTTTTCCTACGTTCATTCCAAAGCCCCCATTCCGCTGACGATGTCGAGCAATTCGGAGGTTATCTGAGTCTGACGGGCGCGGTTGTAGTCCTGGGTAAGCTGCTTGATCATGTCCCCGGCGTTGTCCGTGGCGTTCCTCATGGCGATCATTCGGGCCAGATGCTCGCTGAGGACGGCGTCGAGGAAGCAGCTTCGAATCGAGTAGTGCACGAGCATTCGAGCCAGCCCCTCGATGATCCGGTCGGCGGCGGGCGACAGGTGGAAGTCCTCGAAGGTGAGGTCCCACGGCCAGATGGCTTGTGCCCGGGTCGTCAGGTCGTCCACCAGATCGTGCAGCGGCAGGATGGTCAACGTCTGCGCCTGCTGGCTCGAGGCCGAGTAGAACCGCTTGTAGATGATGCCGATGTAGTCGATGTCTCCGGAGATGTATTGGCCGACGAACTCCTCAGCGATCGTGCGGATTTGCGGGTCCGTCGGCATCTCATCGAGATCGGTGTAGACCTTGGCCGGCGTGACGCCGTGATAGGCCAGGACCCCCTCGAGCCGGCTGCGCGGCACATAGATGTCCAACTGGTTGCCGCCGGCCTTGGCCTGCTCGATGTGAACCTGGAGCAAATGGAAGACATCGGAGTTGTAGGAGCCGCAGAGCCCCTTGCGCGAGCCGATGGCCAGGATGGCCGTCCTGCCCGATGCGTTCTCTTTGAGCAGGGGGTGGTCGAGCGGCTGCTCGGGAGTGGCCATCAGGTAGGCGATCCTCGCCAGGGCGTCGCGGTACTCCCCCGTCAGGGCCCACCGCCCGGAGTACGCCTTGTATCGGGCCGAGGAGATCATCTCCAGCGTCCGGGTCATTCGCGCGATGCTGTCTACCGCCTTTCGGCGCAGGAATATCTGTCGAATCGATGCCATGTCGTCAGGCGTGCGTTCCCTTGTAGACGGTCTTGAACTCTTCGATACTCGCGGTAATCTTGCTCGTCAGCTCATCGCCGAGCTTGCCGGTCTTGTTGATCTCCTGGATGTGCTCCGGGTGTCGCTCGCGAAGCCATTGCAGCATGTCGTGGGCAAAGCCGCTCACGGCCGCAACGGGAATGTCGTCCAGCAGTCCGGTGCCGCCGGACAGGATCGTGATGACCTCCTCTCCCACGGACAAGGGCGAGAACTGGGGCTGCTTGAGCAGCTCGACCATCCTGTGGCCGCGTTCCAGCCGGTTTTGGGAGGCGCGGTCCAGCTCGGTTCCGAGCCGGGCAAAGTCCTGCAGCTCGTAGTAGGAGGCCAGGTCGAGCCGCAGCCGGGCGGCCACCTTTTTCATGGCCGGGACCTGCGCATCTCCGCCGACGCGGCTGACGCTGACGCCCACGTCGATGGCCGGCCGGATGCCCGCATGGAAGAGGTCTCTCTGCAGGTAGATCTGGCCGTCGGTGATCGAGATGATATTCGTCGGGATGTAAGAGGAAATCTGTCCCTCCAGCGTCTCGACGATGGGCAGGGCCGTCAGCGAGCCGGCGCCGAGCTTCTCGGACAGCTTGGCGCTGCGTTCGAGCAATCGGCTGTGCAGATAGAAGATGTCGCCGGGGTACGCCTCTCGCCCGGCCGGCCGGCGAAGCAGCAGGCTCAACTGGCGATACGCGACGGCGTGCTTGCTCAAGTCGTCGTAGATGCACAGCGTGTCCCGCTTCTTGTCGTACATGAAGTGCTCGGCGATGGCGCAGCCGGCGTACGGCGCGATGTACTGCATCGGGGCGGTGTCGGCGGCGGCGGCGGCAATCACGATCGTGTAGTCCATCGCCCCGTGACGCCGAAGGGTATCGATCACCTCGGCGATCGTGGAGTCCTTCAGGCCGATGGCCACGTAGACGCAGACGACGTTCTGGCCCTTCTGGTTGATGATGGTGTCGAGGGCGATGGCGGTCTTGCCGGTTTTGCGGTCGCCGATGATGAGCTCCCGCTGCCCCCGGCCGATGGGGATCATGGAGTCGATGCTCTTGAGGCCGGTCTGCAGGGGCTGGCGGACGGGCTGGCGCTGGGCGATATTCGGGGCGTCCGACTCGATCAGCCGGGCGGATTTCGTCGAGATCGCGGGGCCGCCGTCGAGCGGCTGGCACAGCGGCGTGATGACCCGGCCCAGCAGCTCCTCGCCGACGGGCAGGGACATGAGCCGCCCGGTGGCCCGCACGTCGGAGCCCTCCCGGACTTTCGTGTAATCGCCGTAAATGACGGCGCCGAGGGAGTCTTCCTCCAGGTTGAAGACCTCGCCTATCGTGTCATTCTCGAACAGGAGCATCTCGCTGGCCATCGCGTCCTCCAGGCCGTAGATGCGGGCAATGCCGTCGCCCACCTCGACGACCCGTCCCACCTTGGTCACGTCGAGCTTGGACTCGTACTGGCTGATCTCCTGCTTCAGAATACCCGTGATCTCACTGATATCGATCTTCATAGGTCTATTTTTGCCTCTTTTGGGGGTTCAGCAACTGGTTGATGGTGCGAGCCAGCCTGCCCTTCACGGAGTTGTCGACCATCTTGTCGCCGTAGCGAACGACCAGACCGCCGAGGATGCGCGGATCGACGTGGACGTCCAAGTCGATCTTCGCGTTCATCGCCTCGGCCATTTCCCGCGAGAGCTTCGCCACCTCCTCCTCGCTCATAGGCTGCGCCACGGTCACGTCCACGGGCTGGTATCCCTGGTACAGGCGGTAGAGCTGCCTGTACCGGCCGATGATTGCGGGCAGAAGCCTGCCGCGGTTGTGGTCGATCATGACGAACAGGAAGTTGAGCGTCAAGCGCTGCAGTCTGTCCGTGAGGATCTTTCGGACCAGGTCCCGCTTGGTCTTCTCGTCGAAGTAGGGGGAGGCCAGAAAGGCTTCGAAGTCGGGGTTCTGCGTCAGCAGGGTCGCGATCGCATCGAAGTCGGCCGCCACGTCGTCGACCAGCCCGGCCTGGGTGGCCAGGTCCATCAGGCTCCGGGTGTAAATGTCGGCGAGATGGGCGACCGTCCCCGTGCTCATTGCGAGCCTCCGGCCTGCCTGATCTTCTGCACGGCCTCGTTCGCAAGCTGCTGGTTATCCGTGCCGGTCAGGGTGCGGCCAAGCACCTCGCTGCCCACCCGCAAGACGATGTCGCCCGCCTGTTTCCACAGGTCCTCCATCGCCGCCGCCCGGGCGCTTTCGATTTCCTCCTGGGCACGCCGCCGGATGGCGAGGACCTCCTGGCGGGTCTTTTCCGCCATTTCCTGCTGGTGCCGCTGGGCCTGCTCCGCCGCCTGCTGGATGACGCTCAAGCCTTGCTGCTTGTAGTCCTCCAGCATCTTCTCGGCGCGCAGACGGGAATCCTCCGCCGTTCGCAACTGATGCTCGATATGGGTCTGCCGGGCGATCAGGGCGTTAAGCAGCGGCTTCCACGCGAACTTGCTCAGGACGATCAGCAGGGCGACAAAGGCGAGGACCGTCCATAACGAATCGCCGAACGTGCCGCTGAAGAGCCCTCCGCCGGAGGCTGCGGCCTCCGCCTCCGGCTCAGCACCATGGCCGGCCAGAGCGATGCCGCAGCAGGGCAGAGCGATCAGGACAATGGCACAGAAAAGTCGTGCGTGTTTAGCCATAGGAATCCGCAATCAATGCAGCCAGAATACCGCCAGGAAGCAGATCAGCAGCGCAAAGAACGTCACGCCTTCGATGAGCGCTGCCGCAATAATCATGGCCGAGAAGATCCGGCCGCCCGCCTCGGGCTGCCTGGCGATCGAGTCCACGGCCCGGCCGCCAATGAGCGAGATGCCCAGTGCCGCACCGACGATTACTATGCCGCAGGCAATCACCGCGCCGAAAATCGCCAGCGACACGTCCCCGCGGCCAGCCGCAGCAGCCAAAACAGAACCAGTCAGATAACTCATTTCCAAGCCTCCAAAAAGATCCTAATGCTCTGAGCGGACGGAAGATCCTATGTACAGAGTTGTCAAAAAAGTAAAGATATACGCTTGAACAAAGGCCACGAGCAGCTCCAGGAACGACAGCGCCAGGGCCGCAAAGACAGAAGCCGTCGCTACACCCAGGTTCTTGAAAATGAAGACCAGGCCGAAAATCGTCCCGAGGACCATGTGTCCGGCGATGATATTGGCAAAAAGACGAATGGCCAGCGTGAACGGCCGGACGAAGATGGTCACCAGCTCCAGCGGGTACACCAGGGGCAGCAGCCATCGCGGCGACGGCGGCGCCAGGTTGATCAGGTAGTGAATGACGCCATGGTGCCGGATGCCATACACGTGAGTCATCATGAAAGCCACCACCGCCAACGCGCCGGTGATAAAGATATTCGCCGTGGCGGGGCCGCCGAAGTGGCTTTTTCTTCCGGTCACCAGGCTAATGATCTTGTCCGTGGGCACCATGGCCACCAGGTTGAGCGTCAGAATGAAGAAGAAGGTCGTCCAGATGAAGCCGACGTACTTGTCCGTGTGATGTCCGAGGATCGGCCGGGCCATGTCGTCGCGCAGAAACACGCAGACGGATTCGACGAGATTCTGCAGGCCGCGGGGCACGAGCTTTGGCGAGTGGGCTGCGATACAGAGGCCGACCAGAAGGAGCACGGCCGTCACGAGGACCATGACCGCGTGATTGCTCAGGACCAGTTGCCACGACCCAATGTGGAACGTGAACAGCGGCACCGCCGTCACCGGTTCCAGCGGATTCAACTCAGCCAGGGTTGCGAAGTACACGCCAGTTATACTCATGTTCCTTCAGGCATTATCCACGATTTCACGGGCGTCGCGACCGACAGCACGCACCGGACGCCATTGGATAGAGCCGTAAGCACAGCCATCCATAGCATAGAAAGGGCGTACTATACCAGTCCATATATGCGAAAGCAATAGCAATCAAGATCAAGAAATTGCTTTTTCTGTGCCGATGGAGAAGGCTCTCGCCAGGTCCCCATCAAGGCCGGCACGGGCCGTCCGGGCGGCTGTCGGCGACCCTATTTGCTGTCGATGGTCACGCCGGGCCAGGTGTCGGTTCGGAACGGCGACGCCGGCAGACCCGCCTTGTTGTACAGGTTGCAGACGGGATTGTCCGCCCATGCGTAGCGCACGGCGATCGGCTCGGTGACCTTGTCACTGCCGACGACCACGGTGTCGCCCTCGATCCTCGCGTCCGCCCATACGAATCGCTGGTCCTGCCCCGCGACGGCAAAGCCCTTCAGGGGTCCGCCGTCTTTGGCGACCAGCCCTCCGCCGATATGGTCGAAGTGCAGGACGATCTCCTTGTCTTTCCTTTGCATGGATTTGTAGATCGGTCCGGAATAGACGACGTCTTTATCGTAGGTCTTGGCCAGCGCCCACAGCGCCAGGCGTTTACCCACGTCCTGCTTGTTCTTGGGATGGATGTCTGCGGCCTCGCCGAGATCGATGATGACGGCCATGCCGGTATCGGGCAGGTCCAGGGTCATCCGTTGCGCTTCCCGCAGCTCGGCCCACGCGCTGCCGCCGGGCTCGTCCTTCGTCTGCATATAGTTGGCGAGTTGCACGTAGAGGAATGGGAAACTGCCCTGGGGCCAAGCTTTCCGCCAGCTCTTGATCATCGCCGGGAAGAGTTCCCGATACTGGTAGGCGCGGCCGGCGTTCGATTCGCCCTGGTACCATATCGCGCCGCAGATGGAATAGGAGACCAGCGGTGCGATCATGGCATTATAGAGGCCCGCCGGGGTCCAGGAACTGCCGGGACCAAGGGGCTCCGAGGGTTTGGACGGCGCCTTGGTCCCTGCGGCCTTGGCCTTCTCCGTGTCCGTCTTCCATTGCTCCATTTTCTCGTCGTATGCCTTCTTGGCCTTCGGGTAGTTGGCCAGCGCCTCTTTGTAGCGAGCGACGATGGGCTCGAAGACCGCGTTCTCCTCGATCATCGCCGGGCTGGCCCATGATTCCGCGGGCGTACCGCCCCAGGAGGTATGGATCAGGCCG